>Ga0210017_1004217_pt1 | contig 11824 bp, 11 predicted proteins | sample CryGeyCG2014_020_FD_183966 | JGI IMG/M metagenome (GOLD analysis project Ga0210017, IMG submission 183966) | Groundwater microbial communities from aquifer - Crystal Geyser CG08_land_8/20/14_0.20 (SPAdes) (version 2) | ecosystem: Environmental > Aquatic > Deep subsurface > Groundwater | place... | reverse complement strand
AAGCCGCGTCACTATCGCCGCTCCAACAGCAGAAATCGGAGCAGTTATCAGCATTACTCGTTAAATTTTTCACATTGATAAAAACCAGGCTTTTGTTTTTACATTTAAACAATAGAGGCCTGGTTTTGTTTTAAAACGCATTCCGTATTGTCATTCCCGCGAAAGTGGGAATCCATACGATAATCAGCCAATCAAACTTGGATTCCCGCTTTCGCGGGAATGACAATAAAATAACTTTTCCATTAGCAAAGAATAAAAACGTAAATTATGAATCGTGGCTAATCGCAATGCGCTAACATCTTGAATTCTAAAAAGATGAGCCAGATAAGCACGGCTATACCGAGCGCAAAGCAAGCAATCGCAAGCGCGACTAACTGGTTCAGAATCGCTATAATATCTTTCTTTGTCAGGCGTAAAATACGAATAAAATTTTGCCTGTCTAATATTAATATCATCTATAGAATCAGCATTATATACATAAAGTCGCCGATGTCTGGCATCGCGGGTTGGTAAAACGCAATCAAAAACAGAATAGCCCAAATCATTACAACCGACAATTTCGTCTGGCTTGCCCACGCCCAAACCATAAAGAAAATATTTTTCCGGAGTATTCTTAGCGATCGTTTGGGCGACTTCATAGTTAAATTTGCCTTGAGATGTAATTGGCCAACCGCCATAACCCAAACCATCAAAACCAATTTCAACCAGCCGTTGCGTACATTCAACTCGCAAGTTCAAAAATTCACCACCCTGAACTATACCTAAAAGATATGGCCTATTTTTTTCATCTAAACCTTTTTTTCCGCAAATTTCTTCAAAATATTTTTTGGATCGTTTCGCCCAAAGAATAGTTCTTTCCACGCTTTGGCACGCCTCTTTTTCATCTGATTTTGGATCAGTAAATTCATCCAACACCACCACCATATCTGTATTTAGTTCCATTTGAAAACGAATGGATTCTTCGGGTGTAAAAATAATTTTTTTCTTGGCTGTCGGTCGAAAAACTACTGCTTCATCGGTAATCGCGCCAAATCTTTTGTTCGCCTTAACTAATGTCATAATTTGAAACCCACCAGAATCAGAAATCACCGCGCCATTCCAAGACATAAATTTACGAATCCCGCCAAATTTTTTGATCACCCGACTGCCCAATTCGTTATACAAGTGATAAGTATTAACTAAAATTCCCGGCGTTTTAGTATCTTCAATATCCGCGCTATCCAAAGTTTTAAGCACAGCCCGCGTAGCGTCTGGGAAAAATACCGGCAAAGGTAATTTTGTACCATTTTTTGTTTTAAAAAACTTTAAACCATTGTTGTTTATTTTCTCCATAATTATTATTGTATAACTTAAACCCGACAAAGGCAACACAAATACAATTTGACCATAAACATAATTAGTGGTATATTTTGAGATTATGTTAGACAAAAAAGAATTTCGCAGCCCAACCTTGGGCCAACTTGGATTAAAACAAGTAAGCCAAGAAATCTTAGACTATATTCACGCTCAGCCCAAAAATCGCTACAAAATAGTTATTGGCACTGACTCGGAATCGCATGACCGGGTTGATTTTGTTTCCGCGGTCGTGGTGCAACGAGTGGGCTTTGGTGGCCGCTACTTTTGGCAAAGAACTTTTTGTGACAAAATGCCAAGTTTACGCCAAAGAATCTATGAAGAAGTCAATTTATCTTTAATCCTTGCTCAAAAAGTACTGGAGCAATTGCGCAATCGCTTGGATGATGAAATCTTAACCAAGGGTTTTGAAATCCATATAGACGCTGGCCAAAACGGTGAAACCCGTGAAATGCTTAAAGAGGTAGTCGGCATGGTCCGCGGCAATGGGTTTAATGTTAAGACAAAGCCAGAAGCATATTGCGCGTCTAATGTAGCGGATAAGCACGTCTGAGAAAAATCAAAATGCAAAAGGCAAAATGAAAAAACGAAATTAACGAAAAAACGAACTGTGGAAAAATAATTTGACAAATTTGTTAATTTTGATATGCTAACTTTGATGCGACGATTATTACGACAAAGTTTTTGGTTTAATTTTTACTTTACTGACTTTTAATGGTCCGCCGGTTTTGCGTATTATAAATCTTTAAGGAGTAGTGTCCACACCAAAGATTTAACAAAAAACGGCTGACCATATCAAGGTCAGTTTTTTATTTAGAGTTCTTTCAATGATTTATTTAAAGACCACTTCAGGCATAAACGCCTCAAAAAAAGGAGCAAATAAAAATGGATGCAATTAATACTGATGATTTAATGGAAGAATTGAACACCATCAAAAGCCACTGCGCGACCATAGTCCACCAAACAGGACAAAAAATTCAAACTGCGTTTAAAGAACCAGGAGAAAAAGATCCTACCTTAGATCAGGTTAAACGCTTCCTTGCCTTACAGGACACCCAAAAAGCAATAATTGCCGCTCAAGAAAGTCTTAAACAGGCCCTAAGTATTGACCAATAAATATTTCAAACAGGCCCCAGTTTACAATTAACTGGGGCATTATTTTTCCACACCCACGAATCCCTTGACATCTTAATATAATTTGTTAGAATAGCCACGTATGATGAATCCAAAAATCCCTAACCAAAGAAGTGCTTAAAAGCAGTAATTTTTGTTCTGCTTTAAAGCCGCTTCTTAGAAAGCGGTTTTAAATTCCTCATATATTGTTATGAATCCCGGATCAAGTCCGGGATGACAACGGATTGTCCTTTGACAACTAAATACGTAAGCAGGTAATTGCATGCAAACATAAGATATAATTTTTTGTAGGATAACTCTTATGCGGTTAAGAAAAATAATAAGGGCGTATGGTGAATGCCTTGACGTCAAGAGCCGATGAAGGACGTGGCGTGTCTGCGATAAGCCCCGGTGAGGTGACAAGCGACCTTTGACCCGGGGATGTCCGAATGTGGCAACACAACGTAGAGCAATCTATGTTATGTGTCAGCAATGACACATGGGTACCCGCTGAAGTGAACCATCTCAGTAAGCGGAGGAAAATAAAACAATCGTCGTGCTTGCACGACAAATTCCCCAAGTAGCGGCGAGCGAAAAGGGAACAGCCCAGAGTTTATTTACTTCGGTAAATAAGCAGTTATAAGAAAATTTCTTTCTTTAATGATACAAGATAAAAAACTTGTCTAACCAAAGGTCTCTGGAAAGAGCCGCCATAGCGGGTAATAGCCCCGTAGGTAAAAGATGTTTTTAATCTTGGTTATTTTCTTGAGTACCTTGGGACAAGATTATCCCATGGGAAGTCGGGAGTACTATACTTCCAAGGCTAAATACTCTTGATGATCGATAGTGAACAAGTACCGTGAGGGAAAGGTGAAAAGCAGCCCGGTGAGGGCGATGAAATAGAACCTGAAACCATATGCCTACAAAGAGACGGAGCTGTCACGGTTTACTGTGACGGTGACGTCGTGCCTATTGAAGAATGAGCCAACGAGTTATTGTCAATTACTATCTAATCCCGCATAGGGAGAAGGTTTAGCGAAAGCGAGTCTTAATAGGGCGTAGATAATTTCGATTCTGCTGCCAACTGTGATGTAAAATATTTCTAATTTTAAAATTGATTAAAAATTAGAAATTAAAAATTTACTTTACATTAGAGCTGGCAGTAGAAAACAGATTATCAAGTAGTTGGTAATAAACCCGAAACCAGGCGAGCTATTTATGACCAGGGTGAACTTTGGCGAACAACCAAAGGGAGGCCCGCACCCACTAGCCGTGCAACACTAGGGGATGAGTTGTGAATAGAGGTGAAATGCCAATCGAGCCTGGTAATAGCTGGTTCTCCCCGAAATAGCTTTAGGGTTAGCGTCTGAAAGCAACTTGTGGGGTAGAGCACTGAATGGATGCGGCTGGGCTTCTGCCTACTTCATCCAATCAAACTCCGAATACACAAGCCAAGTTTCAGGCAGTCAGAACGTGGGGGCTAAGCTCCATGCTCAAGAGGGAAACAGCCCATGATCACCATCTAAGGTCCCTAAAATAAACTAAGTGGTAAAGGTAGTCAGATTTCTCTGACAATTAGGAGGTTGGCTTAGAAGCAGCCATCCTTTAAAGAAAGCGTAACAGCTCACTACTTAAGAGATCTGGCGCTTAAGATTTAACGGGGCTAAGTTTATTACCGAAGATGTGAACCGATCAGATATCAGAGATCAGATTTCAGACTTCAGATATCAGCAAAATTAAATTTAACTGACTTCCGACATCTGACATCCGAAATCTGATATCTGATCGGTGGTAGGGGAGTGTCCTTGACACTGCGAAGCCAAAGGCGTAAGCCATGGTGGAGAGTCAAGGAGTAAGAATGTTGGCACAAGTAACCGCAATGCCGGTGAGAGACCGGCACACCGAAAGTCCAAGGATTCCTTGGCAATGACCATCATCCAAGGGTTAGTCGGTCCTAAGATTAACCTCCGATTCGTTGGAGGCAAAGCCGATGGCAAGCTGGTTAATATTCCAGCACTGCTTTATTTATGTTTTAAAAATGACGAAGTTTAGTAGCTTGATCAGATTATTGGATTTCTGTCCCTTGCCTAAGATTTTTCAAGGGTTGGGGGGACGCCAAACTTCGGTGCGGCTAACTCAAGTGAGCAAGCTTCCAAGAAAAGTTTTTAAAATACCTAAATAAATAGGGCAACCGTACCGCAAAACCAACACAGGTGGACTGGTCGAGTAGACTAAGGTGAACGGGTGATTCCTCGTTAAGGAACTCGGCAAACAAGCTAGGCGTAAGTTCGCAAGATGCCTTACCTGCTAATCAGATTTTGGAGTTTTATCGTTTGTCATTCCCGCGAAGGCGGGAATCCATTAACACAATAATACTAAGAGGACAAATAATGACTAATTATATTTATAGTGTTGTTTCTGTCGATGCTGGTGATTTGCCTCATTATATGGAGAGGAACTGATAAAGAACATATTAGATCAAATGGAGGGGAAGCTAAAAGGACCCAGCCCAGAAATGTTCAACACACAAATTACTATCTAAAAAAAAGGGGGGTGATTAAATGTTATGGGGCGATCAATGGATTTGTAAATGTGGTTGGCATAACTTCGTATTAAGAAAAAAATGCAGACATTGTGACGGCGAAAAAGAAAAGTTCTCTGTTGGAGAAGAAGATTGGCAAACTGTTATAGACAACACTATTAAAGAACAATCAGAAGATCTTGAAATCATTCCAGACAGTGAATTTATTAAAGTTTAGACCAAGCCAATTAAAAATAAGGTTGCGGGTTTAAATCCTGCCGCCCCAGCCGATTTTATAATAATCTCCAAATAGGCGAGCTAGTTATAATAATTAGTTCGCCCTTCAAAATCTGATTAGCGGGTCGCAGCTAAAGATTCCCTGGCGACTGTTTACCAAAAACACAGGTCTCTGCTAAAGCGAAAGCTGATGTATAGAGACTGACGCCTGACCAATGCCGGAACGTTAACGGCTAAGGTGGATGTTGGATTTATCCAGTGTCTGCTAAGGCCCGAAGCGCCGGTGAATGTCGGCCGTAACTATGAAACAAAACCGTTGTAGTTACGCAAATAAATCTTGCTATATGCTGGAATAGCTGTGTATCTTGAGCTACTTATTCTGGAGTCCCGACTTTAGTCGGAGACAGATAAGTAACAATGCTTCACAAGTGCAGCCAATCAGCAGGAAAGACAGATTCTGACGTTCGAACATCTGAAATCAGAAATCTGAATCCCCAGAGACTACACGCAAGACTCTTAAAAGTCATTAGAATGCCGACAGATTTTTAAGAGATGATATAGTCCGATCTTATAGGCGACTATAAGCTAACATAGACCGAACGGTCCTAAGGTAGCGAAATTCCTTGGCAGGTAACTTCTGTCCCGCACGAAAGGCGTAACGACTGGGGAGCTGTCTCAACGAGGAGCCCGGTGAACATGCAATACCGGTAAAGATGCCGGTTACCTGCGGCAAGACGAAAAGACCCCGGGAGCTTTACTGTATCCTGATATTGAACTAAGTTTTAAGATGCGTAGCATAGAGAGGAGACTTTGAGATTCTATTCTCGGATAGGGCGGAGTCGCCAGTGAAATACTCTTCTTTTTGAAGCTTTGTTCTAACCCCGCACTTTCCGTTCTTTATAAATCTTGATAGAATATAAAACTATGTATTACGTGTATTTTCTTAAAAATACTCGGACAAAAAGGATTTATATTAGTTATACTAATGATCTAAAAAGGCGATTCGCACAACACTCGTCAAGAGACAAATGTTGGATTCTTGTATTTTATGAAGCTTATCGCAACGAGGAAGACGCAAGAGAAAGAGAAAAAAAGTTGAAGAATTATGGAAATGCTTTAGGTCATTTGAAAAATCGCATCAAGAGAAGTACCATGTTGTAAAGAACGGAAAGTGCGGGAGACAGTTTCAGGTGGGCAGTTTGAGTGGGGCGCTCGCCTCCTAAAAAGTAACGGAGGCGTTTATAAGGTCGGCTAGGTACGGATGGAAATCGTACCGATAGGGCAAAGCCACAAGCCGGCTTTACTGCAAGACAGACATGTCGCGCAGTTACGAAAGTAGAACTTAGTGAACCGACCCTAATCGTTGACTTCTGATTGGCAGTTTACTGCTGGTTAGTTGTCAGCGCGCTTATAGGCGCGGGGAAGATCATCGGATAAAAGCTACCCCGGGGATAACAGGCTAGTAGTGCCCGCGAGTCCATATCTACGGCACTGTTCGGCACCTCGATGTCGGCTCATCTCATCCTGGGACTGGAGAAAACATAACTTCTCTCCTTTATAGAAATATAAAGGTAATAAACAAGCCCAAAATGGGGAAAGCCATTGTTAAGCAACTTGACATATTTTGACGTATTCGCAGGTTCCAGGTATAATTGCTTAATAAAGGTCAATCCCATGAGAAAAATACTTTCTAAAATTGATCGAGCATATTTGGCGGGTCTGATTGATGGCGATGGCGCTATTATGGCATGCATTGAAAAGCACAATGAAAAGAAATTTGGCTTTAGAGTACGCGTTGCCATAAAAATCAGCCAAAATAATAATGCCATACTAAAGCGGTCCAAACGCACAATAGGGTTCGGCCACATCAGACACAACCGCACTCAATACAAATGGTATAGCTTAGATCAGTTAGCAATAGAAAAATTCCTTAAATTAATAGTTATCTACTTAAAGATTAAACAAAAACAGGCTAAATTAGCTATTAAAATTATCGGAACAAAAATTTTAACTGTTTCTAATTTGATCAAAATTGCTAAAATGGCTGATCAATTATCGAAATTTAACGTTCGTTCAGCAGGAAGACGTAAAAATTTTGCTCGAATGATAGAGGAAAGTGTTTCTCCTAACGACTAATTCTGTAAATTACAGATGCGATTAAGGGTTTAAACTTTAATCATACGGCTTGCATCTAAGTTTTGATTTTTCAAAATATGATGAAGGTATAGTCTAGCATATTGGTAACAATATGATTCACGAGGCCCCAAGGGTTTGGCTGTTCGCCAATTAAAGAGATACGCGAGCTGGGTTCAAACCGTCGTGAGACAGGTTGGTCTCTATCTGCCGCAGGCGTTGATACTTGAGGGAAGTCCCTGATAGTACGAGAGGACCTCAGGGAAGAAACCTCTGGTCTACCAGTTGTCGTGCCAACGGCACTGCTGGGTAGCTATGTTTCGTTGTGATAAGCGCTGAAAGCATCTAAGCGCGAAGCCATACCCAAGATAAGGTATCATTTAAGATCGGTCAGAGATTATGACCTTGATAGGGCGCAGGTGTAAGGTCAGCAATGATTTTAGCCGAGCGCTACTAATTGATCAAATTTTTTCTTAACCCTTAGCCCTCGCAGCTTTTTAAAGCGACGAAGGCTAAGAAAAAAGAGTTATCCTACAAAGAATTATATCTGAAAAAATCAACTAAAAAATATCTTTAATCCAGAGATGGGAACTATACTGGGGTTGTCCTACGTGATCCCATCTTTCTCACCCTTCATCAATTGAATGTTTTGGTGGCGGCTATACTGGACTTGTCCCACCTGTTCCCATCTCGAACACAGAAGTGAAATGGTCCAAGGCCGATGATAGTAAGTCCTCGGACTTGCGAAAGTAGGTAGCTGCCACCAAAGCATTTACACAATTAGTGAGGGACGAGCACAGAAGTGAAATGGTCCAAGGCCGATAATAGTAAGTCCTCGGACTTGCGAAAGTAGGTAGTTCTCATCCCCGGATTTAAGCTCAAACCATCGCCAGCTTTATTATTTATAGCTAGGTGGTTTTTTTTCAACAAATCTTTTACTTTTTTGGAGTCTATGTTAAAATGAATGATTATGATGAATTTAAAAAGATACTTAGAGCAAATAAGCCTTTTGACTATTTTTAGCATCATATTGACGATAGCTAACTTATTATTAGCCACTATATTACATTGTGATTATCCGGCAGCCGATATCTCTGGTGTAATATTTCTAACAGGTATTGTTGCCAGAATTTATATTGCTAAAAATAAAATGCAAGGCAAGATTTTGGCAGATGCAGCCATTATTATTGGTTTTATTGGTTATTTTGTGTTAATTTCCTTATGCTAAGCCAGAGATCAAATTAAAAAATGAAAAAACGAATTAAAAAACAAATTCTATACGGTTTACTTTATTTAACCATTTTTGGCACCATTGGCGCTGGGATTTATTTTAAAGTCCGACAAAAACCGGGTGTCACGCCGCCGATTTTAGCGCCAAAAGACATTGAGATTATTTGGGCTAAGAGCGCTCAACAAACAATAGGGGAGTGTGATCTAGTGGCCAAAATTAAAAATCCCAACCCATATCATTTTTCGCGCCAGATAAATTATCAATTTTTACTTTTTGAACAACAAGGGTCTAGTAGCAATCTTGTTAATCAAATCAACGGCTCAACCTGGCTTTTGCCTAATCAAGAAAAATATATTATCGCCAACGAAGTACCATGTACAACTAATCTAAGCCGTGTTATTTTTAAAAACGATCCGCCCTTATGGCAGGCGTACACCGAATATCACGAACCTCAAATTCAAATATTTCAAAAAGAATTTCAAAAACTATCCCAAGGGCCACCCTATGCTCAAGCGTCGGCTATTATTGTCAATAAGAATGAGTTTGATTTGACAAATATAAAAATTAATATTGTTTTAGAAAACGATAGCAATAACTTAATCGCCGCCCGTCAAACACAAATTGATAACTTAGCCGCTAACCAAGAAACAAAAATAAACTATCAATGGCTGACTGAGATTAAAGAAAATGTTTACCGTCTAACAGTAGAACCCGATCTACCCATTACCAACAATTTCTTAAAATAAATTATTCGCTGTCATGCTGAACTCATTTCAACATCCAGTACGTAAACTGTAGGGAACAAAAATTTTTGTTCCCTACAGGGTCCTGAAATGAACCAAAGGGACTGCCCGCGGCATGTATTCAGGATGACAAAAAATTGCTATATGTTTTCTAGTTTTTCTTTATTAAAAAAACTTGATTGGCTGATAATTTCAGCTATTTTTATTTTAACAATTACGAGTATCTTAATGGTTTACAGCACCACACATCAGAACTCTGGCTGGCATATGGCCCAAAAACAGCTTCTTTTTTATGCTATTGGTTTTTTGGTGATGATTGGATTATCGTTAGTTGACTACCGTATTTTTCGCGAACATTCATGGATTTTAATCACATTTTATTTTATTGCCATTGCCACCCTAATAGGATTGCTGTTTTTTGGAACTACCATTCGCGGTTCACGCAGTTGGTACAATTTAGGATTTTTTAATTTTGAACCTATAGAATTAATCAAATTAGTAATGGTTTTTATTTTGGCCAAATATTTTTCTAGCCGCCATATAGAAATGTATCGCGTAAGACATATTTTAATTTCTGGTCTATATCTGGCCATCCCCGTGACATTAGCCCTAAAACAACCGGATTTTGGTTCGGTAATTATCTTAGGATTTATTTGGCTTGGGATAATGATTATTTCAGGTATTAAATGGAGACATTTTGCGACGCTCGGTATTGCCGGTATTGGCGGTGGCGTTCTCGCTTGGTTTTTCTTATTCAAAGATTATCAAAAAGCTCGCCTGTTAAGTTTTCTTGACCCCTATAAAGATCCATTAGGCGCTGGCTATAATATTATTCAATCAAAAATCGCCATCGGGAATGGCGGTTTATGGGGTAGGGGATTGGCACAAGGTCCACAGACCCAGCTGGGGTTTTTGCCAGAAGCGCACAATGATTTTATTTTTGCCGCCCTATCTGAGGAATGGGGGTTAATTGGCGCGATAATTTTATTGTCAATTTTTGCTTTTTTGTTTTGGCGAATTCTTAAGGTTTGTCTGCAAAGCCAGAACAACTTCGCACGACTTTTCGCTTTGGGTTATTTGCTCCTAATTTTTATTCAAGTCGCTATCAACATCAGCACTAATTTAGGGTTACTCCCGATCACAGGAATTGTTTTACCATTTATTAGTTACGGTGGAAGCAACTTATTAATCAATTTTATTGGCCTAGGAATTTTACAAAGTATTATTATTCGCCAAAAACTCGGCTATCGCAATGAAGAATTGAATATTGAATAATGTGACGTGGAATGTCATTGAGAGCCGAAGCTATAAGAGGCCGAGGCGTGGCAATCTCGAGCTTTATACCACCTCAGAGATTCTTCGCCCCACACGCGCTAATGCGGGACTTCGCCTACGGGCTCAGCCTTCGGCTCAGAATGACCATGAGTCTATCATCCTGAGCGCAGCGAAGGATCTCAGGCATTCGTTGTCTATAACTTGACTATTTCACTAAGATATGCTTAAATATAGACGCTTAATTACACGGAGGAAAAGTTCTTAAAATTTATTTTTGCGGCATCTCAATAAGGAGAGTGTGATTGATATGACACTAAAAGAACGAATGCGTAAATTTCTAGGATTATCGCCGCCAGAAGACGAACAAAAAACTACTGACGATAACAACAAGAGTAAATTAGAAGTCGGCGATATTGTCAAAGTTCTTATCAAAGAAAACCCAGAAGACACCTTTTACGACGTAGGTAGCGAAGGACTCGTAGTCGGTTTTGGTTTGGGGACACTTCCGAAAGTCTACTTTGGCAAGGATTACAAAGACATTAAAAACGGACCCCATCAAATTGTTTTTCAAAACTACTGGGAGCATGATTTAACACAAACTTTTACTGGTGGCAGCGCCTTAGAAGTAATAGAGGCTGCTAAGGACAGACCAACTGGATACCAACTTTCAGAACGCGAACGAGGAATCGCCGAAACATGGGCAGCGATATTTGACACCGAGCCAAAGAAAAAACATAAAAGGAGGTAATTCGCTATGCTAAAAGGAAACGGTATAGAATATTTTGTTAGTTGCAAGGGTAGAGACAAAAACCAATCAGAGGTTTTAGAACAACCCATAAATGTTAAAATTTTTGCATATACACTAATACCCATTCCGATTGATGGTATCTCCACTAAGGCAGAAGATGATATTAGTTTTCATCCAATACGTTGCCCTTACTGTGGCTACGAAACTGAAACTGGGTATCAATGCATCGCTTCTGCCCTAAGAGAATCAGGAGATACTAGTCCAGGCATCTGCCCCTTTGGTATAAAACTACCAAAAGCAGTAGATGAATTATTAAAACCAAAACAGCAATAACTATTTTTCCAAGCTCTTCCCTCCGTGATATTTTAAATAAACATCACGGAGTTTTTTATTTGTCACGTGAGTGTAAATTTGAGTAGTGGCGATATTACGATGACCCAAAAACTCTTGGACCATACGCAAATCAACAC
>Ga0210017_1004207_pt1 | contig 11838 bp, 13 predicted proteins | sample CryGeyCG2014_020_FD_183966 | JGI IMG/M metagenome (GOLD analysis project Ga0210017, IMG submission 183966) | Groundwater microbial communities from aquifer - Crystal Geyser CG08_land_8/20/14_0.20 (SPAdes) (version 2) | ecosystem: Environmental > Aquatic > Deep subsurface > Groundwater | place... | reverse complement strand
GCCGAAACAAGCCCTGCTATTGCTGCAAGTTCAGCATCATAGGCTTGAACATCTACTCCTGCTTCAAGATTAACAGTAGCCTTAAAAGTAGCCTCATCAGCGTCATCTATAATAGACCTTGCAAAAGGAGTGCAAGCTATCTCCTCAATATCACCTGCACCAGCAGTTGAGCGACCAAGTATTTTATCTGTTGCAGAAACATTTTGCATCTTTGCATAGGTAACTGTGTCATTTTCAAGAGTATGGTCTGCATTCCACTCTGTTTTTCTTACAAGCGCAGTATCTACGCTATCTGTCTTTGTGCTTACAAAAGTATGTTTTATAGCCATTTATGCCGCCTCCTGTTGCGCTACAAATGTAGTGCTTGCACCCTGCTGTGATTCCCAATATCTCGCTTCTTCGCTACTTTCCTGAAACACATCGTTTTGAAAAACTCCTGGCTGAAACACATTTGAAAAACCAACGATTGCACCCTGCTGTGCTACAAATGTAGTGCTTGCACCCTGCTGTGCTACAAATGTAGTGCTTGCACCCTGCTGTTCAGACCACGCCATTATTGTTTCTCCTAAGTTCTTACTTCATAATTTATTGTTCCCAAATCCGTGCCGCCTGTTTCCTCGTTTATTACTATCTCTACATACTCATAATATTTATCCATTTCTTTTTTTGCTTCGGAGTCGTTTAATTCAGCTAACGCCGAAGCCTTGACTTTTTGAATCCAAAGATTTCTCCACTTCCTATAAAGCGTTGACATTAAGGTAGAAGATAAGTCCGTCAAAGAAAGGTCAACATAATATCGCATCTGTAAGCCGTAAGCCTCATCAGGGGCAAAATCAAGTCTTATTTCTCCGTATGTGCTGCTTCCTATATGTGAATATTTTATAGGCTTACCGCTTGATGTCGGGTCTGCAAGGGCTTCTATATTTATATCACCCGTAGGAATAAGCATCCTGTAATTGTCAATTACCATATATCCGCTTGTTACATCAGGGGCAGTTGTGAAATTAGGTATTACAGACGCCACTTTTGTTGTTGTGCTGTATGCTGTAATCTGAGACATACTTCCTACGCCTGTTCCTGAAGTTATAAGGATGTTTTTACCAAGCGCAAAGGCTTCTGCCATCCCCTCGTCTGCCGCAAGCGTAATAGACCCAACCGCTCCTGACTGGGCTGCCCCTGTCTCATTACCGTCAAGAATAGTCAGAGTTAAATCCCCGCCGAAATCAGACGGCATCGCATATCTGCTCTTCCCTATAGTGCACATCGTAACTGAAATAGCATATAAAGACTTTAATTTCTTATTGTATTTAGACGATAGAAAGAAAATATCGTTTTTAGCTTCTTCCATCCACACCCCTTCAGCCCTTGTAGTAAGCGCAGTGTCGGGACTTGTTTGACCCGCTTTTTTAAACCCCTCCGCTGCTAATGTGGCTAAAGTCGGATTAGCAGGTATTGCCATTTAATCCCCCTTGAAAGGTTGCTCTGTTATATTGTTAGTTTTATACAACCGCGGGTCAGGCTCAAAAAGGCATGAGGGACACACGAGTAAATTTGTATCGTGTTCCCTCACGAGTTCTGTTCTGAGATAATCCCATCCGCAACGGTCGCACTCCCGCTTATATGTTCCGGGAACATATCTGTTTAATGGGTATTGACGCATTATTTCAGCCTGAATGTTAGTTTTATGTTGTAACTGTCTCCGCTTGTATAACCTGTGGTTGTAAGCATAATATCGCCTGTCCCATCTCCACTCTCGCCGGGGTCTGCATTGCCGCCTTCTTTTGTATAATCAAGACAGAATCCACCGTTTCCGCCAATAACAGCAATGTCTTCAGCAGGAGTTCTGTCCCAATAGAGACGCAAGGCTGTATATCCCGAAGAATCGCCCTCTATACGCTCTATTATGCTTTTAGCAGGTGCCCCGCCATTAGGCAAAAACAAGGTAGAAATATCAACCTTTCTGACTGCCGCTTCACCTGTTCCGTCAGAAATACCCGTAAACTGGACTATCCACTTCCTTGTTCCCTGATTGTCGTCAAAGCCGCCATCCCAGTTGGGAGGCCATATCCATTTAGTCGTTACTGTATCTGCCATTTTATCTCTCCTTTAAATAGTTAATCATTTTTTTTAGAATGGTGGGTGATTCTTCTGCCATACCAATTGCCCTATTACACCTTCCGCAAAGCAATCCACGAATCTTCCCTGTTTTATGGCTATGGTCAACGGCTAACTTTCTTTTTTTACCCGTTTTCTTGTTATGAATATCTACGACACCATTCCCGCAAATAGCACAAACTCCATTTTGTTTTTCCAGCAGAAGTTCATATTCTTCCAAGGTAATGCCGAAAATAGTTTTTAATTGTGAGTTTTTATATTTCCTTGGATACATTTGCTTCCACCTTTTGTTTAAAAAAGAAACCTTGTCTTTGTTTTTTGCAGTCCATGTCCTTTGATATTTCGCATGACAGGCTTTACAACAATTCTGGCGGTCATTTGTTGAATAAAAATCTTTCTCAGACTTTTCTGTTTTACATCTAATACAAACTTTCATTAACCGCGTTCCTTTGCTGCAAAGATGTAGTCTATGGTCATAGTTTTTGTTCCAAGAGCATCTCCTGTCTGCGAGCCAAAAGAGATTGTTAGAACCTCATCATCAGGCAGGTTAGTTCCGGGTGTAACCGTTCCCACTTCAACATCATTGACATAGGCATAAACCTTCGTGCCGCCATCATAGTAAAATCCTACGGTGATGTCGGTTGCATTTGCAAGTGTGCCTATTCCTGAGATAGAAGACGAAGACGAATTTTTCGTAACATGAAAATCAATATTCGTATCTCCATCGTCTTTCTGAAAGTAAATACCATCTGTTACTGCAAGCGGAGTAGTGTCTGTAATTTGAAGCCCCATTACCAATTCTGACTGTGTTGCATCAGAAACCCTAAGAAGTGCTTTAAACCACATCTTCTTTCCAGAAGCAACCAAAAAGGATTCTCCTACTTTATTGAGAAAACACGTATCATCGTCTGTGGTTGCAACGTGTGTTAGGAGAAGCCTGCCGCCATCTGCATCAGTCAACGCCTCTGTTGCTGCGCCTGAATTTGTAATAGTCCAGTCTCCTGCAACATATCTGTCAAAATCATCAAAGAAGACATGAACTTTTGTGGGGTCAGGCATTATAAACATGCCTGTATTAGTTCCCCCTGCCGCATTTGTTATTCCATTGGTAAATCTTCTTGGAACTGCCATTTTGAACCTCCTTATGAGGGAAGCCCTGCAATGCAGAGCCTCCCCTAAGTGTTAAATTGTTGTTATGCCTTTCTCATCCTATCGCTTTCTAAATTAGCTTACAGTTACTCCAGTTGCCAATGGGCAATACCGAATATAGTGTTTCCAAGTTCCTGTAGTTGAACCCGCAGCAATCACTATTGTAATAGTTCCAGCAGGAACAACTATTGGTGCTGTCATTCCAAGATTTGGCCCACCAACACTCAATGAAGGCGCTGAAGATAAGGCTGTGCCAAGCAAGGATATAGAGTATCCCGCCGCAACACTTGCCAGTGTTGTTGTAGCACCAGAAATTGTGGTTGCTGCACCCACTGTAGGTGTAGCACTATATTGCAATGTTGAAGCTGTGGCATCATTGGCTGTCACACACTCTGAAACCAAACCTTCAACTAATATAGAACCACCTGCAACAGTAAATAGTGTATCGCCATTTACCATCACAGCAGCAGCTTTAAGCACAGTCTTCTCTTGCAAATCAGAATCAACAAGAATAGCAGAAACATTAGATGCTATCGCAGATAAATCTCCAGCGGCTATAGCATTTCCAGAACCTCCAGAAAACTCCGCTCCTGCAGCCGCATCAAAACCTTTTACAGACCATGTAGAACCCGTAATAGTGTCAACCACATTCTTAGAAAGGTCTGTCGTGCCTGAAACATACATTGTTCCCTTTACTTCTACATCCGCGCAGGCAGCAGTTATCATATTAACAACTGCGATTACAACCTTGCCATAGAAATCAATGTCAATGCGGGCATTATCAACGCCGTTTAGAGTGATTGACTGGTCTCTTTGATCTCCATCTGTAAAACCAATGTCCCGCAGTTTACAAGTGAACTGGTCGCCTGTTGCTGCAATAGCAATATCAGCTTCAACCGTTGAGGAAGCATCCTGATGCTCAATATCAAGATAAACTCCCGTCCCACTTACTGTAACTGCCGTATTAAGCCCATCAAGGTTAGATTTAACGATGATGTTCTCACATGAGCAATTTGCCGCCGAGAATGTTATTGTCGCTGTGTCTAAAGTTCCTACGGTAAAGGTAGGTCTCAAGGCCCCAGTCCCAAGTCCAACAATGTGAACGCCAGCCACATCTATAGCAAGTGCCGTTGCAGTTGCTATAGTTTCCGCATGTCCGGGAGCAACGATAATAATATCACCGTTATTTGCCGTGCATTGACTGACTGCATAATCAAGTGTTGCAAATGGTTTGTCTTTTGTTTTTCCTCTGTTCCCATCTGAACCTATGCCACTATCAAGCCAGAAAATATTACCTGCATAAGTATTCAGGATGGGGACTCCCCTAACGGTTAAGCCATTAGCGAATCCATTTGGATAGTTTGTATTCCCCATGTTGTCTCCTTACTTTTTTAAATTGGGGAGACATTAACTGCCTCCCCTTTAAATTTTTTTTATTTGCTTACGCTCCGGGAGAGCTGAATATAGCCCTCGGGTCGTCCCATGTACAAACGTATGTCTGCACTTCCTTAAACTTCGCATTCTCTGTGTCAAAGTCATTATCTCTCGTAAAATCAGGCCTTCTCGCCCAATAGAATACAAGATTGTTTGGCGCATCAGTCTGAATATGCCATGCGTCTGGGTCAGTCAGCCATTGCATCTTCAGCGAAGGCAAAAGCCCCTTCGCCGGATTGATTGCATTATTTGCGCTTTCAGGGTCTTTCTCTGACTTCAATAACTGCGAAACAGTCCACTCAAGCTCTTTAGGATATATAAGCCTTACGGGTTTATACTTGCCCTTTAAGCCCGCCTCAGTTGTCATTGCCTGAATATCTATCAAAGCCTGTTCAAGCGAGGTCATAGACAAGTCTGCTGCTACGGAAAGTTCGTTCCTGAATGTTCCACCACTTACTGCGGGATGGTCTGTTGCACACAATTCCTTCCCATCTCCGCCGGTATAGGAACTATTAAAAGCCCTGTTCAGGATATTGGCGGCATCAGTTTCAACCCTGTCAATACCGGAAAGCCGTAGTGCTTTTGGAAGCATATTGATTATCGGATACTGTTCAAACATATACATTTCCTTGGTTACTATGAACCCAAGTGCAAATGTCGTATGAGAAACGGAGTGTTTAAAGCCCTGCAAGGGTTCAGCGTATGTTACGCCTGAGCCTTGAGCCTTTGACGGCATAGTCCCAAAGCCGGACATGTTAAGCGTATGCTCTGTCTGCTTCTTAGAGTTTTTAACAGTAAAAATCTTACTGTATTCCTCTTTGTATGAAGCGGGGTTGAGACCCCAAATCTCGTTAAGAACGGGCTCAAGTAGCTGCCCAAAATTACCAGTTTCCATTGCCATTATTTGTTACCTCCCTTATACGCCTGCTACTAATGCCTTATAAAGATGCTCGTTAAAAATAACGAGAACCTTCGCATGTTCACCCCATGCGTTATCAGCGGCATCGTAGAGACCTATTATTTTAAACTGACCATTTGCGTCTATTTTCAGTTCGTTCCTTGACTGTTTCAGCGTCGAATCTCCTGCTGTTGCAAGATGGTCGCCTGTTGAGAATACATCAGTAGCCGCAGGTGTATCTCCTGTCTGACACTGAACCATAAAAATAAGTTCAGGGTCATCCCATACTGCAACTGTCTTGCTTCCTGCGCTTGCTGAATCATCAACATACGAAGCAAATACTCCAACTGCGGCTGCTCCGATTGCTGCCGCTGCGGGTTCAACTGTTCCACCTGCTACTGCTTTGCATACTGCGCCCGGATATGCTATCTGCCCAGTCGTCAGTGTGTAATTGCGGGTGCGGATTTCTCCACCCGTTAAATGACCTACAGCCTTAAATCCAATAGGCTTATCTGTATTAGCCATTATTTGTTACCTCCCTTTTTAGATTAGGCGGCAGAACCCCATTTGGTTCTTGTATTTCCATACGCCTTTGTTTGTCCGCCTGAAAGTTTCTGAACTTCAACATTAAAGTTCTTCTGTGTCCCATTTGAGTTATCGCCGTTGAGTTTTGCAAAATAAGCGTCCCTGCTTTTCTTTAACTCCATCGGCATCCTCATAACTATCATCTCCCTGATTTGCAGAGTGCTGTCCAAGGGCTTGCCATCATTAATGGTAGGCGATATTCTCACCATCTTCTTAGATAGTTCTGTGTCAATTTCCCATCCTTCCGCTATCTTCTTGCGGATATTGCCAGGTCTTGCTTCTTCCTTAGTGCAATACCGATATACAAATGCAGGGTTTTTAAGATGTTCAGGAATACCCATAAGCGTTGCTGGCTCCCACGGCCTTGTTACCCTGTGCTTCTTTGTCTCTGATTTTTCTTCTGTTGCAGTGTTTACAACTGTAGATTCCTGTGTCTCTATTGCATACCCGTTTTCATGGGGTATGATTTTAAAATTATCAAGTTTCTTTCTGCCTGCCTGCATAGCTGCGCTTTTCTCTGTAGGAAAAGCTGAGTTGTCTGCTTTCAATATAATCATTATCTTGCCTCCCTGCGTTTTGCTATAAGTGCCTTTTGAAAGCTGTATCGTTTAACGGCATCAGTTGGAGAAAGGTTATCAAACATATTAACTGCTACCTTTCGTTCTTCATCCGTGAGTTCTATTTTTATATCTTTCGGGGGTAAACTACCGCCTGCGCCCTGCACATGGGGCAACCCCCCGCCTACGTCCTGCGTTTTAGATTTGCCATTTCCGCCTATCCCGAACTTAGCCTCAACCTTAGATTTCACTTCATACAAGTTTTCTTCATACGTGCCTTGCCAATTCTTATTAGCCTTAACCCATAATGCATCGGCATAAGCAGCCATAGCCTCGTCAAAATCTTTGTTTTTGAGGTCATACCAAGATGTGTCTTTTAGAAACTTAGAGTAAGTCTTTTTATCTTCAACCTTTGAAATTTCACTTGTTACCTGTTGTGCTATATCTACCGTCCCTGTGGTTTTGCCTATCGCTGTTAAAGACTCTTTAAGTTCATCTATTTTATCTCCGAGTTCATAGGCCATTGCCATATCGTTTATGGAGGCAGCCTCTCTGCGCTGTTGTTTAAGTTGTGTAATTTCTGTTTTAATCTGTTCTGCTGAGTCCTGTTTGTTGGTCTTAACAATTGTATCTTTCGTTTCTGTTATAGCCTTCATAAGCTCATCATTATGTTGTCTAAATTCATCAACAGTTTTACGAATTTCAGTTAATTCGTTGGAAAGCCTTTCTGACTCTTTCCCCTGCCAATACATTTTATTCCATCTGGCAGAACCAGGCGGAGGGCCGACCTTCTTTTCTTCCCACTCCTTCTTAGCCTCATTTACGTCTGTCTGATACGTTACATCATCAGAGTCAGTATCAGGATGCGTTACAGCACCCTTGTTCTCCGGCAGCTTGACATCAACAACATCTGCGGCAGCTGTTTCCGTGTTTTCTAACATATTACCTCCCCTAAATAAAAAAACCGATAGATATTCAGGCATTACGCCCTTTCGCTATCGGTTTTATTAGCTCCGCCAAAGGCAGAGATTAAACTATCCGAACTACTCTTTGTATCTCGTTATAACCTTATAATCGCTAATCCCTTCATTGTTGCAATTTACCTCTATCCTTTCTGTGTTCTTGTTTAAAATGGGGATTTCTGCCCCATCATCTGTCTTAATTGTAAGTTTTTTCAAAACTTCTGTCAAGACCAGCTTATTATCCATCATTTCTTCTTAAATATTATCTCGTAATTATCTTCATATTCTTTGCTATTGGGTTTAGATATTATTTTAGATGACATATTTCCCAACCTCCCTTTTCAAGTTCCTTTAAAAGTTTTTTAATAATATCTTTTTTATCATAATATCACCTTCGCTAAAACATCTTCCTCATTCATCATTACATAATCCTTACCAGACCTTGTAACTATAGCTCCCTGGTACCTGCCCCATAAAACCATATCTCCGACTTTAATATCGGATACCTCGCTACCTACAGCAAGAACTTCTCCCTCTGTTGCCTTCATGCCTTCTGCGCTTTCAGGGATATAAATACCTCCCGCTGTGCGGCTCATATCCTTCCTCTTAACTATAATTCTGCTGAACAAAGGCATTAAATCCATTATTCTTCTCCTTTCTGTTTGTCCTCTATAATATTAATAATCTCGTTGATTTGAATTACCATCGCCCTCTGTTCCAAAAACTGCTCCCAGTTCGCTGCCTTCAGGCATTCCTGCGTTTCCGCCGCCACCGTCTCCTGCAGAAGGTTCAAAAACTCCCGCGTAGCCGGAATGAGACCCCATTCCCGCCATTCCTCCACTGTCGTTAATTCCACCATTTATACCTCCATTTTGCTGATTTAATAATTCCTGTTCCGAAAGATATATAAACGCTATTGTCTTTCTCATGTGGTCTTCAAAGACTTTTTTGCCCTGCGGCGTTAATTGATTGAACCAGTCTGACTGGCTGAATATTGTATGTTCGTTATAATGCTGAATATGGTTTTGAATAGGCAATGGTTCTACGGCTTGTTCTTTTAGAAATTCCGCATGTTCTTCCTGCGGAGGCATATCGGGAGGCTCCTGAGGTTCGGGCAATTTAAGAATCCTGTCTATATTCTGCACCTCATTGGCTACAAGCAAATCCTTTGTAACTTCATATAGGGCTTCGGTGTTATTGACTATTAATGGATTTTGGGTTGCGAGTTCGTAAGTGCTTCGGGCTTTAATAAGTTTTTCAGCCCTTGACGTTATATTAGGGTCAGAAGCGGGCTTAACGTCTATGTAATTCAAAAAGTCCGTTCTGCCTATAGTGTAGCCCCGCATCTCAGGCGAAGTTGAATCCTGAACTGTAAAGTATTTTTCCTCATTCAAAAACAATGAGTTTAAAATAAATATCTTTTTAAGTTCTTTCTTCAGAGAGCGGTGTTCTCTTTTATGAATAGCTGAAAATACCTTCATACCCTGCTCCATAACAGCAAGCATTGTTGTAGCTGTAGTATCAGAGGGCGGCAGTTTTCCCATTAATGTATCTGACACCGTAGATATTTCTTTTGAAAATTGTTGGACAAAGCCAAGAAGCGAAAATAAAGCCTGTGAAGGCTCTTTAAACTCATAGATATACATGGCCTTGCGTATATCATCACCCGTCATATCTATTTCATTAAACTGTCCAAGTGCAATCTCCATTTTATGCTTTTTAACCCCTGCTCTCTTGGATATAAGTCCTGTTTTACCTGAAACATTCGCTAATGTCCCACCGTCTATAAGCTGATTCATAATTGTATTAGCGGATTCATTCAGTCCTTCAATGAAATGACCAAACCCATAAGACATCCAACTTTCGGGATTTGGAATGAAGCCATAAGAGGTAAAATATTCAAATTCCTTTTCCTCTCCATCTGTCAAATCAAGATATGTCCGCTTTGTGATGCTTACAATCATTTCTGTATCAACGTCTACCGTAACTACGCACGGGATAAGCCGTCCTGTATTGTCTAAATCCAGTTCCACATGCTGTTCTATAAAAAGGCGGGGATATACGGCAAGACCCGAAGCCTCTGTCTGCCCTGTAATCTTATCCGACTGCTCTTTAAATTCTGGTTCTAACGACTGAGCGGATACAGGCCTACCTGTTTCTAATTCATCGGCCCCGCTGATATATATACCTGCCTTAACTTTGCGTTTGATTTCATTTGGATACAGATAAAAAAAGTGCGTCTTTCTGGGCGCATCTTCAAGTCTTTTTACCCCGTAAGGAGCTACAAAACTGTCGTGGCTAAGAGTTAAACTCACAATTCTTTTCTTGGAACTATCATAATATGTTTTCTTAACTGAGCTTCCATAAATAGGAAGCAGCAGTTGAAGCAAGTCCATATCCTCTTCCCATTCTTCCATCTCATCTAAAAGCTGATAATTAAGATAGCGGGCTGCCCTCTTTGCCGAATCTATAGACTTCCCGTCTGTAGACCAGCATTTTGCAACTTCCTTATTTGGGATTAATGCCTCATAAGCCCTCGCCTGGAACTGAAGACATGCAGTGCTTAATAGCGGAACATGGATATTGCTGCAAAGAGGCCACGGAAATGTTTTGGGGTCTCTATGTCCTGAAAATAATTTCAGCCAATTAGAGGCTCTTTTCATCCATGCGCTTCTTGACGCTATATCGGCTTTAAAATTAAAAACACATTCACTACCAATCGTTTTAACATCATCATCGCTAATCTTATTTAATAGATTAACAGGCATAGCATCTATTGACATACCAGAGACAGCATTTAATGTCTTATTGTTCATATATAACCTCCGGTTAATATCCTGTTACGGCGTTTCTTGTTTCAACCTCATGTTTATATGTAAATATCTCATCATCAGCCATATCATACCATTGCGTATTTAATAATGCAATCCTATACAGACATTCCATGAAATCATCATCGTATTTCTGGGGCTTGTTTGTATCGGGGTCAATCATATATCCTTCTAACTCTTTTATAGTCTGTTTCAAGTCATTGAAAAAAAATAAAGACGGCATTTCGTTTTCAGTCATAAGCAGGTCTTTTACCAGATGTATCCCGCCATCCTTATCCTTAGATGCGGCTGACATCCGAAGCCCATAAGCCGCAAATAGATTCTGCATTTTCTCAAACACCGATTCCTCATTTAAATCACTCTGTTCATCGCCTTTAGCCAGCGGGTCTATGATAATCGGGGCTTCTACCCTGTAATGATTCGTTTTGATACGCCTTACTATCTCCTCGCTTATGGCTTTCCAACTCCCGTTTTCGTGAATCTCATCAATACAGTATTTGAAATTCTTTTTATCTGTTGCCACAAACAATACAGCCCATTTCTTAGAGGGGTGGAAGTCTATGGAAATATCCACTAACCAATCAAGGGGAATCTTAAACCTCTTCCTGAGATGCGTCTGCCTATTAAACTTAGAATATATAAGCCCCGACATATAAGATGGTATCCCTTTTAATCTTACATCCTTCTCCTCTTCCGTTAGGGTTTTTGCAAATTGTTCTACGCCCATCTGAGTTATTCCAAATCCAATATTAGCGGAAATATCACCATGAATATTAAATACCGTAGTATCTGGAGTTCCATCCTGATTAACCGCCTTTATAACATCCCTGTCCACCCAAGCTTCTTTAAGAAGTGTCATACAGAATAATTCCCGCCCCTGCCTGTCTATTAAGCCCCTGGCATTGGCAATCCTAATCTCCCTTCTCGGCGGTTCATCATATAAAATTAAATCCCCCGACCACCCCTCATGAAGTTCAGACTCCTGCTTATTACTATTATGAACTATAAGACCATCAACAATATAATCATGACAAGCATCTTCAACTTCAAGGTCATAACTCTTTCCGCCATCCAAAATACAAATACTTCTTATTTTTTCTTTTCTAATGCAGGATTTTTTATTTATATTTGTATATTTTGAATAAAAATTATTCCAACTTTGTTTTTTCCCTACAAATCCAGAAAAGCGACTAAAGTTTCTTATATTGTCCCGCCCCCCAAAACGGCAAATATATACTATTCCACTGCAATCATATCCATCAAAAACAGATTTTATATAATATTCGGATGTTGAAGCTATAACATCA
>Ga0210017_1004200_pt1 | contig 11850 bp, 13 predicted proteins | sample CryGeyCG2014_020_FD_183966 | JGI IMG/M metagenome (GOLD analysis project Ga0210017, IMG submission 183966) | Groundwater microbial communities from aquifer - Crystal Geyser CG08_land_8/20/14_0.20 (SPAdes) (version 2) | ecosystem: Environmental > Aquatic > Deep subsurface > Groundwater | place... | reverse complement strand
GTTAACGCATATTTTTACTCACAAGGCTGTAAGAAAGGCGTATATCCAACGTTTACTTGCCCTAAATGTAATAAACAGATGAAATATGTCAGTAATTAAAAGTCCGCACCGAAGGTGCGCTAAGTTCTATTTCAGGCTGATAATAAAGAGTGAAACCATAGTTATTTAAACGATAATTGAATTCTGTATCTTCAGCGGCTAATGTAAAATTTTCGTCAAATAAGCCAATTTTTTCAAAGATTTTTTTTCTGTATATGATATTTCTTGTAGGCAATGTCTTGATAAAACGAGGAATGTTTAACGAGTATGGCAGCAGGTATCTTTTTAATTTTCTAGATAAAGAGTCAGAATGAAAGTCTTGGGTGCCAACAGAAAATGAAAACAATAGTTGATCTAATTCACAATAGATATTGCCGCCAACATTTATGCTCTTGCCGCCAATAGCCGGTATTTCTGGATGTTGCTTTAATCCCTCGATGATGTTTTTTATCCAATTAGGCGCGGGGATGCAGTCATCATCTATAAAAGCTATATTCTCATATTTTGCATTTCGAATGCCGATATTTCTTGCCAAAGCTACACCTGCAGCCATTTCAAAGATGTGCGAAATATTTAAATTTGGCGCCACGCTATTAATGACTTTTTTCATTTTATCAGTAGAGCTGTCTACGACTATTACTTCGTTTGGCAATAATTCCTGTTCAAGCAGCCCCCTTAAGCAGTTTTCTAGACTTTTTGCTCTATTTCGTGTTATTATAATAACTGATATTTTCATTGTCGAGATGTTTGCTTTAGGACCACCTGTTTCAGTTACTTTTACAGTTATGATATCATTACTCTGTCAATAGAGCAATTAATTTATTTAGAACTAGATCTATTTTTGACATAATGGGAAAGAAATAATCTTTTAACAAAGACTGAAAAATCAGGAAAATTCAGATATGTCAAGTCTAAGTTAGGAGAGGAATATTTAGAGGCTATATTAAATAATTGATTTGAGTGGCTATGCAGAAAAAGTTAGTATAAAATGATGTGTCATGAAAGATTTCGTAGCAATAAGAACAGAAAAATTAACAAAAAGATTTATTAAAAATACCGACATCGTCTATTCGATAGATCTGAATATAAAAAAAGGGGAACTATTCTGCCTGGTTGGTGCCAACGGGGCGGGCAAGACTACACTTATAAAACTTTTATGCAACCTGATACTGCCTACATCAGGAAAGATCTTTATCAACGGGTGCGATATGTTTGATGATTCATACGAGGCTCGCGGGTTTATAGGCAGGATTCAGGGCAGATTCAGGGGGGCAGATTCAGGGGCAGATTCAGGGGACACATTACTTAATTATTGGAGTTATTACGAATTTTATGTTAAGATTCTATCTATGGCAAGAATTGCGCGAGTCGTCATACCCGGCATACCGCATCATATAATTCAACGTGGTAATCGTCGTCAGGAGGTTTTCTTTAATGACGAAGATAAACGAACCTACTTAGAATACCTGAATATCTATGCAAAACCAGCGGGTATAAGTTTTTGGGGATATTGCCTTATGAATAATCATGTGCATTTACTTGCTGTTCCCGAAACAAAAGACAGTTTTGCCATAGGGTTAGCCGAAGCGCATCGGCGGTATTCCCGGATGATAAATTTTAGGCAGGGATGGAGAGGATATCTTTGGGAAGGCAGGTTCAAATCTTATCCTTTAAGCGAGAATCACCTTTATGCCGCAATACGTTATATTGAAAGGAATCCTGTAAGAGCAAAAATAGTTGAAAAAGCAGAGGATTACCCTTGGTCAAGTGCTAAAGCGCATGTTCATAAAAGCAAGGATTATTTATTGTCTGAAAACTTCTTATTATCCGAGATAAAAGATTGGAGTAAATATTTGTCTGAGCAAGACAAACAGGAAGACTTAAATATATTTAGAAAACATAGCCATACTGGCAGGCCGGTGGGAGACGATAAATTTATTGATTCTCTTGAAGCATTAAGCGGCAGGATGTTACGTAAACAAAAGCCAGGACCTAAACCTAAACAGAGAAGAAGGAATTAAGTAACGTGTCCCCGGAATTCCCGGAATTCGTCCGCCTTGCTTCATACAAGAATGGAGCAGGAGATGAGATATTTGAGCGGTAATAAGTATAAAGTTACATTAGAAGCTTGCGAATGTTATTTAGATAGGTTTATTTATGGATAGATCAGTCGCAATTAAAACAGCTGGCTTAACCAAGGAATTTGCCTTAAATAAAAAAGTGCTTAATGGAATCGATTTGGAGGTGAAAAAAGGTGAGCTGTATTGCCTGGTTGGCGCTAATGGCGCAGGAAAGACCACTCTTATAAAATTATTGTGCAATCTGATATTGCCTACCGCTGGAGAGATATTCATAAACGGTTATAATATGCTTCAGGATTCCGAAAAAGCCCGCTCATCTATCGGACTAGTAACAGGAGATGAAAGGAGTTTTTACTGGAGGCTGACAGGGAGGCAGAACCTGGAATTCTTTGCCGCATTGTATAATCTCTCGCACAGGATGATCAAAAAAAAGACCCAAGAGTTATTCGGTTTGTTAGCAATAGAAGAGCCTGATAAAGTATTCCAGGAATATTCTTCCGGAGTAAAACAGAGATTGTCCATAGCAAGGGCCTTATTGAATAATCCTGAGGTCTTGTTCATGGATGAGCTGACAAAAAATCTAGACCCCAAGAGCGCAGAAGACCTGAGGCTATTTATTAAAAATACCCTTGTAAAAAATGATGGAAAGACTGTATTTTTCTCAACGCATCAGCTTTACGAGGTTGAAAAATTGGCTGGCCGAGTGGCATTTATGAGTAAAGGAAAGATAGTCACAGAAGGGCCGCCAGGGGAATTGAAAAAGAATTCCGGGAATGAAAATGCAACAATAGAACAACTGTATGATTATTTTATAACTAAAAGAGGTTTTTGATATGTTTTTTAGAAAACTTTTAGCGTTTATAAAGAGGGATTTTTTAATACAGAAGAGTTATAAATTGATGTTTATATTAAACTGGGGCGGCATAGTTACAACTACTCTCACTTTTTATTTTATTTCCAAGATGTTCGGCAATGTGATAAATCCTTATATGGCTAAATACGGCACAGAATATTTCCCTTTTGTTATTATAGGCATCGCGTTTTCCACCTATCTTTACACAGCCCTCAGTTCTTTCTCAGATAATCTGAGGACTGAGCAGATGACAGGCACGTTAGAGATGCTGCTTCTTACGCCTACGCGTATAAGGGAATTTCTTATAGGAACAAGTTTGTGGGATTTTATATTCGCTTCATCCAGGGTATTTGGTTATTTATTAATAGGGATTTTTTTCCTGGGTCTAGATGCAAGCAAAGTAAATATATTTTCTTCGTCTATAGTGCTGATTTTGACTATTATTTGTTTTAGTAGTTTAGGTATAATATCAGCAGCTATTATCCTGATTTTTAAAAAGGGCCATCCGATTTCATGGTTTTTGACTACGTTTTCCAGCTTGTTCGGAGGCACGTATTTCCCCACAGAAGTATTACCCCAACCCTTGCGGTTTGTTTCTTATTTATTGCCCATTACTTATTCTTTAAGGTCTTTTAGAGACACTATACTCAAGGGGTATACTTTATGGCAGATAAGGAGCGACGTTCTAGTACTTATTGTATTTTCTGCTGCATCTATTCCTGTCTCTATTTTTATTTTTAAGTTTGCCTTGAATCGCGCCAAGATACGCGGCAGTCTGACGCATTATTAAGGATTTTATATGAATGTTTTGATAGGTTTTTTGGCAGTTATAATAGTATTGCCGCAGCCGGTTTTATTTAAATATCGTTTTTTTATATGGGCTGTTCTAGGAATAGGTTTTATATGTTCTTATATAACAAAAAGGCATTTAAAAATAGCTTATTTTTTAAATAGCCCACAAGACATTTATTTTTTATTATATGTATTTACGTTATCTTTGAGCTGTATTTTTGCTATAAATAAGAATATCGCGCTGCCCGCATATATCAATTTTCTAATACCTTTTGTATTGCTATATTATATTTTTAAAAATAAACCAGGCGATTTTAACCAGGATTTTTTTGCGTATATTTTTGTTTTTCTATCATGTGCGGTATCTATCTTAGCGATCTCGGAAATCATATTGCATAAGAATATAATATATGAACATTTTGTAGACAACTATTTTTATCGGAGGTATATAGGCGGCCGCGCGATGTCCACTTTTATGGCGCCAGCTGTTTTAGGGACATATCTATTAGGATGTGCGCCTTTTTCTTTTTATTTAATATACAGTACAAAAAAAAGAAATGTAAAGATTTTTGCAGTCATAGCTTTTATATTGTCTTTTACCGCCATGTTTTTAACATTTTCCAGAGGAGCTTTTATAGGGTTTACGGTTATGGCGTGTTTTTATTTTTATAATAAATATAAAAATAAATTAGTTTTTTTTGTTCCAGTTATTTTGTTAGTTTTTATAGTCATTTTCGGCTCTTTACCGCCAGTCAGACATATAAATTCGCGCTTATCGTGGAAGGGGATATCCGCAGAGTATATATATACGTATAAAGCCTCCAGGGCTATAACAACCTTCAGGATGCTGAAAGACCACTCTCTTACAGGCGTGGGCTTCGATAATTACAGGTATGTTTTTGACAGGTATCATTTTATAAAAGATACTCCTTATGAATGGAAAATTCCCGATAATATGTTCATGATGATTTTAGGCGAAACAGGCATAGTCGGGTTTGCGGGTTTTATAATATTTTTAGGCGTACTTTTTATAAGAGGGTTCAAGTATTTTATCGCACCGCCAAAAGAAATAGAAAAAGATTTTTTATTAAGCGTCATGGCTGCGTTTCTCGGGATAGTATTCAACATGCTTACGTACGATTTGTTATATTGGCATACGCCTTTTTATTTATTCTGGATTTTTAGCGGTTTAATGGTTTCCTACCATTACAAGGAAGAGTTTAGCTAGTATAGATGTTTTTTAAATTTTGAGTTATTTTATTCCAATCGTAAAACTCTTTGATTCCGAGCATTGCCTTCTTGCCCATCCGTTCAACCTCCTGAGGATTATTTAAAAGCCTTTCCATGACAGACCCTAAGTCTTTATAATCTTCATTCTTAAAACTTACCACACATTCAAAGATATTTTCCCGGCATTCAGGTATATCGCTTACTATGCAGCATTTACCAAAAGACATGGCTTCCAGGAGAGCCATGGGGGGGCATCCTTCTATCTCCGATGGCAAGACAAATAAATAGCAATTTTTGTATAAATTATCCAAACCCGCTTTATCATAAACAGGGCCTAAGAACTTTATTTTAGGCCCGGATATTTCTTTTAATCTTTCGACGTATCTATTTGTGTAACTTGATTCACCTGCTATCCATAGTTCCTTTTCTGTGTTTATTTCGTTAAAGGCCTTGATCAGGTAATGCAGGCCTTTTTCAGGCACCAGGCGGCCTACAAAAAGTATGTAATCGCCGGTCCTTGTACTGGTCGATTCCTCGGCTATATTTATTCCGTTCGGTATAAAGCGCACCTTTTTATTATATCTATGCTCAAAATAATTTTGAAGGTATCTTGAAACAACTATTGTTTTATTCGGAAAATACACGGCAGCGATTTCGCAAAGCTTTAGTAAATGTCGTACCAAAAGATTCCACTTTTTTCTTTTCCAATCCAGGGCGTGAATGGTAACGATTGTTTTTTTGCCAAAAAATCGCGGCACAAAGGAAAACATAGAAGGGCCTATGCAGTGATAATGGATGATATCGGCATTTGTAAAAATTACATGAATAGTGGAAAGAAATGAATGAACCATAGTGGCAAGGTGTTTTGTATTTATCGTAGGGAGCGGTATTAGTTTTATGCCGTTATAATAGGAAAGTGTGGTTTTTTTTGAATGGCAATATATTGATATTTCAAAACCCTGTTCAATCAGGTGTTTTGAGCTCTCTTCTATGGACTTTTCTACTCCGCTATACCTGGCAGGTATGCCTCTTGAGCCTATGTGCGCTATTTTCATATCTTTTTATACGGAAATCTAATATTGCAAAAGCTGTTTAGTTCTTTTCCGGGCATTAATATTATAAAATTAATAAAATCCGTCAGCCGGTCGTAAAATAGGTATCTTAAAAATGTATAGGTTAACTTCTTAAGGCACGGGTGTTTTATTAATATTAGAACACCTTTATTTTTTACCTTTCTTATAGAAAATTTTAACAGGGCCGCTCTCAATATGCCGGGATAAAACATGTTCAGGGTTTTTGAAGATATTGGCTGTCCGAACATGGTTTTTACATAGAACAGCATATAATACATCACAGAATTTAGCCTATTCAATCTACTGTATTCTGCAAGGTATTTCCAATCCAATTTTTCTTTATATTTTTCTATTATCTTATGAATATCGTATACATATTTCAGGGAGAATGGTTTATTAAATCTTCTTAAATGAAGCACAAGAGAAAATATAGTATCTTCAGGAGACAGAAAGGATATATCGTTCCTGTCCGATTTTATATTAGTTAATCTTTCCCACAGACAGGGAAGGCGTATGACATAGGGGGTGGGTTTTGCTAAAGCCCAGTGTAATTCAACAATAAGTTTATTTTTAAACGGCAAATGGCAATGATTTTTAAGATAGTAACTTTCAGAAAAAGGATATAAAGTTTCCTTGTACCCTAGGCTGAATAAGATATTTCTTGATTTATACAAGTTCTCTTTTTTTACAAGTAGATCTATATCTACCAAGCAGCGGCTTTCAAGGTCGGGATATATGTCGTATAATAAAGACATACCTTTGATTGGTATTGTTTTAATGGAAGAAGCAGCAAATGCCTTATTTATTTTTTCAAATTCATGCTTGGCAGAAAGATTTTTACCGATGTTCAAGATATAAGTATTTCTAAGACGATTATGAAGAGAGAATTTGGATGTTTTGCCTTTATTTAAATTATTGTATAATGCACAATGTAGTTCATGATAGCAAGCCTCTTTTATTATATCGTCAAGTTCTTTGTTGCCGATATTATCTAAAGATATTTCTTCTTGTAATAGGGGTAAAAATTTATTTTTACTTTGGCTCATATTTTATATATAATAGTTTATCATAGTTTATAACTTTAGCTACTAAAAATCTGTCAAAAGATTGTGCCAAATAATATAAGTTTAGTTAAGAGAGAAATTCTTGGGAGCGACAGAGATTTTTTTATTATAAAAGGTTCTAGCATGAAGCCTTTGTTAGATGATGGGTGTATCGTTAAGATAGGGCTTGTTAATCCATGTGATTTAAAGATAGGAGACATCGCTGTTTTTTTACGAGACGGTAGAGACACAGTAACATGTCATAGAATTATTTTTATTTTCAAACGAAACGGAGATGTAACTTATTTGGAAAAAGGGGATAATGCCAGTCATATAGGGTTAATATCCAGTCATAATGTTATAGGTAAAGCATATTATGCAATAAAAGAGGGCAATATTATAGAGTTAAATCACAAAAAGTATTTGAAAAGAGTTTTTTTTATCGCTATATGTACAATATTTTCATTATATAAAATATTTGCCGGTTCAGTAAAAAATGTTTTGTTTTCAAAAAAAAGAATAAAAATTATAACTTTGTTTGGAAACATTGCAAGGAGATCGTTTTTGTTTTTATCTGGGAAATTTTTATAAAATTTAAAGGATAAAATAAGTTTAAATGGCCAAAACCGTAAGTGTTATTATACCTGCTTATAATGCAGCTAAAACTTTACCGAAATGCATCGAATCAATAATGAGCAGTGATTTCCCGAAGCAATCTTTAGAAATCATAGTTGTTGATAATAATTCTACAGATGAAACGAGAGCTATTATAGAAAATTACTCTGTTAAATATGTATTTGCCAAAGAAAGGAAACGATCGATAGCAAGAAACATAGGGATAAAGAAATCAAAAGGAGAATTGATAGCATTCGTTGATGCGGATTGTATTATTGATAAGTCGTGGTTTAAAAATATGGTTGCTGAAATGGAAAAACCATATATAGCAGGTTGTGGAGGCAGGATTGTACCCATTCCGTACTTTCGCGAGTCTTTAATAGATCGTTTTAGGTATTTTGAATACACAAAGATCAAAAAAAACAGGATATTGCCATTGCCAAGCCAGCTTTTTCCGCAGATAAGCGCGGCTAATGCAATATATCGCAGAAATGTTTTATTTAACGTCGGTTTTTTTGATGAATCATTGACTGATCTTGAAGATGTTGATTTATGTTGGAAAATTTTTTACAAAGGATATATTGTTAGATATGTACCAGCGGCTATTGTATATACCACATTTTACTCGCCACAACTGATGTTATATTTTAAGCGGCATTTTGAAAGAGGGGTGTCTTTACAGTTTTTACACAAAAAATGGAATTCTATTATGAAAAAAACAAAATTTTATTTTATAGTATATTTTTTAGATCTAACTATGTTGAGTTTTGTGTATCTTGGAAAGAGTATTATATATAAGATTGAAAGAATGGAAAATGTTTTATATAGTTTGCGTACCCTGTCGATATTACTGGGCATGTGCTGGGGCTGGCCTTGTTGTTTTATGGCTGCCAGGATATATAAAGATTTGAAGATTTCCGAAGAAGCTAATCAACAGCCAACGGCAGATTTTTCAGCAAATTTAATTTTCGGCAAAGATATAAAATTTTATTTTTTGGATGGATATGTCAGGGTATCAAATTTAAATAAGTCAAAATGTTTTATGTTAAAAGACACCGGAAAAAGAATACTGGAATTGATATTAGAAGGAAAGAAAATACCAAATCAAATTATAGAGAATTTAACAGAGGAATATAATGTGGATACAAGAGAAGCGGAAGTTGCTTTGTTCGGTTTTATAAATGAATTGAAACAGTATAATATCTTAAAAATATAATTTTTATCATGTTTACTTTGATAGAACCTCTAAGTATAGATATGATCCTTGATAGGCCTGATTTAGGTTGTGCTATGATAACAGCTTCTTGCGAAGAAAAGGGTATAAAAACAATTTTAGTAAAAGGCCAAACGAGGTATTTAAGGGACATGTTTGTCAATGATACAGATGAAATGTGGCATTTGATAAATGATTTGAAGGAAGACAGCTTAAAAGAAATAGGCATTTTTCAGTACAGAAAAAGCGTTCGGGAAAAAGGCAAGGAGCATTTTAAACAGGAATCACGGCCACCTAAAGACAAGCCGAATATCGTTTAGGCCGCTTATTTGATGGTAAAGGGTCAGGAATAATCTTCTTACTAAAGAGATTATGCCTTAATATTTATTATGCGTAAATACGAAGATTCAGTAAATATAAAAATTGGAAATATATGCGTGTCAATAACAACAGAGTCAAAAGATATTTTAGAAAGAGTTAAACTGCATTATAAAGATTTTATTTCACATAGTAACCCTAATTTGTTTATAAATGTAAGATATGGAAGTTTTCCAAAACCTCATTTTAAAGAGGTGATTTACAGAACAAGGCTTTGGAAATTAGGAAAACAGGGGCGTAATTTTATACTTTATTTTCCTAGAAAAAATAAGGCTTCTTTGGCAAAGTTTAATAATGCTTTTAATCGCATTGTGCTTTATACAGAGAATAGTACTGGCCAGTTGTTACTATACCTTTTGCCGGAAATATTATTCAGTTTAATTTTGCCTCAAAAGGACGCTTTATTATTGCATGCCTGTGGGATTCTAGAAAACAAAAAAGGCTATATTTTTGTAGCTCCGTCTGGCGGAGGCAAGTCTACTATAGCTAAATTAGCAGGTTACAGAACTTTACTTAATGATGACAGGGTAATAATTTGCAGGGAAAAAAAATTCTTTAAGATGCATGGAACGCCATGGCATGGAGAGGTGAAAGAAACATCTAATCAATCTGCATATATTGACAGTATATTCTTTTTACAGAAAGCCGAGAAAAATTATATTTTACCTTTACAAGCTACTCAAGCTATGGTAAAATTGCTTGGTAATATATTTTATTTGCCAATATCGGACGATATAAGAAAAAATGTTTTTGATCTGTGTTATCGTATGATAAATAGGCTCAGGTGCTACGAATTTGGTTTTAAGCCGGATAAGTCTATTTGGAGGTGCCTGAATGGATTGTCTAAATAAAATTTTTGTTAAAGACGAAGACCTTGCATGGCGTGTTGTTGATAAAGAGACTGTAATTATACCATTAAAAAATCAATCAGAAGATAAAGATATAATTTATATCTTGACTAAAACAGCTACACGTGTTTGGATGTTTCTAAATGGTAAAAATTGTATAAGTGATATTGTTAAAAAGGTTTCGGAAGGATATGATAGCGATTGTAACGAAATAGAAAAGGATATCAGGAAGTTACTTGATGATATGTTGGACAAAAAATTGATAAAGTATATAAACGAAAGGATGTGAAAGACATGAAAACAAAAAAGAAAAAAAAATGGGACAAACCAAAACTAAAGAAGATAGAGATAGATAGAGACCATTATATTTATGGCCAATGTGAGAAAACGTCATCCATAGGGGGTTGTCCGGGCGCTCTTTATTATACTTAATTTATCCCTATAGTTTTTTTTGTTTAATTTGGAAAAAATCGAAATGCCATTATTATCCCTGTATGAATTTTTAATAGAAAAGGCAAGTAAAAAAATTATCCCCCTGTCGTGCATTTTTGAAATTACCTATAGATGCAATCTTAATTGTATTCATTGTTATATTGTAAAAAGAAAAGAAAGAGAAGTTACGAAAAGCCAAGCAGTTAAAATTATCGGACAATTAGAAAAAGCAGGATGTTTATTTCTTACATTTTCAGGCGGAGAAATTTTTCTAAGAAAAGATTTTTTTGAAATAGCTAATTATGCAAAGAATAAAAAGTTTGCCATAAGGTTATTTAGCAACGGAACGCTTATAGATTCCGATATCGCAGATAAGATTAAACAGATTTCTCCTGTAGGCGTGGAGATTAGCTTATATGGATTTAAGGATACGCATGAAAAAATAACACAGAAAAAAGACTCCTTCAAGAGGACCGTCGAGGCAATAAAATTATTAAAAGAAAGAAAGATTAATGTTTCTGTAAAAAGCGTTGTTATGAGACAGAATGTTGAAGAATTCTTTCAATTGAATAGATTTGTGCAGGGGTTAGGAGCGCAGATGAGAGGAAGTATTTTTATTTCCCCAACTGATGACGGAGGGATAAAACCTTTAAGTTACAGATTAAGCGATACGCAGCTCAAAAGACATATATTAGAAGAAATAAAGATTGCAGAAGTCAAAGTTAATTCCAGGAGAGTAAGGCCGCCGGACGATTTTTTATGCAAGGCAGGAAATGCCTTAGTTAATATTAATCCTTATTTGGAAGTAAATCCATGCCTTCAAATCAGGCTTAAAAATAATAATAGCCTGAGAAACAAATCTTTCATAGAGATTTGGAAACATCATGAAGATTTTTTGAAAATAAGAAAAATGCGTTTGTGCGATAGAATCGGATGTAAAGAATGCATTTTTATCAGTTATTGCTCTGTGTGTCCAGGCCTTGCGCTATTGGAAGAAGGATCTCTTACAAAACCTTTAAAAGAGTCTTGCCGCATAGCTAAGATAAGGAAGTCAATTTATGAAAATTTATAGTTAGAGGCGCGAGAGAGGAATGAGCTTAATCTCAAAGATTTTTGGCCAGTATTTCCCTTATTACGAGAGTATGCTATTCTTAGTTGAAGTTTGAAGCACGGCCCCGTAAAATAGGATAAGATAACGTATTAAATTATCAACCTATTTTACAAAAAAAGGAGGGCCGCATGTATAGTATAAC
>Ga0210017_1004199_pt1 | contig 11850 bp, 11 predicted proteins | sample CryGeyCG2014_020_FD_183966 | JGI IMG/M metagenome (GOLD analysis project Ga0210017, IMG submission 183966) | Groundwater microbial communities from aquifer - Crystal Geyser CG08_land_8/20/14_0.20 (SPAdes) (version 2) | ecosystem: Environmental > Aquatic > Deep subsurface > Groundwater | place... | reverse complement strand
GTAATGTATGGATTGGAACTGAGGTTAGTGGGTTGGTGAAGTTTGATGGAACCAATTGGACAGTATATAACATATCAAACTCTGGCTTGCCTTTTAACTGGATCAAGGCTCTTGCAATAGATGAGAGTAACAATATATGGATTGGAACTTATGCTGCTGGGTTAGCAGTTTATACTGGCGCACAAGGGATAGAGGAGGATGAGAATTTCCAATTTCCAATCTCCAATTTCCAATTGAATGTCTATCCAAATCCATTCAGAACAACTACGGCTATCACGCTATCAGGCTATGAGGCTATTGACACTCATCGCTCATCCCCCATCGCTCTTCGCATATACGACCTTTCCGGCAGATTGATCGGAAGAACGGATGACGGCATCTGGAACGGCAGGGACATAGATGGTAAAGAAGTTCAATCGGGCATTTATTTCCTGAAAGCCAAAGGCTATAAACCAGTAAAGGTTATAAAGTTAAGGTGATAGAGAAGTAAATAGGGAAACAAGATGTTGCCGAACTTCGTATAACACGGTGCATATGTAAAATGAAAAATGCTCTTCAGAAGCAATCCTAAACGTTATACGCAATTCCGCCGTTAGTATTAAAAAGCTTGATACCAATTCTTAATGTAAAGGAGGTAGAGCCATGAGCAAAAATTTCGATGCATATATAACACTCGACAAAACGGGCTTAGAGAACAAGTATGTGATCATTGTAAATGGCAAAGTAGTGGCAAAGGGTGAGAATATTGAGGAAATGCTCGATAGAGTGCGGCAAGAATATCCTCATGAAAGACCCTTTGTGGCAAAGGTGCCTGAGGAAAGGATGTTGGTAATATGATACGTCAAAGATTCAGAGAAGAAAGAAGTAGTTTAGGGATTGTTCTTCGCCCTGTAGCGGAGGTAATTCTGGAAAAGGATAGTTTTGCTGTGGAAATACCAATGTACGTAGATTCAGGTGCTGATGTTTCAATGATACCTTTCCGTTTTGGTAAGGCTCTTGGCTTTAAGCAAGAGAAAGAGGATGCCATCCAAGAAATTAAAGGTGTTTCAGGGGTAGGGGTTCCCTATATTCTCAAAGAGGTTACTTTGCTGTTAAATGGCAAAAGGTTAAAAATAAGGATAGCGTGGGCACTAGTTGAAGAAGTGCCGATGCTTATGGGAAGAATGGACATATTTGATAAATTCCGGGTAGTCTTTGATGAAAGAAAAGGGTGGATTGATTTTGAGGAATGACGGCGGAACAGCGTATAACACATATCTACCTGTCGCCTGCCTGCCGGTAGGCAGGATAGACAGGTTAAAGGCGATTTGTCCCACCAAAAGAAACGGTGGGCAGGCAAGAAAAAAATGTCCCCTATAACAATTGTTTAAACAATCGTTTTTGCAGTACAAATAACTATCTGACCCTAAGTTGCTGTGGTCTTTAATATCAAGGCAGTTATTTTAGAACCCGACTCGGCTTTTTACATCGAGGAATCTCTGTATTACTGGCATGCGGGACTTGTATGGTTTAAACCTATTTGTTTCCCAGTACTGGATAGTACAGGTAGATACACCTATGAACCTTGCAATATCCTTTTGATATAATCTCAAGTCCATTCTGTGCTTTCGGATCTTTTCTCTTATTGTTTTTGGCTTGTCAGGATAGCCTTTGGGCTTTGGCCTTGCTATTGAAAACTTAAATGTGTAATCTGTGAGAATTCTTAATGAACTCTTGCGGGCGGCGATATCAAAGTTTGGTTTATCTGCAAGGGCATATGATAGAATTCTTAAGGTCTCAAGAACAATAGCAGATATAGAGGATTCAACGAATATACAACCATCCCACATCTCAGAGGCAATTCAGTATAGAACCCTTGATAGAAAATATTGGATGGTGTAGGTATTAAGGTAGTTATTTCTATTTTTCAGATTGACCCCCATCTCCCCAACTCTGTCAGATATGAACGAGATAGGCAAAATATGACCGAATGCCACTCGAAAAGGAATTCGTAAAACACTTGTGCAAAAGGGGAATAGATATGAGCGATGATAAGTATGAGAAGATCGTTACACTTAATAATGAAGTGGAAGCAAGGTTATTAGAGTCTATATTGCGGGAAAGCAATATTCCGTGTTTCTTGAAGTCGTACCATGATTCTGCATATGATGGATTATGGCAAAGTCAGATGGGTTGGGGGCATGTCGAAGCACCTTCTGAATACAAAGAGGAGATATTGAGACTGTACAAAAATATGAGGAATGCAAAGTAGGTTGGAGACTCATAATGACCATCGGTCATACTTCGCCTGAGTGAAATTGGAGTCAGGTCTTTAATTTTAAATATTAGCTTCTTACTGCCAACCAACCTCTTTTTATATTATACAATCAATTCCATCTAAAGTCAAGAAAAGAAATAAAAAGAGCAGAGCTTAGCGTCTGCCTGTCCATACGGATCCTTCGGACTGGCACAAATTGAATTTGTGCCTACAAAATAGTATCCAACTCGGGTTATTCCAATGCCTCAATCATGGCAAAAATGGTGGAAGGACTGGTAATAGAGAACCCCGCCCTCAAGGAACAGGTTAAAAGGATGTTTGAAAATTTAAAATTAAAGACCTAACCCCTGCAGAGATATTTAAAAGAGAGGAAAGACCCGGAAGGCAAAATTGATGATTATTAATAAACATACCCGAAGGAATAGGAGGATAACAAAGATGGTCATTAAAATCTTATCTATTACTGTTACTACACTATTCATCTTTATTGGGGGTGAGTCCACAGGGGCCAAAATAGATCAAGTATTACAGAGACAAATCGAGACCTCTGTAGAGAATTTTCATGGCGATGTTGGTATTTATGTTCGTCATCTCTCAAAAAATATTACAGCTGGTATTAATGAAAATGACCTTTTTCCCACAGCCAGTATGATAAAAGTACCCATCCTGGTCAAAATATTTGATAAAATTGAAAAAGGTGAATTGACCATAGAGAGCAGGGTTATTTATTACGAAGATTCCATTAATTATCCCTGGAAAGGTGATGATGCCATTTCACGATTTAAAGATGGAGAAGATATTAGTATTGGCAAGCTTATGGCACACATGATCACATTTAGCGATAACCATGCCGGTATCTGGCTCCAGGAATTAGCTGGGTCAGGGACTGCAATTAATGAATGGTTAAATCAAGAGGGTTTTTGTTCCACGCGAGTTAACTCAAGGACTCCTGGTAGAGAAGATGATTATGAGCAATATGGATGGGGACAGACGACACCAAGAGAAATGGCAGAATTATTAGTCATGATAAGAGAGGGAAGGGCAGTGTCAAAACGAGCCAGTGATGATATGTATCGTTATCTAACCCGAATATACTGGGATGGGAACGCCCTTTCTCAAATTCCGCCTACTATTCAAGTAGCATCTAAGCAAGGTGCACTTGACCAGTCGAGATCCGAAGTATTACTTGTTAATGCACCCCATGGGGATTATGTATTTTGTATCATAACAAAAAATCAAAAAGATACGAGTTGGTCGATATCTAACGAAGGTTCTGTATTAATTAGAAATGTATCAAATCTACTTTGGAATTATTTTGAACCAGACTTTGGATGGAAACAAGAAATTGGTGTAGAAGAATATTGGTGATTATTTAGGAGCTAAATTTCAACCAGTCCTCAGTCCGAAGGATTGGGATGAAAATGCTATATTAGAATCGCACTTAAGAGAGAGCACGGAGAAGATAAAAAAAACTCTGGTTTCTCCGTGACCTCTGTGGTTAAATATTATACATAACAAAACATGAGCGCGGAAGAGATATGATTGAAATACACGAAGAAACGCCGTCCATTGAAGGGCTTTACGAGTATCTATATGCTTCAGATTTGCTTCTTTATAACAAACCGAGTAACCCAGGCATAGTAACTGTAGCGAGTACTGCCTTTCAATGTCTTGGTTCTGGTTGCCCGATGGTTACATTTAAATCTTCCTTTGTTGAGACCCTGAATGGCGCAGTTTATAAATATGAAAATAATGAAGAACTCAGAGCCTGTATCGCGAGTGTTTTCGAAAAAGATAGAAAATATGAAGAGATAATTAAGAATGCGAAGGAATATATTGAGAAAAATTCAGCAATAAATGTAGCAAAAAGACCGGAAGAATTCTATGGTACGTATGTAATGTATCATCGTATACCGCCACACATATGGGTGGCATATTCCGAAGATTTACGTCATTGGTATAATTCCAATATCGTTTTGTCACCCCAATATGAATGGGAACACTTTAAGATAGGAACTGGTGGTGCTCCGATAAAGACAGATTATGGTTGGCTTGTTATTTATCATGCAGTAGATAGAAAAATGGTTTATCGACTTGGTTATGCTATAATGGCAATCGATGATCCAACCAATGTAATATACAGACATCCCGAGCCGATACTTGAACCTGAGAAAGAGTTCGAAACCCAGGGTGATGTGTCAAATGTAGTATTTACTTGTGGTGCTGTTTTAATCAGAGACACGGTGTTTGTTTACTATGGAGGTGCTGACACAGTAATATGTGTAGCCACAGAAAAATTAGAAGATTTTCTTCGGCCCGTCAAACTATGGAAGGTGCTATAGTACGACCCCCAAATTTTTGCTTGACATTTCTTTAATTTTATGTTATAATGTTTAATAGAGGTGTTATAACTAAAAAAGGAGGAAGCATTCACAGTTGGAGGCACAGTTTTATCCTGTAAAAGAATGAGGGTTTAAGGATGAGAACTGATGTTTTAATAAGGAGGTACTATGCGGTCTAAAAGGATAGGCTTAAGTTTATTGCTCTTTTTAGTGGTATTTCTTGGGCATTCATGCCTTAAGAATCCAGAAGCCCCAAGGTGGGACACAGATATTACTATTCCGCTCATCTGGGATACTTATTCAATGTCAGAACTAATTGACACTCTTCGTGTGACTTCAGAATACCTGGGACTTGGCTCAGATTCTGTCCTCCAATTCTTTATTGAGCAGGATTTTGACACATTAACAAACATTATTGATTCTATAGCCAACTTTCGACAAAGTACATTCACTATCCCGCTTGTGAATTTCAGAATTCCAAAACTTACCCCTGATAACCTTGAACCAGTGAGACTCTCTCAGGTACTTCCAGGTGGAGATACTCTGCCTGATACTCCAGTAGTACTGCCCATTCCTCCAATTAATACCACAGTGGCAACCAGGTGTCCAATAATGCATGATATAAAGAGTATTGAAATAGAAAAGGGGATTTTACGGATAAGACTCAATAATTATACACATGTTAGATTCGATTCCCTTGTTATTCAGCATCTTAGAACTGGAGACATTGATATCACAATACCATTTGCGCCTGTAGAGGCAATAGATTCTGTAAGTAAAACTATAGCGATAAATAATAAGTGGGCAGCTGATTCCATTGCTTGTTCCCTTCACTTGAGAAAGTTGGAGTCGGAGTGGACATCTGTTTGTAAGTACGATTCTATTGTAGTTGTAGTTGGTTTTGATTCATTGAATATTACTGGAGGTGAGGTCAAAATACCACATCTGTCACATAGTATGGATACTACACTCTCTCTTCCTACCTATTCTGAATATCCAATTCACTTAGATTCAATCGAGTTCTCTGAAGGCAGTATAACACTTCGGGCAGACAATAGTTTCCCTGTTAATGCCAAAGTCAGGATAGAGTCTCCAGAATTTGGGCTGGATACTATCTTCCAGGTGGTCTCTCGTCAAAGCAACAGTATGATAATGAATTTGGAAGGTAGATCCTTTCACAACTACGATCCAATAGGCACCAGCTTCAGGTGTGCTGTGCAGGTTAATGTTGATTCTTCTGAAGATTATGTATCATTTTCTGTGGAAGACAGTATTGAAAGTGATATGCGGGTCGATGACCTTGATTTTGAGAGTATCTATGGGGAATTTACCGATGATATTGTACACACTATCCCCACAGAGACAAGAGGAATAGACATTCCCCAGGGATTAAGTTCAATTAGAATCAAAGAGGCAATGGCTAATTTAACTTTGACAAATGCAATCGGGATCAGAGGATGTGCAGATCTTACAGTTGAAGGCAGGAACTCAAAAACTGGTGCCAGTGCCAATGTTCTAATAAATGCTGTGGTAGACGCCGGAGAGATAGACAATCCTACAACTTCCTTCTTCTCCACGAACCTTGCTCCAGTTATAAATATAGCCCCTGACACGATTATCCTCTGGGGTGAGATAACCTTGCCTGCTGAAAGCTTTTCAGTTAAGAAGGCGAGCTGGATTACTGGACACGCTAGCGTTACTACGCCATTGAGACTTTCTTTTGAAGAGAACACCGTTCATTTTGACCCTGATACTATTAAGATTGACGAAGATACCAGGGAGACTCTTTCTCATATCCGTTCAGGAAAACTTGTAGTCTTCCTTGAGAATCGGTTCCCGGTTGGTTTTGATTTAGACCTTGTAGTGGAAAAGGGGCTGCCTGACCCAGATACAGTTATTAAGAGGATTAGTATTACGGGAGCACCTGTAAATATAGAAACTGGAATAGCAACAGGACCAGTACTGGATACAGTTCGTATTGACCTCTCTGAGGACGAGCTTAATATCTTTCAGTATTCGCCTCTTACGGCTTGTTATACCCTATATGTGCCTAAAACTGACACAATAGCATTTCATATCAATGACTACCTCAAATTAGGCTCTTATGTCACTGTGAGGCTAAAAGTTGGTGAAACTGAGGAGTAATAAGGAGGTATTTTGGTGACATCGTTTCTTGTAGTTATGCAGCTCTTTTCATTCTGGGCAACAAGTGCAAAATCACTGGCACTCTCTGATGCTTATACTACCCTTGCAAGGGGAACTGATGCGGCAAGGTTTAATCCGGCTAATCTGGCTTTGAAAGATAGACCACGCTTTAGTTTTAGACTAATAGGTATTGACGGAACATTATTAAACAATGGAATTTCCGTCTCCCTGTATAACAAGTATGTGGGTGCCGATCTTGATTCTATAGATAAGAATAACATAGTTAACTCCATCTCTAAAGATGGGTTGGGATTCCTGGCAAACATGGGATTAGGAGTTATTGAATTTGCAGCTGGTCCATTTGCACTATCCATTAGGGGTGTGGGTGGTATACAAACCACATTACCAAAAGAGATTTTTGAACTTGTTCTCTTTGGGAATGAACTTGGAAGAACTTACAATTTTGGGACACTGGACGCAGAAGGTATTTCCTATGCGTCGGCTACAGCTTCCTATGGTATGCCTTTGACTCTAGCGGGATATGAAAGTGGGATAGGGATGGGATTTAGATATATACAGGGGTTCTTTATTGCCAGGCCTGAAAGCCTCAGTGCTAATCTTCTTACTACAGAAGAGGCTATCATAGGAAATGGGAACATTGTCTATCGTATGGCTACCGGCGGCAGAGGGTTTGGTTTTGATATTGGATTCGTAAATAAGCCTGCTGAGAAATGGACTATAGGGATGGCATTACTTAACTTGTTTTCAAGCATAAATTGGAATAAAGGTTCAAAGGAGGGCTGGGCAGAATTTAAGATTGATTCGTTAAATATACAGAGAATAGACCGAGAAGATATTGTTGCATCAGATTCAGACCTTAGATCCATAGAGTCTTTTAAAAGTCAACTTCCATTTTATTTACGACTTGGTGGCTCTTACGAGTTCTTTGAGGACTTGAGAATAGCACTAGATTATACCCAAGCATCGGCCAACTCCCCATTTAGCTCAAAGAGGCCACGTTTTTCATTTGGTCTTGAATACACAAGGTTGAGCTGGCTATCCCTTAGAAGCGGGTTATCATTGGGTGGAAAAGAAGGTTCTACTTTCTCCTGCGGGATGGGACACAATATTGGTGGCTTCGGTGGTAACCTTGGCTTTCAGTATACAGGAGGAATTTTTACTGGTGCAAAAGGACTGAAAATGGGTATTGACATTGGATATAAACCTTAAAAGAAAACCCAAGAATCACCTATGTCAAGGAATCCAAGGAGGTTATACCTTGACATCAGACACAATCAGAATTCTACACTACCTGAAAGTCTTGAATTTGTCCCAAGTTGTGGATGATAACTCTGCCCGTAGTCTACAGTAAGACTACCCAGCTTGATTCCGGCGCCGAAACTCATATCACCCTTATCCCACCCAACCCTTACTGCAAATCTGTCCTCATATACATACTCTACCCCTATATGTGGGTCACTCTTTATGGCGTCGAGTTTGGTGATTTTGTTTTCAATATTTGTATCCAGCCCGCCTGCTAATATAAATTTGCCTGAGAATCTCTCTGCGGGAACTTCATAAGATATTCCCATCTTGAGCAGTGGAACAATGAATTCCCTTGTGCCTGCATTCCAGAAGAGGAGCGTTGTTGTCAGGTTCTCTATATACAATCCGACTGAGAATGGATAAAAATTATATAATACACCTCCGTCTATACCAAACCCATATGCACTGCCCTCCTGCCATCTTCTGTATATCGTCTTGACATTTGCACCAAGGTATAGGTAGGAGGTAGTGACCTCGCCAAACTTTACTTTTTTACCATAAGTAAAATATAATACCCAATCATCCACATTTGCAGTATCTAAAGCAACAGAGTCATTGGTGAATATTATGTCTGGATAACTTACCTGATAGAGCGCAAGCCCTAAGCCCTGCGTTTTATCCGACATTGCAGAAGATACAGCATTATAATTGATTATACCGCCAAAACTCTCTGAATGGAAGAGGAAAATCTGTTTTCCTTCCTCTCGCACAATACAGGCTGGATTCCAGAACGGGGATTCTGAAATTCTTGCCAGGGTAACATACGCACCTCCCATAGCCTGCGCTCTTCCACTAACAGGAAGATCTAAAAATTCACCCGCGTATTTCGCGCCGAATGATACGAGAAATGAAAGAAGAAGAAACATATCAAGCCGATTTAGAAGGTTAGAAATTTAGGGTGAGTAACCAAGACCAATATCAAGAATCTCGAGATTGGATTTCTCTGTCCCCTTTGGAACCCTGTTCTTGACAGCCTTTTTAATAGCACTATCACTTACTATTTTTGTAATCCTCACAAATGCCCCAAGCGCTGCTATATTTGTCCCTATCTCTCTTCCGGTCTTATCTCTTACCATTTCAGAAAAGGGAATAAGGTAGACATTTTTGTGCTCGAAGGTCTTCACATAGAATAGGTCCGCTATAAGAATTCCATCCTTTTTTAATCTGTGCTTGTACCTGTCATATCCTTCTTGCGAGAGAGCTATCATACAATCCGCTGCTGTAATCTTTGGATAGTCTATCTCTTGGTCAGATATGACAATCTCAGAGACTGTTACCTCACCTCTCGCAGCTGCGCCATATCTCTCAGAATTAGCAACATTTCTACCATCGTAAATACCCACTGCCTCTGCAAGTATGTATCCTCCGAGGATTATACCCTGCCCACCACTTCCAACACATATAATCTCTTTACGCATACCCGGTGAAAAATTAAAAATGTACTTAGTTTGCTGGTTTGTTAGTTTGTTAGAATTTCCTAACCACCTAACCAACTATCCGACCAACCAACTACTTTAGCATTTTGATATTCTATCAGGATCTAATGCTCTTTGCCTTTTCTACAATCTCTTTCTCATATAACTCTGTGTACTCAGGTCTTGACACATTTAGAAATTCGCCTATGAGTATCTTTTCGCCTATCTCTTCTTTCGTCTTGCCCTTTACCGCACTTATACCAATCGTATTTTCTTTGAGCCACATAAAATTCTCGACAGGCGTCCTCATCTTATTTCTCCTTCCGTACGCAGTAGGGCAGACCGAAAGCACATCAACAACCGAAAATCCTTTGTGGAGGAGTGCTTTCTTTAGCAGTTTATCAAGTGCTGGCACATGGTATACGGTTCCCCTTGCAACATAGGACGCACCACAACCTATTGCGAGTTCAACTATATCAAATGGAGGCTCTGCAGCCCCATAAGGAGCGGTCGAGGCAAAGCTACCACGAGGAGTTGTCGGAGAAGCCTGTCCCCCTGTCATTCCGTAGATGTAGTTGTTACAAATGATGGCTGTGATATCTATATTTCTTCTTGCTGTGTGTATAAAGTGATTTCCACCTATTGCTACCGCATCTCCGTCCCCCATAACAACTATAACCTTTAGGGAAGGGTTTGCAAGTTTTATACCGGTTGCGAATGTGAGTGCCCTTCCGTGCGTGGTATGGAGTGTATGACAGTCAACATAGCCGGGCATTCTCCCGCAGCACCCGATTCCCGAAACCATACACACTTCATCTTTCTTCCATCCAATACTATCCACCGCTCGGAGAATGGATGCAAGAGCTATCCCATGTCCACACCCGGAGCACCATATAAACGGGAGTTTTTTCTTTCTCATGTAGTTAATCGCAATCTCAGTCTTCATATTGACCTTAAGGTTTCTTCGGGATGTGTATAATTAACCACAGAGTTCACAGAGAACGCAGAATTTTTTTATTTTCTCTGTGCTTTCTCTTAAGTCTCATGTCTATCTAAACCCTGTGATAGAGCCGAAAAAACTAATTCCTTTATTCTTATGGTATCGCCACTTTAAAGAGGAAAAAACGAATCAAAATTTATCAAATTTTTTACTTCCTGTTTTTGAACCGCAGAGAAATCAGAGAACACAGAGTTTTCATTTACCTTTTCTCTCCGCGACCTCTGTGAACTCTGCGGTTACAACTTTGTATCCTTTGAAGTTTATTCATAAATTTTACATAGTATCTCTTCGGGTGTAATTATTGTGCCATCTGCCTTTCCAATAAACCTAACATCGCATTCTGATGCACGCTCAACCTCTCTCACAATCTGACCAAGATTCATCTCACAAACATATATCATATCCACCTTCTTTGATAATTTCTTTACTTCTTCATATGGAAACGGCCATAACGTGCTTGGTCTTACAAATCCTATTCTTTTTTCCTTTTTTCTTAGTTCGTTTACAACCCTCAAACTACTCCTCGAGGTTGAGCCATACGAAAATATACAGATTCTGGCATCATCCATAAACCTTACATCTAAATCCCTCACATCTGCTTCTTTTATCTTGGTTGCAAGCCTTTGCTGAAGTTTTTGAACCTTTTCTGGATTTGATGTTGGGAATCCTGTTTCATCATGCGCAAGACCTGTTATGTGAAACCTGTAACCTCTGCCGTACGGAGCGAGTGGTGGGACATCGTATCTTGAATCAAATGGAAGATATTCTTGTGGTGGGACATTTGGGAAGCCCCTCTCTAATATTTCTATACTTGTATCTAATTCTACTTTCTCTCTCAGGTGTGCAAGAATCTCATCCGAAAGAAGGATGACTGGTGTTCTGTATTTTTCAGAGTAGTTAAATGCCCTGATTGTAAGAGAGTAGCATTCCCGGACAGAGAACGGTGTAAGAACTATTATTGGATGGTCACCATGTGTACCCCATCTTGATTGCATGGCGTCGCCCTGTGATGGGTAGGTGGGAAGTCCTGTTGAAGGTCCCCCTCTCTGGACATCAACTATCACACAGGGAATCTCTCCCATAGCAGCAAATCCTATGTGTTCTTGCATCAGGGAGAGGCCAGGGCCTGATGTTGCTGTCATAGATTTTATACCTGTGAGGGAAGCACCAAGGCAGGCACCAAGACTTGCAATTTCGTCTTCCATCTGGATGAATTTTCCTCCCAGGATCGGGAGTCGGAGGGACATCAGTTCTGCTATATCAGAGGATGGTGTAATAGGATAACCACCAAAGAATCTGCATTTAGAGGCAAGTGCTCCTTCTACAATTGCCTCATTACCTGAGAGAAGCAAAGGCATACTATTC
>Ga0210017_1004195_pt1 | contig 11860 bp, 8 predicted proteins | sample CryGeyCG2014_020_FD_183966 | JGI IMG/M metagenome (GOLD analysis project Ga0210017, IMG submission 183966) | Groundwater microbial communities from aquifer - Crystal Geyser CG08_land_8/20/14_0.20 (SPAdes) (version 2) | ecosystem: Environmental > Aquatic > Deep subsurface > Groundwater | place... | reverse complement strand
AAAATACACTTGGAAAAAAGGGATGTTTTTTATAAAATGTTTAGTCAATTAGAGAAATATTCTTTAATTGTTTATAGAGTGGGGGTATATCGTTAATGATCGTTTTCCATATATCTTCAGGAATAAGATCGGCGTAATCATGGATGGCAACATCTCTCATAGCAGCCATTTCTTTCCAAGGAATATTTGGATTCTCTTGTTTAATCTTGATTGGAACATATTTAGCCGCTTCTCCAATTATCTCAAGCCATCTGATAACCGCAGATAACAATACTTCATCTTCACAAAATTCCTTTTCAGTTTTGCCATTAGTTGCTCTACTTATACTTTCAATCGCATTAATAATATCTTCAATTCGTAGACCTTCGACTCTTTTCATATAAAAACAGAAATTTGATGAGATAAAATCTCATCTTTTAATCTTAACTTTATTGCTTTATATTGAACAAGGTCAACTCTTCTTCCTAATTGTTTTTCTAAGTCGACCTTAACACGTAATAAATCAAATAAACTACTATCATTTGGCATATCAACAAGTAGATCGATATCACTTTCATTCGTCATTTTTTCTGTAATTATTGAGCCAAACAAAGCCGCTCTAGAAATATTATATTTTTTAATAATTGGAACTATTTGAGCCTTTGTTTTTTGTAAGTCCATATTGGTATTTTAGGTAATTTAACAGTATATTGCAAGGACTTGCGACATTTATACCACTCTTCATGTAGATTAATCTTTCCAGTTTCCGAGTCAATGGTTAGATATTGAGCGAGGCCGTAGAGGATGGCGCCGTCACAGGCAAATCTTTTTTCTTCGTCGACTTCCGCCCAGTGATTATGGCCAACGATAATAAATTCATTATCTTTGATTGTCTTAATTGCTTTTTGTTTAGTCGCAACATTTCGATAAGCAAATCGAAGACGCAAAAAATTTCTGCCAAAAATATTGACCAGCGTCTGTCTTAGACAGTGGACGATTCTAATTACTGAAGAAACAAAAGGTTTAAAAATTTCTGGGATAAATAAATCACCAGTTTTTCGAAATTGATGACCGTGGGTGAAAATTAGTTTGTAGTGAGTAGTGGGTAGTTGGTAGTTAGAAACTTGCAAGTCAGAGAATAAATTTAAACGTTTGTCTGAGAATTTTTGTTGGTCGTGATTACCGAAAATATAGACAGCTTTTTTATTTTTTAATAAAGGAAAAAGTTTGTTCCACGGTGAATTAATAAAATCGTCAAAACTAATCATATAATCGTCAATGAAATCGCCGTTAATAATTACTTGATCAGCGTTTGATATTATTTTTTCGAGGAAGTTAAATTTTTTTTGGTCAAAAGGCAGGTATAAATGTGTATCCGAGAAAACAAGAATTTGCATATTAAACTCGAAATTCGAATATCGAAATTCGAAACAAATTCAAATTTTAGAATTTTAAATTTTTAAAACATTTTAAAATTGTTTCGTATTTCGGATTTCGTGCTTCGAATTTATTTTTTAAGCATTAAGGCAATGACGTTCTTCGGCACTTCTTCATAGTGGGAAGGCTCCATATAGAAGACGCCCCGACCCTCTGTTAGTGATCGGATAATTGTTGCGTATCCCGAAAGCTCTGATAATGGAACATGACTTTTAATAACAACGGCTCGACTTCTTTTTTCAGTACCTAAAATTTTTCCTCTTTTTGAAGAAATGTCACCGATAGCCACTCCCATAAACGCTTCAGGAATGGTTACCTCAAGCTTCATAATTGGTTCAACTAATGTTGGACCGGCTTGTTTGACGGCATCGTGTAGCGCCATTGATCCAGCAATCTTAAAGGCAATATCTGACGAGTCAACATCATGATAACTTCCATCGACGAGTGTAACCTGGATATCAGTGATTGGATAACCAAGAAGAACACCCTTTTCAGTTGCCTCCATTACTCCTTTTTCAACTGAAGGAATAAATTCTGAAGGAATAGAACCACCCTTAATTTTATTGACAAATTTTACTCCTTCACCTCGGGCAAGTGGCTCAACGTTAATGACACAGTGACCGTACTGTCCATGTCCTCCCGTTTGTTTTATATATTTTACCTCGACATCATTAGCCGGTTTTGTGATCGTCTCTTTATAGGCAACTTGAGGTTTTCCGACGGTGACATTCATTCCCATTTCCCTTTTCATTCTATCAACAAGAATTTCCAGGTGAAGCTCTCCCATTCCAGACATAATGGTTTGATTAGTTTCGTGATTAACTTTGACTCTAAAGGTCGGATCCTCTTCCGCTAATCGCTGTAGTGCATATGATAATTTTTCCTGATCGGCTTTGGTGGTTGGTTCAATAGCTAAAGAAATAACCGGTTCTGGGAAATTAATCTGTTCTAAGATTATTGGACTGTCTTGTTCGCCTAAAGTGTCACCAGTTTTTGAATCTTTTGGTCCGATGACGGCAACAATTTCTCCGGCATAAGCTTTATCAATTTCTTCGCGGTTATTGGCATGCATTAATAATATTCGACTAACTCTTTCCTGTTTGTTCCGGTTGACATTATAGACATAAGAACCGGATTCCAAAATTCCTGAGTAAATCCGGACATATGTCAATTTTCCGACGTGAGGGTCAAGTTGAATTTTAAAAGCCAATCCTGTGAATTTTTCTTGTTGATTAAGGGCTCTTTTTTCTTCAAGTTTTGTAATTGGATTAATTCCGGTAATTTCTTTTAGATCAAGAGGGGATGGGAGAAAGTCAACAATTGCGTCAAGAACCGGTTGGACGGCTTTGTTACGAAGTGATGTCCCACAATAAACCGGAACAATTTTATAGGCAATCGTAGCTTTTCGAAGAGTTGTTTTGAGCTCCTCAACTGTTATTTCTTCACCGTTCAAATATTTATTTAAAAGAGCATCATCATGTTCGGCAATTTGTTCAACCATCTTTGACCTTGCCATAGTGACTTTATCTTTAATATCTTCAGGAATAACATCAGTCACTGTATATTTAATTCCTTGTGGATCCTGGTCCCAAATCTTAGCTTTTAAAGTTAGAAGATCAATAACTCCTGTAAATTCTGATTCTTTTCCAATTGGAACGGTCATTATTATTGGGTTAGCTCCTAATCTTTCTTTAATTTCCTCAACGGTTGCTTCAAAATCAGCTCCTAATTTATCCATCTTATTGATAAAACAAATACGGGGAACTTTATATTTATCGGCTTGTCTCCAAACAGTTTCTGATTGACTTTGGACTCCTTCTTCAGCATCAAAGACGACGACTCCACCGTCTAAAACTCTAAGAGAACGCTCAACTTCGGCGGTAAAGTCCACGTGGCCTGGAGTATCGATAATATTAATTCTGGTGTTATTCCAAAAGGTGGTGGTTGCGGCAGAAACAATAGTGATTCCTCTTTCCCGCTCCTGTGGCATCCAGTCAAGTTGAGTATCACCATCGTCAATATCACCGATTTTATAAGTCTTACCGGTATAAAAAAGAAATCTTTCGCTCGTGGTCGTCTTTCCAGAGTCAATATGGGCGATTACGCCAATATTGCGGATTTTATCAAGAGGAACATCGCGATTTTTTGTGACAACAGGTTGTTGAGCCATAATTTTTTGAAAAAAAATTCAGACTGTAGATAGTAGATGATTGAAGATAGGGGTTGAGGATAGAAGCTTGAAAGTAGATCATCTATCATCTACCCTCTAACTTCTACCACTATCTTCTATTTTCTATCATCTATCGTCTCACCATTTCAAGTGACTAAATGCCTTATTGGCATCTGCTAATTTTTCAGTTTGCGCTTTCTTGGCAATCGCAGCTCCTTGATTTTTTGAAGCTTCGACTATCTCGACTAATAATTTTTGATCAAATGTATGGAACTCTTTATTAGTTCGGGCTTTGGCAGCGTCAATAATCCAATTTAAGGCAAGTTTTAATTTTCTATCTCTTCGGACTTCTGTTGGGACTAAGTAAGAAGCTCCTCCAAGTCGACGAGCTTTGACTTCGTGAATAGGGGAGACGTTTTCAATGGCTAAATGTAATAATTTTAGAGGTTCATCAGAATGTTTCTTTAATTCATCCATCATTTTATAGACAAGTCCTTCGGCAACTGCTTTTTTCCCATCAATCATTAAATAATTGATTAATTTTGCCACTTCTAGACTATCGAAAAGCTTATCTTTCTTGAAAACCCGTTTTTTATAACTATGTCTTGGCATATTTTTATTTATTGCACGGAACAAAAATTTTTGTTCCCTACGATTTAACTCTTGGTTTTTTTGTACCGTATTTTGACCTGGAACTGGTTCTTTTTTCAACTCCGGCCGCATCGAATTTACCACGGACTATGTGATATTTAACTCCTGGTAAATCTTTTACTCTTCCACCCTTGACAAGAACGATTGAATGCTCGGCTAAATTATGGCCGACCCCTTGAATATAGGCGGTCACTTCCATCTTATTGGAAAGTCTGACTCTGGCGACTTTTCTTAAGGCTGAGTTAGGTTTTTTTGGTGTCATTGTCTTGACCACAGTACAAACACCTCTTTTTAGTGGATTATTTGTCTTGCCATATCTTCTTTTCAATGAGTTGAAACTCATCTTAAGAGCAATAGATTTTGATTTTTTAATCCTGTTTTTTCTCTTCCTTTTTATCAGTTGGTTGATTGTTGGCATATTGATTTGCAAACTTACCGTAATATTTACTAATTAATTCGCTTGTGACGGGAATAAGTCTACCAATTATAACATTTTCTTTCAGTCCTAACAAGTAATCTGTCTGACCCTTAATGGCGGCACTTGATAGAACTGTGGTTGTTTGCTCAAATGAGGCAGCTGATAACCAAGAGTCGGTGTGAATAGCGGCTCTGGTAATCCCCAAAATAGAAACTTTTCCTGTGGCTGGGCGCTCTCCTTTTGATAAAACCTTTTTGTTTTCTTCAGTAAAGCGAATTTTTGAGACAACTTCATCTTTAATAAGTGAAGTATCTCCTTCGTCTTCAATAATAACCTTATCACTCATTTTTCGGATGATTACTTCAAAATGTTTGTCGTGAATGGCAATTCCTTGTGATTCATAAACATCTTGAATTTCATCAAGTAAATAAATTTGAGCCGATCTCAAACCTTTAATCGTTAAGATATCATCAATATCAAGATATCCTTCAGACAATGGTGTCCCAACACTAATTAAATCTCCATCTTTAATTTTTAGTTTTTGAGACTTTGGAATTGTAAATTTTTGTTCCTGAACAGTTGCATCTTTACTAAGGGCGGATATGGTAATATCAAAAATTTCTTTTTCCGTATCTTCAATAACTGTAGCCCGACCGGCAATTTCGGCAATTGGTGAAACAATTTTTGGTGTTCTTGTTTCAAGTAATTCCTCAACTCTTGGCAATCCTTGAGTGACGTCGGAAATAACAATTCCTCCAAAGTGTCGGACTCTCATTGTTAGCTGTGTACCCGGCTCACCAATTGATTGAGCAGCCATTACTCCGACCGGAACGCCAATTTCTACAATTTTATTAGTAGATAAATCTGTTCCGTAACATTTCTGACAAACTCCATAAGGAGAAGCGCAGTAAAGTGGGGAACGGACAGTAATCTTAGCGATTTTATTCTTTTCTATTAATTCAATTGTTTCATTAGTTATCAATTCATTAGCCTTTATCAGAACTTCACCTTTTTCATTGACTAAATCATTCAAAATAAATCTATTTTTAATTCTTTCTTTAAATTTTTCTCCTCGAGACATTGTGGTTGAGATTGTCAATCCTTCTTTTACTTGACAATCTTCCTCGCGAACAATCATATCATGAGAGGTGTCAACTAAGCGACGAGTTAGATATCCAGCGTCAGCAGTTTTCAAGGCTGAATCAGTCAGTCCTTTTCGGGCTCCTCGGGCAGAAATTACATATTCAAAGATTGATAGACCTTGGCGATAGTTGGATTTAGTCGGAACTTCGATGATTTTTCCCATTGGATCAACAACAAGTCCCTTCATAGCCGCTAACTGTTTTAATTGTTCTTTAGAAGCACGAGCTCCTCCTGATTTAATAATTATTTTTACCGGATTTTCCTCATCAAGAGCATTCCAAGTTTTGTTAGCTAAATTTTCTGTAACATCAATCCAAAGTTTATTTGAATATCGTTTTTTTTCTTCAGCTGTTAAAAGTCCTTGCTCAAAATTTTTAGTAATTTTTTCAATTTCTTTTTCGGCTTCTTTAATAACTTTATTTTTTTCTGGAATTATTTGACAGTCAAAAACTGAAAGAGAAAGACCGCCGGCAATAGTTGAAGCCCAGAATCCGAGTTCTTTAATACGATCAATTAAATCTCCGACTTTTTCATTTTCAAATATTTTCATTGCCGAAACAACGATATTTTTCAAATCAGATGCTTTAACTTCTGTATTGACAAACTTGAGTTCAGGAGGAAGTGCTTGGTTAAAGATTATTCGACCAACTGTTGTTTTAATTATTTTTCCATTAATCCCAACATTTATTGGTTGGCGAAGTTTGATTTTACCAATTGCTTGAAATCTCATCGCTTCATTTTCGGTCGCAAAGAATTTTAGATCTTCAGGATTTTCAACTTCCATATGGCTATCAATCGTTGTTAGATAATAACAACCAAGAGCCATCTCTTTGTTTGGCAAAACAATAGGCGAACCATCAGATGGTTTCAGTAAATTGTGGTAAGCAAACATTCGCTGCTTAACTTCTTCAATTGCCATTTTAGACAACGGTAAAAACACACCCATCGCGTCTCCATCAAAATCAGCATTAAATCCGGAACAAACGGCCGGGTGAAGTTTTATCGCATAGTCATCATTTAATACCGGATAGAATCCTAAAATAGATAATTTATGAAGGGTAGGCGCACGATTCAAAAGAACGGGATGATCTTTAGTAATTACTTCCAAAATATCATAGACGACAGGGTCCTTTTTTTCCAAAAATAACTTGGCACTTTTGATATTTGGGGCCAGTCCTCGAATGATAATTTCGTGCAGTAAATATGGCTTGAATAATTCCAAGGCCATTTCACGAGGTAATCCACATTGATTAAGCTTAAGTTCTGGACCAACTACAATCGTGCTACGTCCTGAATAATCAACTCTTTTTCCAAGTAGATTCTGTCTAAATCGTCCCTGCTTACCTCGTAAAATATCAGATAATGATTTTTGGACTTTAGTATTGGCACCTGTTCGAGTTTTACCCCGTGATTTTTGTAAATCAATTAATGAATCGACCGCTTCCTGTAACATTCTTTTTTCGTTTCGTAAAATTATTTCAGGGGCACCTAAATCTATTAATTGTTTTAGTCTATTATTTCGGTTAATAACCCGTCGGTAAAAATCATTCAAATCTGAAGTGGCAAATTTTCCTCCCGGCAACTGAACTACAGGACGAAGATCAGGCGGTATAACAGGGAGGACTGTTAAAATTATCCATTTAGGGTCAATCTTTGCCTTGATGAAAGCTTCAAGGACACGGGCTTTTTTAAGAAGTTTATTCCTCTTTTCACCCTTACTTTCATTTAATAGTTCAAGAGTTTGAGCATAATTTTTATTAAGATCAAAATTTGAAAGAATTTCATACAAAACTTCCGAACCCATACCAACATTTAGAAAATCGGCAATATTATTATCTCTAAAAAATAAATAGTCATCCTCTTCTATAACATCAAAAGGTCTAATTGATCGGGCAATTTTAGCAACCCTTTCAAAATAGGCTGACTTTTTTACTTTAGTATCAGTCTGTTCATTAGATAGTAATTTTAACTGTTCTCGCTTTTTGAATTCTACTTCCTGTTTGGCGATTTCCAACTGTTCCCGATGAGAAATCTTTTTTTCTAATTGAGCATATTGCTTTTCAAAATTAACATTAATTTCTTGTTCTTTGATAACAAAATCATCTTCAATAGTCTTTAATTCAACTTTTTGCAGTTCATCAATAGTTTTAAGAGTATTTTTTTGTTTTTCCTTATCAACTTCTTTGACTAAATAAAGAGCATAATATATGACTCTTTCCAAGGCTTGGGGAGGAACGTCTAAAATAATACTTAATGTGGAAGACGTACCTTTAAAATACCAAATATGAGCAATAGGAGAAGCTAATTTAATGTGCCCCATCCGCTCGCGTCGGACAGCGGAAGTAGTAATTTCAACTCCACAACGGTCGCAAACAATTCCCTTGTAACGCATTCTCTTATATTTTCCACAGTAACATTCATAGTCTTTTGTTGGTCCAAAAATTCTTTCATCAAAAAGACCATCTTTCTCAGCTCTAAATGTTCGATAATTAATTGTCTCAGGCTTAACTACCTCGCCATGTGACCACTTAATGATGGTATCGGGAGAAGCAAAAGTAATTCTTAAGCCGGAAAAATCTACTGTATTAATATCCTCCATAATTATTTCGCGTAATCAATTGATAATCCTAAGGCGTTTAATTCTTTAACTAAGACATGAAATGATTCAGGAACAGATGATTGTGGAATATCAATTTCCTTAATAATTGACTCAAAAGCTTTTGTTCGACCACGGACATCATCACTTTTTATTGTTAATAATTCTTGGAGAGTGTATGGTACTCGATGTGACTCAAGTGCCCAGACTTCCATTTCTCCAAATCTTTGTCCTCCTAATTGTGATTTTCCTCCTAATGGTTGCTGAGTGACTAAAGAGTAAGGTCCGACTGATCGGGCATGGAACTTATCTTCAATCATATGAATGAGCTTGATGATATAGGTTGTCCCGACTAAGGCTTTTCTTTCATATGGTAAACCTGTCTGTCCATCAAACAAAGTTACTTTATTATCAATAGGTAAACCTGACTTTCTCAATTCATCAGAAATAAAATCTTCTTTTATTTTTTCAAAAACAGGAATAGAAATATCAGTATTGGTTGATTTCGCAATTACTCCCATAAGATTTTCAAATAATTGGCCTAAATTCATACGGGAAAGAATCGAAAGAGGGGATAGGATAACGTCAACTGGTGTGCCATCGGCGAGATAAGGCATATCCCAAGCTGGTAATATTTTTGAAATAACACCTTTATTACCGTGTCGTCCTGCAAGCTTATCTCCGACGGTAATTTTTCTAAGCTGAGCTGTGTTAACAATAATTCTTTGCAAAACACTTGGTTCAAGCTCGTTTGGATCTTTTTTGCCATTGATTGTTTCAATATTGATGACAGACCCTCTTTTTCCATAAGGCATTCTGAGTGATGTATCTTTGATATCTTTGGCTTTTTCACCGAATATTGCCCGAAGTAATCTTTCTTCAGCTGTTAATTCTTTTTCACCTTTTGGAGCGACTTTACCTACTAAAACATCGCCACCTTTAACTTCTGTACCAATATTTACCAAGCCTTCTTTATCAAGATTTTGTAATATCTCTTCCCGGACATTTGGTATATCACGAGTTAACTCTTCCGGTCCAAGTTTAGTATCAATAACATCAGCGATAAATTCTTCCATAGTGATAGAGCTAAGGATATCCTCCTTAACCAATCTATCAGAAAGGACAAAACCATCTTCATATCCTAATCCATTCAAAGAAGAATAAGCGACTAACAAATTTTTTCCTAAAGCAAGACGACCTCTATCAGTTGATGGACCGTCAATAATAATTTCACCCTTTTTAACTTTTTGATTTCTGCTTACCTTTGGTCTTTGATCAAAAGAGACATTTTTACTTGTTCTGTTAAATCTTTCTAATTTATACTCATAGGTTTTACCACTTTTTCCTTTATAAACAATTTTTTGTCCATCAACATATTTTACAACCCCATCTTCGTTGGCTTTTATAGTTCTTCCTAAAGCAATACTGACTTTTTCTTCAAGTCCTGTTCCGACCATTGGAGCTTCAGGAAAAACTAAAGGTACCGCTTGACATTGCATGTGGCTTCCCATAAGAGCTCTTGAAGCATCATCATTTTGAAGAAAAGGAATTAATGAGGCTGATGCGCCCAAGACTTGACGAGGTGAAACATCAATGAAATCAATTTTTTCAACTGATGTTTCAATTAAATCACCTTCGTGACGAGCAGTAACCATTTGATCAGTTAAATAACCTTTTTCGTCAGTGTTAGCATCACCGGAGGTAATAAAATATTTTTCTTCGTCATCAGCTTGTAAATAAATAATTTCATCTGATATTTTTACTTTTAATTTTCCACCATTTTTTTCTTTGATTACTTTTTTGTATGGAGTTTCCAAGAAACCATATTTATTTACTTTTGCATAAAGAGCCATATAGGTAACAACTCCAATATTAGGTCCTTCAGGACTTCTGATTGGACAAATTCTTCCATATTGAGAAGAAGAGATATCGCGAATTGAGAATGACGCTCTTTCTTTTTCAATTCCCCCCGGTCCGCCAACGGTAATTCTTCTTAGATTATCAAGTTCTGACAATGGATTAGTTTGATCTACAATTGTTGAAAGTTGGCTAGTCCTATAAAATGAATTGATAGCAACTATTAATGGTTTTGAGTTGACTACTTGACTTGGTAAGACATTTAATTCTTCTCCTGATATCAGACTCATTCGTTCTTTTATTTCTCTCTCTACTCTAACCATTCCAACTCTAATTCCATAAAGACTGATTAACTCTCCAACTGTTCGGAGCCTTCGATTACCTAAATGATCTATATCATCAAAATTACCTTTATTTCGTGTCAATGTCAGTAAATATTTAATGGATGCAATAATATCTTCCTTAGTTAACAATCTGTTTTCTTTTTTGATTTCAATCTTAAGTCCTAATTTTTTATTAATTTTATATCGTCCCACATCGGCTAAAGAATATCTTTTTTGATTGAAAAGAAGATTATTGATAGTCTCATAGGCATTCTCCAAAATTAAAGGTTCACCTGGTCTAATTTTTCTATAAATTTCCAACACTGCTTCATCTTTATTTTTTGTTTGGTCTTTTTTAAGAGTTGGGATAAGGTATTTTTCTACTAAACTTCGATCAATATCACTGAAATAGCTTATAATATCGCTTTCACTATCATTCTCGAATACTTTAAGAAAAACCGTTGATAAAAACTTTCTTTTTTTATTTATCTTCATTTCGATCAATCCATTTTTATTGATTGTCATATCAAGCCAAGCTCCGATGTATGGTCTTATTTCTGCGTTATATAAAGTCAATCCTGTTGTTTTATCAATTTCAGCGGTAAAATAAACGCCAGGGGATCGGACAATCTGATTAATAATAGCCCTTTCGATGCCATTAATAATAAAAGTACCACGCTCCGTCATCTTAGGAAGATTGAAGAAGTATATGTCCTGTTTTTTTTCGCTATTATTTTTCTTATTAACTAATCTTAGTTTTAAATAAACAGGAGTATCGTAGGTTAATTTCTTTTTGTAACAAAGGTCAATATCATATCGAGGTTCGCCAAAATAAAGATCTTCAAAATATATAGTAAATTTTTTCTTTGTGTAATCATCAATAGGAAAGAATTCATTAAAAATTTCTTTTAATCTGACTTCAGTAAATTCCGTCCAAGAATTTTTTTGGACCTCAATTAAATTAAATTTTTCAAGAAACTCGTCTTTCCTCCCAAGGAATAAACTTTTGTGGGGTAAAATATTTGATTTAATAGTTTTGCTCATCGAGTAGATGGAAATATAATATTTTGTTAACAACAAAAACCCCACTAACAAGAAGGGGAATTAAAAAAACTAATATATCATACAAAACACCATAAGTAAAGTCAATCGGTATTTACGCATTAGGTCATATATATTGTCATCGAACGACTCCTTGATAGTTCATAATTAATTGTCATCGAAATTGGTTGAGTAAAAAGTTAAGCTATGGGCTCATATTAAAAGTTTCCCATATATCTTATGAT
>Ga0210017_1004193_pt1 | contig 11862 bp, 7 predicted proteins | sample CryGeyCG2014_020_FD_183966 | JGI IMG/M metagenome (GOLD analysis project Ga0210017, IMG submission 183966) | Groundwater microbial communities from aquifer - Crystal Geyser CG08_land_8/20/14_0.20 (SPAdes) (version 2) | ecosystem: Environmental > Aquatic > Deep subsurface > Groundwater | place... | reverse complement strand
GATACGGATATGCGAAACGTTCTATGTTGGAGCGTAACAAGATAATCAAAAGGATTTTTTGGTATGTGGAGTTTTCCAGGGCGAGGCCCAAGGCAGTTTTCTTAATTATTGACGCCAACGTTGGTTTGACTGCCATGGACAGGGATATGATAAAAATTCTTGAAGCAAACAAACACCAAATTGTCATTGTTGCAAACAAAATTGATAAATTGGCTAAAGGCGCCGCAGAAAAACAGCTTTCGTCAATCCAATTCTTTATTTCGGGACGAAATAAAAACTTGAAAGAAGCGCGGGATATACCGGTTTTGCGATATTCGGCTAAAACAAACGAAGGAAAAGACGAATTAACCCAAAAAATTGCGAGTATAGTTGAATAGAGTTTACAGGGGTCGGACCCTTGCAAATTCTGTAAATTCGTCTAACTAAAATGAATGTTTTTGAAAAAATTTATCAAGAGTTGAAGAAAAAATATGGAAAACCGGCGGGCCAATGGGGGATTTGGCGCAAAAGACCAAAAACAGAAAGAGAGATGGAGGAAGTGACGATGGGAGCGATTTTGACCCAGAGAACTAATTGGAGAAACGTTGAGTTAGCAATAAATAATTTAAAGAAAGCAAAATTAAATTCATTAAAAGAGATTTATAAATCTAAGCCCCGAAAGTTGGCGAATTTGATTAAACCATCGGGATTTTACAAAGCCAAAGCCCAATATCTGTTTAATTTAGCCAAGTTTATTGTCAAAAATTACGGCAGTTTGGAAAAAATGAAAAAGGCGAAACCCAAAGAGTTGAGGGAAGAATTACTAAAATTAAAGGGTATTGGTCCGGAAACCGCGGACAGTATTTTGCTTTATGCCTTAGATAAACCAATTTTTGTCATTGATGAATACACCAGAAGATTAGTTAAAGAACGTAAATTGGCAAATAAGACGAATTATCAGTTTCTCCAAAAGTTATTTGAAGAAAACTTGAGAAAGGACTTCAGGTTATATCAGGATTTCCATGCCCTAATCGTTATCAACGGTAAAAACAGAAAATAAGAGGTTAAAACAAAAGTTTGCCAAGTCGGCGATTTTCTGGTAATATAAAATATATGATAAAAAAAATTAACATAAAAATCGTCATTATTAACGAGTTTTTATTCCGCTTTTAGATGATGAAAGAAATTAGTATTTCAACAAAACAAAGGTATCAGTTAATTGATATTACTGAGGGGGTAGAAAATCTCGTGATAGAAAGCGGGGCGAGAGAAGGAATTGTTTTGGTGTTTGCGCCTCATTCCACGGCCGGGATTTTGCTTACAGAAAATGAGGAGAATTTGAAAGAGGATTGGTTAGAATTATTTGAAAAATTAGTTTCTGGCTTGAAATTCAAACACAATTTAATTGACGACAACGCTGATTCTCATTTGCTGTCCGGATTGCTCGGACAAGAGAGAGTTCTGCCAATTGAAAATGGCAAACTCATTCGGGGAACTTGGCAACAAATCTTTTTAGTTGAATTTGATGGTCCCAGAAGGCGAAAAGTAATGGTGAAGATTTTGGAAGGAAAAAATATTTAGAAGCAGTTAAATCAGAGCGCAGCAAGCCGGACGGATTGAATATCCCTCTTGTTGTATAGGAATTTCAATCTTTGATTGAAATTCCTATAAACCGTCTGAATTCCGACACAGTCGGAATTCAGACAAATAGCGCAAAATTTCCGAAGGAGTGTTTTTTTCCGCAGGAAAAAAACACGGAAATTTTGCCTATGCGCAAAAATTTGCAGAGATTTGCATTGAGGCAATGCGGGGCATCGCCAAGGAAATTGGGCTTTAATATCCTGCATAAATAATTTTTTAAAATCGCCTTTTGGGCGATTTTTTGCTTGCCCTGAGATTGCCGAAGGGGTAAGATATAGCAATGGAGTTGGATTTAAAAAAATTGAATAAAGAACAAAAGGAGGCGGTTGTCCACGGACAGGGGCCGCTTTTGATTGTGGCGGGAGCCGGCACCGGCAAAACAACCGTCATTACCCAGAGAATTGCTTATTTAATTGAAAAAGGGGCGAAGCCCGCCTCCGCTGAAAGCTACGGCGAGGTAAAACCGGAGGAAATTTTGGCCGTTACTTTCACGGACAAGGCGGCTGAAGAAATGGAGGAAAGGGTAGATAAACTTCTGCCCTACGGCTATGTTGATTTATGGATTTCAACCTTTCATGCTTTTTGCGAGAGAATTTTAAAGGATAACGGTTTGGATATTGGTTTGCCGAACGATTTTAAAATTTTAGACAACACGGCTGGCTGGCTTTTGGTCTATCGGAATTTAGATAAATTTAAACTTGATTATTATAAGCCCCTCGGCAATCCGACAAAATTCATTCAGTTCTTAATTTCTCATTTTTCCCGTTGTAAAGACCAGGGGATTTACCCGGAAGATTACCTTGAGTATAGTGAAGGGTTAAAAACCAGAGACGATGTCCCGGAAGACGATGAAACAGAAAGAATAAAAGAAGTTGCCAACGCTTTTCACATTTACCAAAGATTGCTTTTGGAAAATAGTTCTCTGGATTTTGGGGACTTGATAAACTATTGCTTGAAATTATTTAAGAAAAGGCCTTTGATTTTGAAAAAATACAGAGAAAAATTCAAATACATTTTAGTTGATGAATTTCAGGACACCAACTGGGCGCAGTATGAATTAATAAAAATTCTTGCCGCGCCGAGAAACAATTTGACCGTCACTGCTGACGACGACCAATGCTTGCCTGGAGATTCAAAAATAGATTTTCTCGAAAAGGGGAAAATAATGAGTAAAAAAATAAAAAACATTAAAGCGGGCGACAAAGTATTAACAGCGGTCGGAAAGGGACATATAGGAGTTGCAAAAGTAGATAATGTTTTCATTAATAATAAAAAAGCGCAAATACTAACTGTTAAAACAGAAAACGGTTATTCAATAAAGGTAACGGATAATCATAAAATGTTTTGTTGCGTTCCGAGAACTGCTCGGCAGGGTTACCATTATGTTTACCTAATGTTTCGCAAAGATTTAGGATGGAGAATAGGGGTGACAGACGATTTAATACTGCGGCTTAGATTAGAACGTTCGGCAGATAAGATTTTGGCAGTAAAGGCTTTTAATAGCGATACCGAAGCCAGATATTACGAAACTTTATGGTCGTTAAAATATGGAATACCTACTAATTGTTTTAAAAACAGAAAGAGAATTGTTATTAAGGATTCCTGGGTGGTGAAATTATACAAGGAAATTGATGTTGCGAATAATGTACAAAAATTATCTCAAGATTTAAATATTGATTTAGATTCGCCTCATTATTGTTTAAACGCAGTCAAGCGGGGAAGGAGTACCAGGATAATTATTAATTTGCAAATGTGTCACAGAAATTACCGAAGCAAGGTTCATGTTAGAAGCGGTAAAACTCTGTTTTTAAATGGTTTGATAAGGCACAGACTTTATTTGGAAACGTCAGACAAGCAAACGATTAAGAAGCTGGAAACAGCAGGATATATTCTTCATAAAACGAAGAAAGGAATGAAATTAAACATAGAAGGAGATAATGTAAAAGATCTTGAAGAAAAGGCTAGAATAATAGAAAAAATTACAGACGGATTTATAGAATATAAATTTAATGTTGCAAGTAAATATAGCAAGCCTTCAAGCACTGCGCGAAATTATATGTCTTTGATTATGCCCGCAAAAAATTTAGTTTTAGGACACTATCTTCCGGTAAAAAAAGGTGCTGAAATAATTTACGATAAAATAATTTCAATTAAAGAAGCTGATAAAAAAATAAAAGTATATGATTTGGAAATTAAGGGAACTCATAATTTTATAGCCAACGGAATAGTGGTTCATAATTCCATTTACCGCTGGAGGGGGGCTTCTTTTACCAATATCGTTAATTTTAAAAAAGATTTTCCAAAAGCCAAGCAAGTGTCGCTGGTTAAAAATTATAGGTCAACCCAGAACATCTTAGACCAGGCCTATAAATTCATAAAAGCCAATGACCCAGACCGACTTGAATATGTAAATAAAATTGATAAAAAATTAGTCGCGGAAAAAAAAGGAAAAGGCATAATTGAGCATATTCACGCCAAGACATTGGACGAAGAGGTAAGAAAAACAATCGGCAGGATTTTAGAAATTTTAAAAAAAGACAAAAAGGCGAATTATAACGATTTTGCCATTTTGGTCAGGGCAAACAATTCGGCTAATCCCTTTATCAGGGCGTTGGAAAGGGCAGGGCTTCCTTATCAGTTTTTGGCCTCGCGAGGGCTTTATGCCAAGCCCGTTATTTTAGATATCGTTTCTTATTTCAAACTCTTGGACAATTATCATGAGAGTTCGGCGGTTTACCGGATTTTGAATATGCCATTTTTGGGAATTCCGGTTCAAGACATAATGAAGCTCACCCAATACGTTTCTCGCAAAACAAAATCGCTTTACGAGGCGATGGAAGAGCTTCCCTTAATTTCCGGAATTTCCGAAAAGGCGCAGGAAAAAATTGTTTTTATTTTGGGTCTCATTAAAAGGCATAGCGCTTTGGCGCGAAGAAAAACAGTTTCGGAATTGATGGCGGCTTTTTTAGAGGGGTCAGGATATTTAAAGCATCTGGTAAAAAATTCGCCAGCTGGCGAAGACAAAGAACAGCTTGATTTGCTTAACCAGTTTTATAAAAGAGTTAAGAATTTTGAAGAAGCGGCAATAGAGCCGACCCTGAATAATTTTATGAAAGAGATAAATTTAGAGCTCGAATCCGGCGAGGAGGGAAAGCTTGAGTTTGACCCGGAACAGGGCCCGGATATGGTAAAAGTTATGACTATCCACGGGGCCAAAGGGCTGGAATTTAAATATGTTTTTTTGGTTAGTATGGTTGATAAAAGATTTCCCTGTATTGAAAGGAGAGAGCCGATTGAATTGCCGGAGAATTTGATTAAGGATATAAAACCTGCGGGCGACGTTCATCTACTGGAAGAAAGGCGGCTCTGCTATGTTGCTATGACCCGAGCCAAAAAAGAATTATATTTCACTTCGGCCGAAGATTACGGCGGCGTCAGGAAAAAACGGCTGTCAAGGTTTTTGATTGAGATGGGATACAAAGATAATTTTCAATTTTCAATTTCCAATTTTCAAACAAACGAATTACTCGAATTGAAACACAAAATACTAAATACTAAATACAAAATACAGGCAAATTATTTGCCGGAACATTTTTCGTTTTCCCAATTGGCGGCTTTTGAGAAATGCCCGTTGCAGTATAAGTTTGCCTTTATTTTGAAAATTCCCATAAAGGGCAAGGCCGTCTTTTCGTTCGGAAAAACGATGCACGGCGCTTTATTTAACTTTTTAAAGCAGGCGAATGAAAGCAATAAACAAGAGCAGGAAAATTTATTCGGGTTTAAAGACGCGGAATCGGGAGCAAACAAAAAGGGGAGCAATTCGGGACTTGAGTCGCTCTCGGAGCTGTACGAGAAAAATTGGCTCGGGGAATGGTATGAAAATAAAGAGCAAAAAGAGAAATATTATAAGCTCGGAAAGAGAATAATCAAGGATTTTTACGAGGAATTTTCCAAAAATCCGCCAAAAATTTTAAAAATCAATCAGGAACTCGCTTTGGAAATGCCCTTTAATTTAAAAATAGGGGAGCATACTTTAAAGGGACGAATAGACCGTATTGATGAAAAGGACGGGGGAGCGACAATTATTGATTACAAAACCGGAAACTCTAAAGAAAAATTGGCCATGGACGACAAGGAACAATTATTGATTTACCAGCTCGCGGCTGAAGAGGTCTTTAAAATAAAACCGAAAGAATTGATTTATTATTATTTGAACGACGGCAAGAAAGCGTCTTTTCTGGGAACGGAAAAAGAACTAAAAAAGCAAAAAGAAAAAATAATCCGGGAAATTGAGGAAATAAAAAACAGCAATTTCAAGCCAACGCCCGGCTGGCAGTGCGGCTTTTGCGACTTCAAAGACATCTGCGACTTCGCGGAAAGATGAGTAAAAAGTTATCCACATCTCATACCCCAGTAGTAGAAATTTCGTTTCACTACGGGGCAGGATATTGACACCCGACCATTTGGTCAGGTATTATATTATAATATGCAAAATAAACCTATAACTAAAAGACAAAAAGAGGTCTTAAAAATTATTTACGATAGTTTAATTACCGCTGGCTTTCCGCCTTCTTTTAGCGAATTAAAAGAAAAACTAAACATATCCTCAAATCAATCGCTTTTAGATGTTTTTTCTATTTTAGAAAAAAACAATTTCATTAGTAGGGAGGAAGGTTCTGCTCGCGGCATTAAAATTCTTAAAAAGGGATACAGGGCGATAAGCGCGCAGCCCTTAGCGCCGCTCGTTGGCGCGACTTCGGCCGGCGGTTTTATTGAGGCCATAGAAGAAGTTGATGCTTGGCAGCCATTGTCAAAAGACGTTGAGACCATTGCCGATGACGTGATGATTGTGCGGGTTATGGGGGACTCAATGACTAACGCGAACATTGAAGATGGGGACTTGGTTTTATTCAAGAAAACAAAAGAATTTGTTTCTGGCGATATTGTCCTAGCCCAAACTCCTGACGGAACCACCATTAAACGTTTTATCTCGCAAAATAAGCCGCCTTATCAATTTTTAAAACCAGAAAATCCCAAATATCCAATTATTCTATTCACGGACGAAATGGAAATGCTCGGTAAAATGGTTAAAAAATTGTAAAAAATAAAATGCGATTTATCGGTTGTAAAGAAAATCTACTTAGTTTTATAGAAACCTTTGTCAAAGAAAAGGACATAAAGAGTAATGTTTTTTGTGATCTTTTTGCCGGAACAGGAAGCGTTGCTAAACATTTTAAGAAACTCGGTTATAAAATTATTTCATCTGACCTTTTATATTTTTCTTATGTCCTACAAAAAGTTTATATTGAACAAAATCAATATCCTAAATTTGCGAAATTATTAAAGCACTTAAAAATAGACCCCATTGAGGAAACTCTTTTTACTAGCGATAGCCAAAACGCAAGGGAAATAATCAAATACCTTAATAATTTAGAAGGGTTTGAGGGATTTATTTATAAAAATTATTCGCCGGAAGGCACGCAGGGCCAAACAAATATCCGTAAATACTTTACTGGCGACAACGCTAAACGAATTGACGCGATACGAGAAAAAATAGAAGAGTGGCAAAAATCAAATCTACTCAATGGGCAAGAATATTTTTTCTTACTTTGCTCTCTTATTGAAGCAGTGCCGTTTGTCGCAAATATCAGCGGGACCTATTCCGCTTTTCTTAAAGAGTGGGACAAACGAGCGTTCAAAAAACTAACACTTGAAGTGCCGGAAATTATCAAGAGCGATGAAACACACAAGGTTTTTAATATCAATGGCTTAAATGTTTTTGACCAAATAAAAGGTATTGATATTTTATATCTTGACCCGCCCTACAATGAGCGTCAGTATGCGCCCAACTATCATATCTTGGAAACAATCGCAAAATGGGACAAACCAGAAATTAAGGGCATTACCGGAATGAGGGATTACGAAGAGCAGAAATCCGAATTTTGTAATTCAAAATCGGGAATAAAAGCGCTTGGCGAAATTATCAAAAATGGAAATTTCAAACATTTGATTTTAAGCTACAATGACGACGGCATTATGCCGGAAAACGAAATACTGAAACTATTTAATAATGCCGGAAAAACCGAAGTGGTAGAACAGGATTATCAAAGATATAAAAGCAATAGTAACGGCGATCAGAAAGACGGAGTAAAAGAGAAACTTTATTATCTCAAGAGCATAAATAAGAATAATAAACTCAATGATTTGAGCGGCTCGGAGTGGATTTATTTTTTAAACTCTGTTGAAGTAACGCACTATTCAACAAGAGGCGCGGACGGTTTTGCCCATCATTTGCGAGGCAGGCATCCGTCGCCTAAGCCGCCGCAATTGATGAAAAAATTTGTTGATTTCTTCACGAAAGAGGGCCAAACCGTCCTTGATCCGTTTATGGGTGTTGGTGGAACTCTTATTGCTTGTTCGTTATCTAACAGAAAAGGCATTGGCGTTGATTTATCTAAAGATTACATTGATTTGTATAAAAAAGTTTGCAAGGAGCTTGGCGTTGCGGAGCAAACTGCAATCGTGGGCAATTCTTTGGAATTAGATAAACTTTTATCAAAAAACACAAAGGTTGATTTTATCCTTACCGATCCGCCTTATGGCGAGATGTTGAGCAAAAAAAGAACAGGGCAGAGAAAAAAGAAAACTGGTGTGGCCGTAGCAACTCCATTTACCAATCACGAAACTGACTTAGGAAACATGGAACGAGAAAATTTTCTTGAATCGTTAAAAGAAATAATCGCAAAATCGGTAGAATATCTAAAACCAAAGGGACATATCGCGATTTTTGTTAAAGATTTACAACCGAACGGGAACGGACATAATATGTTGCATTGCTCTATTACCGAAAAATTACTTGAAATACCAGACCTATCTTTTAAGGGTTATAAAATTTGGTACGACGCAACGCAGAAGTTATACCCTTTCGGCTATCCGCATGCTTTTGTTGCCAACCAATTCCATCAGTTTATTATGATATTTCGTAAAGAAAAATGATTATGGAAAACAAAAACTTGTGGATTTTAACAGAAGAAAGACCAAAGCGAGAAGTTATCGCAAATATTTTAATGCTGTTTGCGAAAGACAATAAATTTGCTTGTTTTATTGATACCATTCGTATTTTGCCGATTTTAGAGAACGATAAATTTGCGTTTTTGTATGAAGTTGTTGGTTTTCGTTGCAATAAAATTGAAAGGGTTTTTATAAAATCTGTTAGCGGATTTTCCAGCTTTGTTGATTTTCTTATTTTTTATCAAGAAAAACAGCCAACGCAAAATGACATTCCGCTTTATGCGATAGAAGAAACAAAAACTGACGACAAAGAGAGCCGAAACACTGGCGTATATCAACGTGCCTCAAAGTTTGTGTTTGTTAAAATTTATTATCCAAAAATCAAGAAAGTAATGCTCTATAACTTAAAAATAGAGCAAAAAGAAGAACCAACGGCCACTTATATTTTTGGCACAAAATTATTACTGACGCTTGGTGTAGAGATACTTGGCAAGAAATTAGACGAGAAGGTCTTTAGACCGTTTAGTTCAATTGATGAAATTGTTGCTTTTAAAAAGAAAATGCGTCGCGCCCACAAAGGCAATGTACCGATTTTAATAAAGAAAACAGAGAATAAAATAACAATTTCAGGAAGATTATATAAATCTGGTGGGCTTGCTCACGACCCAAACATCGGAGCATTAAGTTTAATTAGTGCTGCAATTCGAAAATTAGGTTGGACTGGTGAAATTGTTATTGCAAAACACGGCTTAAAACAAAAACATCTGCAAGCTGATAATAAGTTTATAAAAATTGCCAATCATTTGAGATTACAAATTCAAGGATTAACTTTGCTGGCAAGCAAGGTGCGTGATATTTATTGGAAATACGAAACAGAGGGCGAAAAACTTGGTACGATTTTTATTCATTTGGTCGTTGAAAACTTTACTAAAGGATTTTCAATTTTTGAAAATCATGCTGGTTGCGAAAAGGGTTATTTTATAACGAGCGATGGCAAACATATTCCGCTTGAAAAATACTCCGACAGAAAAGCATATAAAGCTGGCAATAAAAACAAAATCATCAGTATTCCTGATTTAATTTTAATTGATTTTGGTAGAGGCGAAGTTGTCAATGTTGAAGGCAAAAAATATCAATTTCGCCAAAATGGAATTAAGGAATTAAAAAGCTTCGGTGATATAGAGAAAACTTATATCAAAAAGTATTATCCAAAATATAAAATTATTCGCACTGTTGTTTTGTATGGTGGGACAGAAAAGAAGGTCGTTGAAATTGAGGTCGGATTTTTACTCAACGAAAATGGCGATTTGGTTTTAGGCATAAAAGCTCCGGGATTATTTAAGGAAGCAATAAAAAATCTTTTAGATTTTTGGGCATAGAGTTATGAAATTTACCAAAATCACAATTGATAACTATAAAAGCATTAAGCATTTAGAATTTGAGCCGTCCCCCGGTTTGAATGCTTTTATCGGAGCAAACAGCACAGGTAAGAGCAATATATTTGACGCTATCAATTGGCTTTTAGGGCCAATTTATCCTTCTTTCAACTCCACAAAGAAAGAAGATCGTTTTCTGGGTGATGAAAATAACAAAATATCTATTCGCCTTGACTTTGACGACGACAATTATTTGGAATTAACAGAAGAATGGACGGATAGCTACGGAAGGACAAAATCAGGGCTAAATTATAGCGGGAATTACTGCTCAAGCAAAAACAGAGAGAAGTATTGTTGTGCCTATTTAGGCGTGGATAGAAAAATCCTTGATTATTTACCTTCAAACAAATGGTCGCTTGTTGGTCGGATTCTTCAAGAGATAAATAAAAAATTTCTTGGAGAGTCAATGCAATACAATAACCAAACGAAGGCAAAGAAAGAATGGCTAAAAGAATGGTTGACTTTTATCAGGGACAAGTTGCTTTTTTCGGTAAAAGACGAAAGTGGTCAAGAGGTTATGAAGAAATTTATGACTATCTTGCAGGAAGAAAGCGCGCGACAACTCAATAGGCCTCAATCGGACTTTATTGTTGATTTAAGCTTGTATGATCCATGGAATTTCTACCGGACTTTGCAATTGATAGTGAAAGAGCAGGATATGGGCTTGGAGTTCCAAGCGTCAAATCTCGGCATGGGTGTCCAAGCATCAATATCTATCGCAATTTTGAAGGCGTACTCGGAATTGAATTTAGCTAACAAAAGCCCGATATTTATTGACGAGCCGGAATTATTTTTGCACCCACAAGCGCAAAGAAATTTCTACAAAATTTTGCACGATTTATCCGAAAATAAACATGATGTGAATGGCAATCTCGTGAGAGAAGGAACACAAGTTTTTTACACTACCCATTCGCCAAACTTTTTATCTGCTGGATATTTCAACGAAATTTTTCTCGTGCGAAAAACTAGAGAGCAGGGGTCGTCTTTGCGGTATGCTAAAGTTAGCGATTTTATACAAGATTTGAAAGTCAGGAGAAATATCGAGTCCTCTTCAGAAGATTTATTACTCCATTATAAGAATGCTTATGAGAATACAGGCGATACTCAAAAAACGAATGAAGGATTTTTTGCAAAGAAAATAATTTTGGTTGAAGGACAAAGTGAAACTCTTTTACTCCCATATTTCTTTGATTTGGTTGGTTTCGATTTTATCAAAGAATGTATATCAATCGTTCGTTGTGGGAGCAAAAGCGAAATAGATCGTTTCTATCGTCTGTATTCTGAATTTGGCATACCTTGTTATGTTGTCTTTGACGGCGACTACCAACTTGAGAGGACAGATGAGAAACAAGACAACATCGAGAAAAACAAAGCAATTTTGGAATTGTTTGGTGAGACGAGCATGAATTATCCGGACGGCACGCCAAAAGATAGATACTTGGGTTTTGAGTACGAATTTGAAAAGAGTTTGGGATTTGATACCACAAAGAAAGGTCTGGATTTGTTCATTGAGGTTAAGAAAAAAATTAGCGAAAATTCTCTTGGCGTACCGTCTTGGGTTGAGGTGTTGAAAGACAAAATTAGTACTTTGCCGGAAACCGAGATTGAAAGCGTTTTAAAAAAACGCTAACATTAAAACACTAACCCACCCGCCACCCTTTTTGATTTATAGCCCGTCCGTCGAAAAAAAATTGGGCGAAACCCAAACAGGCGGGCAAAAAGGAAGGGGGTCTGGGGGAAGGAATTTTTGCCCGCCCGCCCCGTCGTCTGGGGTGGGAAAGCGTTTCCGCAATTC
>Ga0210017_1004192_pt1 | contig 11864 bp, 11 predicted proteins | sample CryGeyCG2014_020_FD_183966 | JGI IMG/M metagenome (GOLD analysis project Ga0210017, IMG submission 183966) | Groundwater microbial communities from aquifer - Crystal Geyser CG08_land_8/20/14_0.20 (SPAdes) (version 2) | ecosystem: Environmental > Aquatic > Deep subsurface > Groundwater | place... | reverse complement strand
CCTGTTTGATAAGACGGCGCAAACATAGGTTTACCATACCCAATGAGATATCCAGATGCCCCGCGAGTTTCCGCTGCGACAAGGCCTCACCGGACTCCACCGCCTGAAGCAGTCTGTACTCGTTCTCAGTCATATCAATTACTTTGTTCATATTTCCTTAATAGTCGTCACCTTTTTCGCAGCCATTTTTCTCTTTTTTTATCTGACGCAAATCTGACGCAAATCTGACGCAAATCATTTCTGTACATACCTGACTTTTTTCCCGATACCTTCTCGTTTAATCAAGTTCAATTTAATTAAAAAATTAAGGTCTCTATTTGCGGTGTCTCTTGTCACATTAAATTTTTTTTGCATCTCAATACTCCTAACAAAACCTTGCGATTTTACTTTCTCAATCGCATATTTTTGTCTCCCATTCAATTCAATCCCAACTTTTTTTGTCTCAAATTTATCTTTTACAGAAAATAAAGTCACGGTTGTTGTATATTTATCAGATTTTATTTGGGGAAAGCGGGGTTTTAAAGGATGATTCCTGTGCTCTCTTATAATTTTATCCCAGCCCTCGCCCAATTCTTCTATGTATTGAACTTTCTCTAATATTTTGGCTATAACAGGATTTCTTGAGAATTGTTTTTCAGTAATATTTTGGGGAGTAATATCTTGCGGTAACCCTCCGGGATTATAAAATTCAATTTTGCCGTCAAAAATCTTCATTATCACCTTTGTGTGCTGATTTTTATAATCTCGATGACACAACGCATTGGTAATAAGTTCACGTATAGAAAATAAGCCATATTCAGGTATATCTTCTCGCTGTACCTGATAGGGATGTAGCCTTGACATCACAGATATGTGTTCTTTTATGTATCTATCACAGTCATCTATTTGTTTAAACAAATTCCCGTTAAATTCCTTGTAATCGATCCTTTCTACGTCGACCTCTCTGTCTTTATATCTTGCCAAAGCAATGTAGGAATTCATAAAGAAATTTTGGGGGGCTTTGCCAAACAACAACAGACCCGCATTGGTGATTTTTCTGTTTTTGATACATCCTAAAGATTCCAATAAAGACTGCGGTTTGCCAACTATTTTTTGCCCCGAAATTTTTTCGCATAAAGGTATAAACTTTTCTTTCACAAATTCCCAATCAATATCTTTTAAAGTCGCTCTCTGACAAATCTGTCTGCCAAATTGCAATTTTTCTTTATGCTTTTCTAAAATCAGGTTTTCATATTCGTCCTTGCTCATTTTAACCGTTGACTTGCCGGTTCTTTTGAAAGGTCTGCCGAATGCCAGAACCAGATGGTCGGGCGATTCTTTCACTTCAATAATGATTACGGACTCGCTATTGATTTCTTTTATGGTAATATGCGGATGAACTTTAGGATCGGTATTCTGCGAAATTTGGTTGGTGAGATTTTCGACGGTATCCTTGCCGATTTTAATTCCGGCTGATTTGAGCGAATCCACAACTCCAATAATGATTTTCCCGCCGCGGCTGTTGCTGAAAGCGGCAACTGTCTTAATTATCGCCTTCCAGTCGGCGGCGGACTTCTTAAATTCTAATTTCTCCGACTCACCCTGTGAAATCATTTTTTTCAAATCCATCATGATTTTGAGACAATATCCAGCAGCGGAAATTTTTCGCCGGCGACTATCAGAACATCTGCGGAGCCTTCTTCCTTTCTCTTATAGAGGATATCGCCGTATTTCAGATTTTTTATGGCTATTTCGGTAAGGTCGGCAAGTTCGCCGGAGCCGGCAATCACAAAATCACGCTGTCCGGCGAGATATTGGGCGCAGATTTCGTTCTGTATGTTGCTCTTGATGCGGGAAAGCTCGCTGATTGTTTTCTGGGTGTAATGATAAGTCTTCTTCATCTTCTCAGTGAAACCCTTGGGCGTCAGCAGATACTTTACCTTTCTTTTGTTAAGGCCGTGAGTTTTGATATAGCCCTTTTTGATGAGACGACGTAAACAGAGGTTTACCATGCCCAATGAGATGTCCAGATGCCCCGCGAGTTTCCGCTGTGACGATGCCTCGCCGGACTCCACCGCCTGAAGCAGCCGCCACTCATTTTCGTTTATATCAATCGTATCGTTCATTCTTTGAACATTGTAGCAAATCAGTTAAGGCTGTCAAGCGAAAAAAGTAAATGCGCCGAGAGATCATTATCACCTGAGGCAGAGCACAGGGAGCGGCACGAAGTGACTGGACATGATGCGGCGGGGCACGGGGTAGTAATTATTTTGGAAGCAAAGTCTGTTTGGGCCTAAGCGGCGGTGTAATGTTTGTAATATTGTTTCAGGCCGTCTTCCAGGCTTGTGCTGTACTTCCAGCCGAGCGCGCTGAGTCTTGACACATCCAGAAGTTTGCGGGGCGTGCCGTCGGGTTTTGAGGGGTCTGTCTTTATTTTACCTTTGAAACCGACGGTGTTTTTTATGAGTTCCGCGTATTCCAATATTGTTCTGTCTTCGCCGCAGCCTATGTTCACGAATTCGCCGATGTCCTTAAAATCGCATTTCTCCATAAGGAAAACGCAGGCGTCCGCCAGATCATCGGAATAGAGAAATTCCCTGTAGGGCTTACCCGTTCCCCATATTCTCACATAATCTTTCGTTATCCCGATTTCGCCCAATATGCCGTCAACAGAGTTTTTGTCATTCGCGTCTATCCGCTCATCGCGGCCGCTTCCGAGAGGATATTTTTTTATGTCGGCGGCTATGGCTTCATAGTTTCCGTCGGCGAGCATTTTAGCGAGATGGAATTTTCTTGTCAGCATCGGCAGAACATGAGCCGTTTCAAGATTAAAATTGTCGCCGGGGCCGTAAAGATTTGTGGGCATCACTGAAATAAAATTCGTCCCGTATTGCTCATTGTAATAACGGCACAGCTTGATGGCGGCTATTTTCGCAATCGCGTATGCCTCATTCGTGGGCTCCGGCTTACTCGTCAGCAGATATTCCTCTTTCATGGGCTGCGGCGCCAGTTTGGGATAGATGCAGGAAGAACCGAGATTGAGCAATTTCTTCACGCCGTATTTGTGCGCCGAATCTACGACATTGGCGGCTATCATAATATTGTCATAAATGAACTGCGCCGTGTATGTGCTGTTGGCCAGAATCCCGCCGACCCTGGCCGCGGCGAGGAGAACATATTCCGGCTTTTCATTCTCAAAAAAATTCTCCACCTCGGCCTGCCTTAGGAGATTCAATTCTGCAGAAGAACGAAAGATGAGATTACGATATCCCCTGCTTCGCAAATTTCTCAAAAGCGCCGAACCCACAAGTCCGCTGTGTCCGGCCACATAAATCTTTGAATCTTTATTCATAGTCATTTTACACAAGTACCTTCCATTTGCCGCCGCGGTCGGGGCCTATACGACCAAGAACTTTCTTATCCTTCAACTTTTTAATATATTCCCTCACCGTGTATACATTCAACTTTAAAATCAGCGCAATCTGTTTTTGCGATATTCCGTTTTCTTTATGTATAATTTTCAGCACTTTATTTTCCAGTTCAGTCAAATTACTTTTTTCGCGGTAAATCTTCTGGGGGGTTTTCTGGGGGGTCTTCTGGGGGGTCTTCTGGGGGGTCTTCTGGGGGGTCTTCCTCCCGAAACTTACTATAAAATATTCTCCTGTATCAAAACCGACTTTTATACCCCTCTCACCGCAGACATTCCTGATCCTCCCCACGCCCGAACCTATTTTCTCTATAAAATGTATTCTGTGAAACAAATCAAAAAGCACCGGATTCCTCGGCACACTGATTTTGCCGAAATATTTTTTACTGAACAGTAATGCTCCCTTATTTGTTATATCAACCCTGTTCCTGAATATCTCAACAAAAATACCCGCTCTCCGGTCGTAATAATCCCTATGTATAATTGCGTTCAGAAGCGATTCCCGCAGCGCACTCTGCGGAATTTCAAGAACTTCTTCTCGCGGCCCCGCGCCGTCAATGATATATTCCAGGCGCAGATGCTTTTTTAAAAATGTTAAGGCCCCGTCGTAATTGTAAAGCAGCGTCCCCGTAAAATCTTTTCTGTCAAGGATTTTCACCTTTTCATCCGTCTGGTATAAAACGCATGTTATAAAACTGTGCCGGAAAAATTTCTCCGGATCCTTTGCAAACATTAATACGCCGGCATTATTAATGTGATAATTATTCCCTGATATTTTCCCTATTCCCATATTTTTCAAAGCGATTTTATAATATCTCTCTTTCACTGAGATATCCGCAAGTTTTAAGACTTCTTTGAATTTATTTTTGTCAAAATCTTTTGAAATATTAAAATCCCGATTTATTTCCTTGTCAAAATAAACAAAACTGTCCGATATTATAAATTTCAGTATTTCATCTCTTTTCAGTTTCTGGCTTACAGCTCCGGTTCTCATAAAAAAACCTTCGCCGCACTGGTATGGTTTATTTGCGCCTTCGGCAATATTAACAATCATAATATTGCCGAACGCCTCTATGGATGGCGCTATAGGCGGGTCACAGTTTCTGCCGATGTCGGTTATAGCGGCTTTCAGTTTATTCGTTATTTTAATGCCTCGGGGCTCTCCTTTGTCAGTGACGCCGAGAAGAATCCTCCCGCCTGATGAATTGGAAAACGCCGCCATTTCTCTGGCTATTGAACGGTCTAACGACTCTTTAAATTCCGTGCCGTAGCCCTCTCCTTCCGCCAGAATTATTTTAAGTTCGTTCTTATTCATAATTTAAAATTTTCGCCTTCAATTTTTTCGAATTTTCTGTTTTGGTAATTGGTGAATTTACTGAAAAATCCCAGGAATTTTAAATATTCGTCCGGCGACATAGTTTTAAGCCGCTCTCTCCTGATATTTTCAACTGCCTGCATATCATCTCTTAACCGGCTGTTTTTTGAAAAGAACAGCAGTTCGGCTTTTTCTTTTTTACTTATTTTTACCATACTTCGCCTTTAACTGCTCAAACTCTTCTTTTTGCGAGAAAAGCAAAAAATATTTCTCAATCAAACTCCAATCCAATTTATCGCCCCTGTAATTTAGAAGCATTTCAATATCCGACATCTCTCTTGCCCTGCGCGAGGGATTATTGACCATTGCCTGAATCTTCAGGCCTATTATATCCTCGGGAATCAAAACTTTCAACTTCAGCGCGCCGTTCATAACTTCCACAACCGCGGCCCGCTTAAGCATCGCTGTTGAAATTTCCCTGAAAGCATGAAGAAAATCAAGTTCCCCAAACGGTTTTAAATCCGAAACGAACTGAGAAACATTTTCGCTTTTATAAACACATTTATACCAGAATTTTCCCAGTACTCTTTCTATTTTATCCGATTGTTCGACGGCAATAAGAAAATCCAGATCCGTTGTCGCGCGCGAAATGCCCCACACCCCCATAGCGAATCCGCCGATAAGAGCATATTGTATTTTATTGTCTTCTAATTCCTTAATGATAACAGGCAGGATTTTCTCAAAATCCATTATTTGTCGCTGTGTGAGCTCTGTGAAATCTGATGCTTTGTGTAATCAAAACCTTTCGCCCTGCAAACGGCCATGCCCGCTCCCTTCGCGTCGAGGCCGGCGGCTGTCATATCGTAATCGAGCATTATTTTGACGAGTTCATTGAATGTCACCCTGGGCTTCCATTTCAATATTTTTTTCGCCTTGGAAATATCGGCTTTCAGATAATCCACTTCCGTGGGCCTGAAATATTTAGGGTCTATCTCAACCGCGACCAGGCCCGGCTTTACCGTCGGGCAGACGCTTTTTTTAACAATGCCTTTTTCTTTTTCGCCCTTACCCTTCCATTCAAGCGCTATCCCGGCATAAGCAAAAGACTTCTCAACGAATTCTTTGACGCTGTGGCTCTCGCCCGTGCCTATCACAAAATCGTCGGCTTTTTTCTGCTGGAGCATCAGCCACATCGCCTCCACATAATCGGGGGCAAAACCCCAGTCCCTTTTGGCCGCCAGGTTGCCGAGATAAATTTTTCCCTGCCTTCCCGCCGCGATATTTGCTACGGCCCGGGTGATCTTGCGGGTGACAAAAGTCTCGCCCCGCCTCGGGCTCTCGTGATTGAACAGAATGCCGTTTGTCGCGAAAAGGCCGTAACCTTCCCTGAAATTCCTGACCATCCAGTATGAATAGAGCTTCGCCGCGGCGTAGGGGCTCTGCGGCTTGAAGGGCGTGTTCTCACTCTGAGGGGGGGCGGCCGAGCCAAACATTTCCGAAGATGATGCCTGATAAAACTTTGTTTTAATGCCGCTTTTCCTTATGGACTCAAGTATCCTCGTCGTGCCGAGCGCCGTCACATTTCCGGTGTATTCGGGGATGTCAAAACTCACCCTGACATGGCTTTGCGCTCCGAGATGATAAATCTCATCCGGCTTGATGTTGTATATAACATTGGTTATCTGCTCGCCGTCGGCCAGATCACCGTAATGCAGAAAAAATTTCGCGCCTCTGGTGTGCGGGTCCACATATATGTGGTCTATCCTCTGCGTGTTGAATGTGGATGCCCTTCTTATTATCCCGTGCACCTCATAACCTTTTGACAGAAGAAACTCCGCCAGATATGAACCGTCCTGACCTGTGATGCCTGTGATTAACGCTTTTTTTCCGCCGCAGGCGCCTGCCTGCCGGCAAGGCAGGGATTTCTCACGCCACGGCGCGCTTTCAGCTTTGTTCAACATATTTTACCTCAACTACTTGGAAAAACTATCTGAGGCGGGACTGCCACTCTTCTATCTCAACTTTCAGTCCGTCTATGCGGCTTTGAAGCTCTGACCTTTTCTCGCCGCCGCTGCCCTCAAGTTCCGCTTCAAGTTCTTTCGCCTGATCCTGTTTCTGGGATATTATGAGCCGTATCTGTCTTTTTTTGTCGTCGAAGACAGCTTCCGTTTTATTTTTCGCGGGCTTTTCCCCCGCCGGCTCCGGCTCCGTAAAATTGTCAATGTCGCTCTCACGCCTGGCGGGAGGCGGCATGTTAAAAAGTTCGGGGCCTGAATCGGCGGCCTTCTGACGCTTCGCGGGTTTCGGCGCGGCGAAAAGCTGTTTCAGTTTCTTTTTCAGCCCTTCGTTCACCAGAGGTATTTCAGAGCGCGGCGAAACATCATCGCCGCCTTCCCTTTCCACGCCCGCTATGGCGGATATTTCCGTCTCAAGCTCGGACTTGATCATGTTGAGCTCGTCTTCCTTCATCTGAAAACGGTTCTCTATTTCTATCTGGGCGTCGCGGAGAACGGCTATCTGCTTTCTGTAGAATTCGTCTTTCTCGACCAGCACCCTCTCATGAGCGAGGTTGAGCTCCTCAATCCGGCGCCGAAGGGCGAGCACCTTGTTTGAAAGCGCCTTTTTCTCTTCGGCGGCGTCCTTGAGCTGGGCGATATACTGGGCGGCGATGTCCGCTTCAAGTTTTTTCATCTGTGAGGCGATTTCCTTTTTCTCCCTGTCCTTGCGGCGGAGCGCCTCTTCCCATTCCCTGTCCACGTTTTTTAACTGGAGCTCGTAATCGTCACGCTGCACCTTCGTCTGCGAACGAAGCTCCTTGCTCTCGTTTTTCAGAACGCCTATTTCCTGTTTTAAAGTGTTTATTGCCTTCTCGCTATCCTGCCTCTTGGCCTCTATCTTCATTATCTCGGCGTTCTTTTCTCTTATGACGCTTTCCAGCTCATTTTTTATCATTTGAGATGTGGTTTCGGACCTGGCTTTCTCGCGGCTCATTTCGTCAATGAACTTTTCCTGGAGCTGTGCCATCTTTCTGTCCATGCCGGAAAACTCTCTCTGCCTCTGGGCGAGAATGGCGTCATAGTTTTTGGTGAGCGACGCTATCTTTCTCTCGTTGGCGTCCTTCTCCCCGGAACGCAGTTTGTTCTCCATTGAAAGCTGTTTTTTGACCGCTTCCAGTTCCGCCTGGAATTTCAGGTTGTCGTCCTCAACGATCCGCACCTTCTCATTGGCTATGCCGATCTCGTTTGTGAAATGAGCCTCTCTCAGTTTCATCTGTTCCATCAACTGCGCGGTCTCTTCGGTGTTGAGTTTTTTGAGCTGTTCTATTTTGTCAAGGAGTTCCTGCACGCGGAGCTCTTCGCTCCTGATGCGGGAGATCAGTGTCTCGCGTTCTTCAAGCCTCTTTTCCTTGAGGTCTCTCAGAATCCTTTCAAGTTCTGATGTCACTTTGCCTGTCATAACCGGATTATAACAAAATTAATCAAAACAATTCAAGAAGAAAAACGGGACGGCTCAACCGTTTAAAATTTCCCCGTATTTCTGTTCTATGAGCCGCACCATGGCCCTGATGTCAAAATCCCCCGTGAGTTTCTTCTTAAGTTTGTGAGCCATGAGCCTGCCCTGATCGGGATTTTTAATGAGAAAATCTATACGAGCGACGAAAGTGTCTATATCATGCGGCTTGACGAGATAACCCGTCACGCCGTCTTCTATTATCTCGGAGACGCCGTCCACGGCGCTGAGAACCTGGGGTATCAGACAAGCCCCCGCCTCAAGAGACACCCTCGGCAGGCCCTCCCATAGAGAGGTCAGGACACTCACATCAAAAGCCGGGAGGACTTTCTCCATGTCCGTCCGCCATCCGGCGAGTATCACATCATCGCCGAGCCTGTGCCTGTGTATGCTTTTTTCTATCTCCCCGCGAAGAACGCCGTCGCCGGCCATTATAAATTTAGCCCGGGGGTTGAGCTTTTTCACGCGCGCGGCGACCTCTATGAAATCCAGCGGGGCCTTCTGCGCCTTGAAACAGGCAACCATTCCAACAACGGGCACATCCCGCGCTATGCCGAAATTTTTCTTGGCCTCCTCGCGGGAAAGCCGCCCTTCCCAGGACTTCATGTCTATGCCCGAATGCAGCACCGATATCTTGTCCGCCGGACAGATGCCCAGCGCCAGGGCTTTTTCAAGGTTATTTGCTGACACCGCGAAAAGAGCCGTGGATATTTTAGCCGCCATCTTTTCCGCCAGAATATAGGCTTTCCTCACGCAGGCCCTCTGCCTGTCGTTGAAACCGAAGCCGTGAAAAGTGTGTATGATGACCGGCACCCCCGCGTAAAAAGCCGCCCAGCGCCCGAGAATACCCGCCTTTGACGAATGCGTGTGGACAATGCGCGGTTTTATTTTCCTGAGAATGCTGTAAAGCGAAAAAAACGCGGCGATATCCTTGAAGGGATTTATTTTCCTGACAAGAGCGCCTATGCGGTAGGCCTCAATTCCCTCCGCTTCTGTTATACCCTCTGCGCCGGATATAAGAATCCCGCGGAAAGAGCTCATGTTCGCGACGGTGAAAAGCGTGTTCTGCTGAGCGCCTCCCAGCTCCAGTGTCGTCACTATGTGGACGCAGATCTTATTATTTTCGTTCATCGGAAATCTTGTGTTCCGTGAGACATTTGACAATCTCACGGGCGGCGCGTTTGCCTCCACCCATGGCCGATATCACTGTCGCCGCTCCGGAAACTATATCCCCCGCGGCATAAATGTTTTTGATGGAAGTCTCAAAAGTGCCGCGCTTGATCTCTATGTATCCTCTCCTGTTGAGCTTAAGGCCGGGGCTTGTTTCAAGCAGGAGGGGATTGGCGGAGACGCCTATGGCCACCACAAGCGTGTCGGCTTCTATAAAATCATATTGTCCTTCAAGAGGCACGGGGGAGCGGCGGCCGCTCTCGTCGGGTTCGCCGAGCTCCATGCGCAGGCATCGCACACCTTTCATGAAACCCTTTCCGTCCGCTTCTACCAGATCCGGGTTGCTGAGAAACCTGAAATCCACACCTTCCTCAAAGGCATGCTCCACCTCTTCAGCGCGCGCGGGCATCTCGTCACGGGTTCTTCTGTACACGCAATAGACATGTTCCGCGCCCATCCTGAGGGCGCAGCGGGCGGAATCCATGGCCACATTCCCGCCGCCCACGACAACGACATTTTTCAGGTTTTTCATGGGCGTGACATATTCGGGGAAGCGGTAGGCCTTCATAAGATTTATCCTTGTGAGGAATTCATTCGCGGAATAAACACCGTTGAGATCCTCGCCCGGTATTTCCATGAAACGCGGAAGCCCCGCGCCCGCGCCTATAAAAATCGCCTCAAAGCCCGCGTCAAAAAGTTCCTTCAGCGTCTTCGTCCGTCCTATAACATGGCCAAAATTAAATTCCACACCCATATCCCTGAGCTGGGCTATCTCCTTTTTTATGACTTTTTTCGGCAGACGGAATTCGGGAATGCCGTAAATAAGCACCCCACCAGCCTCGTGGGATGATTCAAAAACGCTCACGGCCAGGCCTTCCCGGGCCAGCTCACCGGCCGCGGTGAGGCCAGCGGGGCCGCTCCCCACAATGGCGACCTTTCTGCCGCTTCCGGCGCGGGCTGAGTTTTTTTTATCCGCGCCGAGCGTCTCGGCGTAATCGGCGACAAAGCGTTCCAGGCGGCCTATGGCCACCGGCTCGTTTTTAATCCCCATCGTGCACACGGCGGCGCACTGTTTTTCCTGGGGGCAGACCCTGCCGCAGACGGCGGGAAGGAAATTCTTCTCTTTGATTTTTTCGTAAGCCTCTTCAAAACGCTCTTCAGTGATGAGTTTGATGAAAGCCGGTATTTCTATCCCGACGGGACATCCCGCCACGCAGGGTTTGTTCGGGCACATGAGACAGCGTGAGGCCTCTCTGAGCGCTTCCTCTTTCGTGTAGCCCAGCGCCACCTCATTGAAATTAGTCTTTCTCTCTCCGGCGTCAAGAAATGACATGGGAGTTTTCTTTTTTATCAAAGGCACCGGCATTTGTGAGGCGCTCTTGAGGCCTCTTCCTCTTTGTCCTTGTATAGTGAAAGCCTTGAAATGAGTTCGTTAAAATCCACCTCATGAGCGTCAAAATCCGGACCGTCAACGCAGGCAAATCGCGTCTTCCCCGCGATGTTGACCCTGCAGGAGCCGCACATCCCCGTGCCGTCAACCATGATGGGATTGAGGCTCACCATTGTCGCGACGCCGTAAGTCCGTGTGAGATCGGCGACCGTTTTCATCATTATAACGGGGCCCACGGCATAAACTATTTTTATATCACCGCCGGCTTCCAGCTCGCGTTTCAGAGGCCCCGTCACAAAATCCTTCTCGCCGCAGGAACCGTCGTCGCTGGTTAGGCAGAATTTTTCACTGCCCGCGCGGAGCCTGTCATCCCAGAAGAGAAATTTATTCTCCCTCACCCCCGCTATTGTGGACACGGACAGGCCCTTCGCCGTCATTTCCTTTATGACGGGGAATATGAGAGCAAGCCCTATTCCGCCGCCCACGGCAATCGCGCGGCCGGGGCCGTCGGGAAACACGGCCGGTTTGCCCAGAGGCCCCGCGGCATAAAAAAGACTATCGCCTTTTTTCATGAAACTGAGGTCGGAGCTGCTTCTTCCCATCACCTTGAACACCAGCGTAACGGAACCTGTTTCTTTATCGCGGTCGGCTATGGTCAGGGGGATTCTCTCTGATTTTTCACAAGCCATGATCATGACGAACTGCCCCGCCCTGGCCGCCTCCGCTATATAGGGCGCGCGGAAGCTGAGAGCAAACACATCTTCGGCGAGCCTTTCATTGCTCAGCACTTCAAGCGCCTCTGTCTCTTTTTTCATTGGCTTTCCGCCATACGACGGATCTGCCGTTTAGCGAGAGCGTCGTGTTTCGTGCCTTTAAGCTTGTTCCAGTGAAACAGCGCTCCGGCGCGGTATTCCTTCTTCTTTGACTGATTTTTCTCCACCCTTTCAAGCGAGCTGTAAAGCGACGCGAGATCTTTTCTCAGATCCGCGTGAGAAGGAAACTTTTGCACGCCGCGTTTGTAAAACTCAAGCGCGTCATAGACGAATTTTTCCTTTAGCGACTGGCGCCCCATG
>Ga0210017_1004191_pt1 | contig 11864 bp, 10 predicted proteins | sample CryGeyCG2014_020_FD_183966 | JGI IMG/M metagenome (GOLD analysis project Ga0210017, IMG submission 183966) | Groundwater microbial communities from aquifer - Crystal Geyser CG08_land_8/20/14_0.20 (SPAdes) (version 2) | ecosystem: Environmental > Aquatic > Deep subsurface > Groundwater | place... | reverse complement strand
AAAGAGCGTGAATATTCTTTATAATATACTGGTGTTATCTTTATTTGAATTACTTATTATTTGCTTTATAGTAAGCAGTTGTGACTAATGCAACATTTCCGTTAAGAGATAATCCATATTCTCAAAATCCTATAGATGAGCACAGTTTAAATCTGTTTGTTGGGCGAAAAAAGGAATTGGCTGTTTGCAATAATGGTTTGCTAACTTCTAATTCTCGAATTGTGATAGAGGGAGGTAGAGGAGTAGGGACGACTTCTCTTGCTAATTATACAAGATACACGCTTTCTAAGAAGGGAAAATATCTTACACCAGATATAGAAATCTCCGTAGCAAGGAATTGGAATTTAGAACATCTCTTATCAAATGTTCTATCTGCAGTGGTTTATGCTTTGGAAAGACGAAATCAGGAGTTAAACTCGAATCGGAAATTCCGAACTATAAAAAAGGCTACTCAGGTAATAGAGGAAAGGTTCAAATCTGTTGGTGGGCAGGCGTTTGGTTTTGGTGGACAATATGGTGAGAGTGCTGTCGTCTCTTATCCAAGTTTAATACCTATTGTCACCCTTGCTCAATATGTGAATGAACTGTCTGAAATCAGCAAAGGTAAGGGGTACATTAAAGGTATTGTTATTCATCTTGATAATTTAGATGTGGATACCATTTTCAAGCCTGATGAACTGGGAACTCTTCTAAATGAAGCAAGAGACAGTTTTCAAATGGAAGGATACCACTGGATATTGATAGGAGATACAGGACTCAGAGGTTTTATTGGTAGTAATGTTGATAGGTTGGATGATATCATTACTACCGAAGTACGACTCAAGCCGCTTAAATTAGAAGAAGTACAGCCATTAATTAATAAGAGAATGCAGTATTATAGTCTCACAAGACGAAAGATTCATCCACCCATAGATTTCGAGGTGATTGAGTACCTACATAAATTAACCAACGGAAGACTTAGATATATTTTTGGTATATGTACTCGCGTGTTATCGTTGATATCTGGTGAGGCGTTGATTCGTAGAGTTGACTTAAAATTTGCAAAACCAATAATAATAAAATTAACAGAGGAAAGAATTAGTCAAAGGAACATCTCTCCTCTTTCTTTGAAGGTCTTACGGGAGTTAGTTGAATTAGGACAATCCACAACAACTGAATTAACTAAAAAGTTAGGTAAGGGGCAAACTAATGTATCGAGAAGTTTAAGGGAATTATTGATGAAAGGATTAGTCAAATTTGAGAAAGTTGGCAGGAACAATGTATATTCACCCTCTTTAGATGCAAAGGTTGCTTATGCAAGAGAATAGACAAGAAGAGTATTGGTGTGTAGTCATGATATCCAGGAACTTGTAAAGAACCGATTTAAATGAATTTTGTTATAAGGAAAATAAGGATAAAGTGCCGACTACCTCCTTGAAGCTGTGGTCAAGATTTAGGAACAAGATGCATTTTATGTTTACGATTCACGCCTTACGCTTTACGATTTACTAATAACTCGTTACTTATCACTCGTAACTTGTTACTAATAGAAAAATGATTGAAGAAATAAAGGAGATAGCAGAGAGTTTTAAAAAGTTATTCAATCTTTATATGAAATCAGAATACAATTTGGAATTGCTTAGTAAAGAGGATACAGAATCCTGCATCAGTTATGCAGAAAAGATTTTGGAGGTTTATTCTCAATTTTGTCGTTGGCATCTTCCCTGTGCTTTTCTTTTTTTCATGTCCTTTGCTGTTGAAATATTTCTTGACTTAGTTCATTTTCTATGATATAATACCAAGGCTAAAGTGCCAGAAAATATGAACTATATGGTTTATATAATGAAGACAAATACAGTAACATACTTTAATATAATCACAAAATGTTGACATCTCAATGACCAATGTCAACTTTTTGGTCAAAATGTTGACATCTCAATGACCAATGTCAACTTTTTGGTCAAGGTAACGAAACATGATTGAGATAGGGCGCTCCATAAAACAGGTAGAAGGTTATAAGGCGTTTATCCCCGCCAAATTTCCTGGGACGGATTTATCTTTTATCAAGAATGAGAAGATTATCAGCATTCTTTCACAGGCTAATTTTATGGTTGGGAAATTAGACGGTCTCACCAGGCTCCTGCCGGATATAGATTTTTTCATTTTTATGTATGTAAAAAAAGAAGCAACATACTCCAGTCAGATTGAAGGTACACGTGCCAGGCTTACCGATGCTTTGCATGCCGAATTAGATAAAACTTCCAATCTTCCAGAGGATGTTGATGATATTTTGCATTACATTCAGGCAATGAATAAAGGATTAGAAGAATTAGGAAAAATCCCCCTTTCTTTACGCCTAATAAAAGAAATTCACAAGGTGCTTCTTACTGAAGCAAGAAGCAGTCAATATCCTCTGCCTGGAGAATTTCGTAGAGATCAAAATTGGATTAATGGCACAAGTCCCTATGATGCACATTTTGTGCCGCCACCCCCACAATATATTCTTAATGCAATTGGAGACTTAGAAAAATTTTTCTATTCTCATAAAGAGGTGCCGGTTTTAATAAAGGCAGGTCTAATTCATGCCCAGTTTGAGACAATACATCCTTTTAGAGATGGCAATGGAAGGGCGGGTAGGCTTTTGATAACTTTCTATCTCTGTCAACAAAAGGTTTTAGAAAGGCCAGTTCTTTATCTTTCCGAATTTTTGAAGCGGTATCGTGATACATACTTTGCTCGGCTGGATGGATATCGTAAAGGTGGGGTTATTGAGTGGTTAGATTTCTTTCTAAAAGGCATTACCACTGTTGCCCAAGAGGCAATTGACACTGCAGATAAAATTGTTGAATTGAGGGAAAAAGATATTGGCATAGTTTCTTTTTTCGGCAAAAAAACCAGTAAGGGGGCAATGATACTTTTGAAGCAACTATATAAGTCCCCCATAGTAAATATAACTGCAGTTCGAAAAGCAACAGGATTTTCAAGGCAGGGAGCATATAATTTAATCAACAAGTTTATTGAGGCGGGAATATTGACCCCGACAAAAGATAAATATGGCAAAAGATTTATCTATAAGGATTATTTGGATTTGTTTGAGTCTTCACTTCTATAACCTTGAGCTGGTTTTCCAAATGCACAAAAACTTCATTCACAAAGAATTAAAAAAGTGATAGAATATAACAAACTATACGGCTGGGATGATGGGAAAATCTATCTCCGGAATAAAGAGGTAAGAATCAAAAGGCTTATTTATGATTGAAAAGATTGAAGAACTTATCCTCCTTCTACTTTACTTGACTGCATGGGAGGAAGAGCCATTTAAGGGAATAAGGGCTTTCAGGTCATGGAAAGGATATCCTTTCGAGGCTCTCGATGCATTAGAGGAGAAGGGCTACATCTCTCAGGGTAAATATAAGAGCAGGTCAAAATCCGTAATTTTGACAGAAAAAGGGATCAAACAGGCAAAGCAACTTGAAAACAAGTATTTGGGCGAAGACATCACCGGTCACTAACAACTCGTCACTATTTACTCGTCACTCGTTACTACTCACTCGTCACTTGTTACCAATAGAAAAATGATTGAGGGGATAAAAGGAGATAGGGGAAATTCTTTTCTGAGGGGACAAGATGACAAAAACCGAAATTGCACCAAATCCTTTTACACCCAAATCCGGGATCGAACCCAGAATTTTTCTTGGTAGAGAAAAGGAAATAGAGATTTTTAAAAAGCATCTCAATCGGACTAAAGTTAGCTATTTTAACCATTTCATAGTTGTCGGAGACTGGGGAATTGGTAAGACCACTTTATTAAAGGAATATAGGAAGATATCGCATTCTCAGGGAATATTGACTTCCTTTGTCACGGTCCCTAAATTTACTGACGAAACTCTTCTCTCTCCTACAGTTCAATTGATGACACAGATTCCGAGAAGCCTACCCATTAAATTTGAAAAGATTAAGCGAGCTATAAATCATTTAAGAGGCCTTGGCATTAACTTTCCTATTATTGGAGGAGGGCTGAACATTCCCGCAAAGCAAAGATATAAAGGAGACCCACAAGTGCTCTTGTTGGATTCTTTAGTTACATTGTGGAAAGATTTAGAGAAAGAGATGAATGTAGTGATCGTGTTTATAGATGATGTTCAGAACTATGAGAAAATTTCAGAATTTCTTACTCTTCTTAAAAATGTTTTGAGTGACGACGAAATCGCAAAGCATACAGGATATCTTTTTGTACTCTCCAGTACTTCCAGTGGATGGGAGGACTTTTTAGTGAAACATCATCCACTTGGAAGATATTTTATTCCCATTGTAAAACTTTCAAACCTTGAAAAGGAAAGAATACCAGAAATAATAACTGGGATTCTCAGAGATACAGGAGTTTCTTTTGAAAAAGAAGTGATAAGAGAAGTGGTTGAGTATTCAGAGGGGCATCCTTTTCAGATGCAGATATTATGTGATTACCTTTACGAAAGTCAAGTGCATGGAAAGGTTACTATGGATTGTTTTGAATCTGCGTTTAATAACGCTCTTGATGAACTTGGAGATATTATATTGGAACCTCTATATACCCTTGCAAGCGAACAGGAAAAAGGAACATTACATTTGATGGCAGAGAATTATACTGTCACATCTGTATCAGAGATTCTTTCTTTGTTACAAGGAATGCAACCACAAACTGACAAAAAATCGTTAAGTGTCCATTTAAACAGGCTAAAGGATAAAGGACTGATTCAGAAAGAAAACAGGGGCCATTACAAAATTATTAGCAGGATTATGTCAGAGTATATAAGGAGAAAATAACAAAGTCAACATTTTTATCTTTTTTTTGTTGACTTTGTTGACTTGATTAAATCATTGCAAAAACCTATTTCGAGAGATAAAATTAATATGGAAAAATGATTGAAGGAATAAAGGAAATAGGGGACGAGAGAACTAACAGGTTAATGTATATTTAACCTGGTTAAACGTACATTGGGAATGTAGAAATAGCAACGTTAGCCCTAAAACGCTGGCCAGACTTAGATTTGAAACCTGTGTCGCTATTATTTCTAAAAAGGGTATGAACCCATCCTAATTATGCATTCTTAACCTCAGGGTTGGGTAAGGATTGTAAGGGAGCAAGAAACTTAAAGGAGGCGGGTATGGAATACAAAAATAAAAATGATGCATACTTCTCAAAACACTTTGAGGAACTCGTGGATAAACACGGAGGAAAATGGATTGTAATCGTAGACGGTAGGAAAGTCGCTATTGGCTATAAACACGAACTTTCTAAGATGCTGAAAGAAGCGAGGAAAAAGCATCCAAACGAGATCCCTCTTGCGGCACCAATCCCACGAAAGGAGGAACTCCAGTGTATTCTGTAAGATTCTCTTATAAACGTCGTGGGAATATTTGGATACCTATCATTCCCATCACTATCTTTGCTCCTGTTGCTTTCTCTGAAAAATTGAATGTTGGTTTTAACCTCCTCGGCCGTAAGGGGATTTTTGAAGAATTTGACGAAGTAGTCTTCATAGAAAAACAGAAGCAGGTCGAATTTAGAAAATAAACGGTCTTATGTAATTTAGTTGTGACCTCAAAGCAAATGCTGTTTATATTGCACCCAAAGCCCATAAGGTTATTGTTATATCTAAGAAGGGTATGAATTAATTATTCAGAAGGTAGTTGTGATGGGAATAAACTTAAAAATCGTGACAAAAATGAACCCATCCCCATTATGCAGAAGGGGATTATTGAGGGATAAAAACTTGATTTTTTGGGGAAATCTGTGATAATATGAGCATATTCGTTACTCTTCACGCCTCACGCTTTACGATTTACTAATAACTCGTCACTCGTTACTCGTTACTACTTACTCGTCACTTGTTACTTATCACTTGTAACTCGTTACAAACAGAGAAATGATTGAAGGGATAAAGGAGATAGGAGAATATCTTTTGTCAATATCAGGAAAATCTGCATTGGCTGTTGAAATAGAAGATCCCAACGCGAAAGGAAACTATCCAAAAATGGTGAAGATAGGCTTTAGCTATGAGAGAGAACTATCTTATAGAGGGGTATTTATAGAGGATTATAAAAAAGAAAATAAGACCAAATATCTTTATGCAAAGAGAGGGGGCAGTGGCGCAAATTTCTCTCCTACCGCACTTGTAACCGATGATGTTACTAAAACTTTTAACAATAGAATTATTAAGTGGTGTAAAAATTATTGCAAGGGACAGCCCAATATTCTGAACGAAAATGAAAAATATTTTTTGACCTTATTAACCTCAGTGGTTCTCGACAACGATAATCGTAAAAAAATAATAAGTGATATCAAGGAGAAAACAAGAGATATTCGAGAAGGGAAGATAATGACCTTTACCTTTACAAAAAAAGGCGAAGAACTCTATCTTGGTGATGTAGAGCTTTTTAGAAATCTTCTACTCTATGAAAAGCAAGCAAAATATGTATCCCATTCTGGACAGGGAGTATGCTCTTTATGTGGTAAAGAAACGGAAGTATTTGGAGATACAGGAATATTAAAGACTTATACTATTGATAAGCTCGGGTTCGTGAGTGGTGGAGCACTTAAGGAGTTCACGCTCAAGAATTTTCCCCTATGTTTTGATTGTCTTCAGAATCTCAGGGAAGGCATAACATTCCGTGACCAGAATCTTAATTATGGATTTTACGGACATCGCTACTATCTTATTCCCAAACTTGCTGTGCCTGATGACACCTTGATGGAGCAGACTTTAGATATAGTCACTGAAAAATACGAAAAAGCACAAACACTTAAGAACGGACGAGTGATAGCTAATGAAGAGGAAAGATTGTTATGGAAAACTGAAAAATTAGGCGATCAAATAAGTTTTATATTTGAGTTTTATGATCCAAGGGAGAGAGGCGAAAAAATTTTGCTCCTTATGGAGGATGTATTACCATCAAAAATTACTCATATTTTTAAACTTAAGCGCGAACTCGAACAACTTCCTGTCTTTCAAAATAATAAAATACAGTTCGACTTTTTAAATAATTTCTTCCGAGTTCCAGGAGACAAACAACCAAAACATAAAGATTACTTCTTCACCTTAGTAAATGCAGCATTTAAAGGTAGTCTAATAAACAAAGAACATTTACTTAATCTATCAATGCAGATTCTGAGACAACTTTTTGTAGGAGAAATGGAACACACTGCTACGCTTCGTGCATTTATAACGCTTCTTTTTTATCAAAAATTAGGACTTTTAAAAAATGAAGGAGGTGAAATTATGATAAGTGAATCCTATTTGGAATTCTTCAAAACATATGAGGGATTTTTCAATACTCCCCTCAAGAGAGCGATATTTCTTCTAGGCGTATTTGCAGAGAAACTCCTTAACTATCAATGGACAAAAAGAGGAGGTGCTAAGCCTTTCAGAAAAAACCTTAAAGGGTTGCGTATGGCAAAGAAGGATTTCAAAGGACTTTTACCAAAAATTCAGGGGAAGTTCATGGAATACGATGCCTACGATTATCCAGAGATTAGAGAGGCTATATCTCATCATTTTCTGCAAGCCGGCAATGATTGGGATATTGGAGAAGATGAACTGAACTTTTGCTTTGTGCTGGGAATGAACTTTGCAGGTGAAAAACCATTTAAAACAAAAAAAGAGGAGGAATCATGAACGAGATAAAGAGATCCGAGCTTTTGTTCCTCTATGATGTGAGGAACGCAAATCCAAACGGAGACCCTGTAGATGAGAATAAACCCAGGGTCGATGAGGAAACAGGTATCAACATAGTAACCGATGTGAGGCTTAAACGGACGATAAGAGATTATTTTCTGAGTTTGATTGAAAGCGGAGACGAAAGATTGAAAAACCAAGATGTCTTTATTAAAGAGGTAAGAGATAGTGAAGGATATCTATATGATGCCAAGACCAGAGCCAAAGATTTTCTAAAAGAGATGGGAACATTCTCAGAAATGAAATCGCGGATAAAGGAAGATATTTGTGCGAAATGTGTTGATGTGAGGCTCTTCGGAGCAGTAATTCCTCTGGAACTCAAAGTAGAAGGGAAAGATAAACCTAAAACTGGGTCCATCGCCCTAACGGGACCCGTGCAATTCAAATTCGGCAGGTCACTCCATCGGGTGAAGATTGAATTTATAAAGGGAACAGGAGCTTTTGCCTCTGATTATGAGACTGAAGAGGAGAGAAATGATAAGATAAAACAAAAAAAGAAAATCTCCTCTTCAACCCAATTTACTTTCCGTGAGGAATACATACTGCCTTATTCGCTTATCTCCTTCTATGGAATTGTTAATGAGAACTCTGCTAAGGAAACTGGTCTAAAACAGGAAGATGTGAATCTCCTCCTTGAAGGCATGTGGAATGGCACAAAAAATCTAATTACACGAACAAAAGCTGGACAGATACCGCGTTTTCTCATGCAAGTGGTTTATAAAGAACCAAATTTCCATATAGGACTTGATGATTTGGAAAAAGAAAAAAGCGAATTGCCAGATGAGAAGATTAGAGATATAAAAGAGATTAAACTGAATGTGACAAGATTGAGTAAAAAACTTGGGAACAATAGAGAGAAGATTGAAAACATCCGATATGCCGTGGATGGAGATTTAAAGCTCCTTAAGGATGGAAGGGATGTTGAATCTAAGGACATTTCCCCACAGGGTATTACCGTAGAAGAAATCACCTTTTAGGAGAAAGAATGAAAATCTTAATCTTTAATCTGGATGGGGATTATGCCCATTTCCGCAAATTTTACACAACATCTTCTCCCCTTACATTCTCTTTTCCACCCAGAACTGCTATCCAAGGAATAATAGGTGCTATTCTTGGTTATTCTAAAGACAATTACATTGAGAAGCTCATGGATACCGATATTTCCATTTCTCTTAATAAATCTGTGAAAAAAATGAGAATTCCTCTGAACCTTATTGACACAAAAGCTGCTCCAGCAGTGTCCTTTGGTAAACTTAAAGCTTATCATTTAGGACTCCAGCCAAAAAGAGGACACACTCGGATAAGATTTGAGCTAATAAAAGACCCTTCGTATAGAATATACTTCTTTCATTCCGATATTGATATTATGAGGAAACTACTTGAATTTCTGAATGCTCACAATTGTATCTACACTCCTTACTTAGGTCTTGCCAATTTCATTGCTAAGGTTCAGCTAATTGGTGAGTATGAAGCCTCAATAGTGACAAGCGAAGAATATCCAATTGAAATTGTGAGCCCGGTTAGAATAAAAGAGACTATGCCACGAGAATTTCTTGTCCTTGAGGAGGGAAAGGTTTATTTTCGCGAAAGAATGCCTGCCCAACTCAAAAGAGATAGGACTCCTGAAGCATATAGCACATACCTTTTCGAACCTAATGGAAAATCTATCAGGGCAAAGATGAGGAATTATGTAAAGATTGAAAAAATAGGAAATATCGTATGGATATAAGATCTCTTGAAGCCAGACCCGGATATTCGTTAATAGACCATTTGATCGAGACCGCTAGACTCTGTGAGAAATGGCTTGAATTTGTTGGTACAAAGCTCTCATTGCCGCTTTCGGAAATCGGTAGATTAATAGGACTTCTACACGATTTTGGTAAGGCATGTCCTGAATTTCAGAAAAAGTCACACAGGAAAAAGTATAATCCTCATCTCTCACAACATGCCTTTCTCTCTGCTTTTCTGTCTTACTATGCAGTAAAGACAAACTTTAAGTCTCTTCCTTGGTATATCCCCTTACTCTCCTACATAGTAGTGATACGACATCACGGATACCTTCACGATATAAACGAAGAATTTGTTTTCGACGATTATGATAAAGAACTTCTGGAAAAACAGATGGAACTTATAGGAGAAGACACTTTTGATACCCTCGCAAAATCCATAGGTATTAACTTTTCTTATAGGAATACGAAAAAACGTCTTCAAGATTTTAAAAAAGAACTCTGGGAAGCAGAGGATAAATGGGATAGTTTTCAGCATAACTTAGATTTGTATGTAATTCTAAATCTTCTCTATTCCACGCTGATAGATTCCGATAGAAGCGAAGTCATTTTTCATGGAGAAATTAAGGACTATCCTGGTATAATTTCGTCAGAACTTGTGGACAGATATAAATCTACCCAATTTTCACCTTCACTAGAACCAATTTACAAAATAAGAGAAGATGCTTATAAAGCAACTATTGAACAACTCGGGAAATGGGATCAATCGCAAAAAATCCTTAGCTTGACATTACCCACAGGGACAGGCAAAACTCTCATTGCTCTGAAAGTAGCGCTAACCTTGCAAGAAGAATTGCAAAGAGACTTAAATGTGCCTATCCGAATAATTTATGCTTTGCCTTTTTTAAGCATTATAGATCAAAACTTCGATGTCTTCAAAGAGGTTATAGGTAACCCATCATCAGATGTCTTACTTGCTCACCACCATCTGGTAGAGTCAAATTATAGGTCTCCTCAAGATGAATATGAAACTTCAGAGAGTTGGTTTTTGATAGAAGGTTGGAACTCTAAGATAATTGTTACTACATTCGTTCAGTTATTTGAGACATTATTTTCTGCAAGAGCTTCAAGTTTGAGGAAGTTCCATCGACTCTTTCCTTCTATAATAATTCTTGATGAAATACAAAATTTTCCTCCCAAATATTGGAACCTCTTTCAAAAGTTTGCACAATCTCTTTCAGATAAATTTGGTGTTTGGTGGATGATGGTAACCGCTACGCAACCTGCTATTTTTGATAAGACCTTTGAGCTAGCATCTAACTCTAAAAAGTATTTTAAAAAAATCGATAGAATAGGTGTCAATTTCTTACCTGACAAAATAGATATTCAAAAACTCACAGATTTGGTGCATAAGTCTTGGAAAAATCAAAGAAAAAAGATAATGGTAGAGGTTAATACAATAGGAGCTGCAAGAAAACTATATAAGATGATATTAAGAACAGGCATTAATTCTCAAGAATTAGAATATCTTTCGAGTCACATAATAGCAAAGGAAAGGAGAAGACGGATTGAAAAAATAAGGAAAAGAAAAACTCCTTTTATTCTTATTACTACTCAACTTGTGGAGGCAGGAGTAGATATTGACTTTGATGAGGTATGGAGAGATATTGCACCATGGGACTCTGTAATTCAGGCCTCTGGCAGATGTAATAGAAACTGGAAAAAGGGACAAGGTATAGTTAATCTGTTCGAACTTTATAATAATAAAAATAGAAGATTCGCGAGTTATGTGTATGATGCCACTTTATTGGGTGTTTCTAAAGAGCTGATTGAGAAGAATTTGCTTCATTCTTTACAAGAACCAGACTTCGTGATGCTCACACCACCTTATTTTGAAGAGCTTAAAAAGAGAGTTTCTCAAGACAAAGGTATAGATTTGCTCGAAAATATAAAAAGACTAAGGTATTCAGAAATATCTAAATTCTCTCTTATTGAGGAACAGCCGAACAAGATGGATGTCTTCGTTGAATGCACCGAAGAGGCTAAAAGAATTTGGAAGAATTTCCTTAAAGTAATAGAAGAAAAAGAAATAGAAAATAGAAAAAATAAGTGGCTCTCTATAAAGAATATGTTTTCTTCCTATTTGATTTCAGTAAAAAAGGAGTGGGTAGTTACTCTAGAAGAAGTAGGAGGCCTAAAATATCTGCCTTTTGAGTTGCTAAAGAATTTTTATGAGAGAAAAAGAGGCTTTATACCACAAAAAGACAAAGCAGAGATATGGTGAAAATCACTGGTACGTTTATCTGGTATTATAGGTCTCCTCGGGGAGTCAAATTTCACTATAAAAAAACGCGGGAAATCTTCTAAAATGCGGATAAAAAATCCTCCCATGAGTAAAGAAGAGGCTGTTCGATTTATTGAGGATTATGGGAAGCAACATTTC
>Ga0210017_1004190_pt1 | contig 11868 bp, 11 predicted proteins | sample CryGeyCG2014_020_FD_183966 | JGI IMG/M metagenome (GOLD analysis project Ga0210017, IMG submission 183966) | Groundwater microbial communities from aquifer - Crystal Geyser CG08_land_8/20/14_0.20 (SPAdes) (version 2) | ecosystem: Environmental > Aquatic > Deep subsurface > Groundwater | place... | reverse complement strand
GTTCGGCATAAAAAAAGGAGAAAAGGTTTTGGTGGTTGAGGACGTTGTTACCACAGGCCTTTCAACTAATGAAGTTATAGAGGTTATAGCTGCGCAAGGCGGTAAGGTTGCCGGCGTAGCCAGCATAATAGATAGAAGCAATGGTACCGCAAAATTCAACGCGCCATTTAAGCCGCTTGCAAAAGTAGAAGTAAAAACCTACGAAGAAAAAGATTGCCCATTATGCAAAAAGGGGCTGCCTGTAACAAAACCGGGCAGCAGAAAGTAGCGAGGTTATTATGCCGGAAGATCTTAATGCTTTAATAGAAAAAATACAAACAGAAGGCGTTGATGCTGCCAAAGAAAGCGCTGCCAAGATAGAGGCCGAGGCAAAAAATCAGGCCAGGCGTATTCTGGAAAAGGCAAAACTTGACGCGGAGAGCGTTATTACCGAGGCAAAGAATGAAACAGCCAGGGCCAGGCAGGCAACAGAGGCGCTTCTTAAGCAGGCAGCCAGGGATATGATTATAAACCTGCGCCAGGAAATTGATGCAGTGCTTGGCAGGCTGGTGAATGCCCGCGTAAAAGAGGCGCTGTCAGCGGATGAAGTATCAAAGATTATAAGTTCTTTTATCAAAGACCTCTCAGGCAAGGAGCGTTCAAGCGTTATTGTTTCGCTTGAGAAAGGCCTTTTAGGAGAACTTAAAGAAGAGGCCAAAAAAGGCATTGTTGTCAGGGCCTCAGATGAAATATCCGTTGGATTTACCATAAGCTTTGATGCCGGTAAGTCCCAGTATGACTTTACTGACAAGGCGCTTGCCGAATACATAGGCGTATATCTTAAACCGAAACTGTCTGAAATACTGAAAGGCTGACATGCCCGGATATTATATTTATCTTGCTTCAAGCCTGCCGATGCTTCACTTCGGGGCAAAACCGCCATTTACTTCAGAGAGGTTTTTAAAGATGTGTGAAGGCCTGGTATCGGAAGCTGATACGATGTTGTTAGAAAATCCCAGTCTGTTACAATGGCAGGCATTTGACACAGCCCTGCGCAATGAACTTGTAAAGATTCGCGCAGGCCGTATACACAAGGATCCTTTGGTTTATCTGCGCGAGGGCGCATCAACAGATACAGGCATAGCTGTTATTGCCGCCAACGCATGCAGAAATCCGTCCATACTAGATGCCGAAAAATATCTGGATGAGCAAAGGTGGAGATTTTTGGATGAGCTGTTGTTCGGGCATTATTTTGACATAGATTTTCTGATTATTTATGCGCTCAAGCTGCGCATCCTCCAAAGATGGGAAAAAATAGCCGTAGCAAACAAAAGTATTTTACTGGAAGAGGTTTTGACCAATGGTTAAAAATCGCACAGGCCGCATAGTCAAGATAAATGGCAACATGGTTTCAGCGCAGACAGATACGTTTGTGGTGCAAAACGAGGTTGCTTATATTATCTGTAACGAAGAACGCTTAAAGGCCGAGGTTATCCGGGTTAAGGCTGATGTTGCCCACCTGCAAGTGTATGAAAGCACCCAGGGGCTTAAAGTTGATGACGAGGTTGAGTTTACCGGAGAGTTATTATATGTGGAGCTGGGGCCGGGCCTTCTTGGCCAGATATTTGACGGCCTTCAGAACCCCCTGCCGTGGCTGGCTGAAAAATGCGGGTTCTTTTTAAAAAGAGGCGTTTATATAGACCCGCTTGCCGATGAAACAGAATGGGATTTTACGCCTGTTAAAAAAGCCAGGGAAATTGTCCGCGCAGGAGATAAGCTTGGCGCTGTAAAGGAAAAGATATTTACGCATTACATAATGGTTCCGTTTGGTTTAAAAGGAAACCTTGATATTATAAGCATTGCCGCCAAAGGAAAATATAATCTTAAACATCCGATCGCAGGCCTTAAGGATGCCAATGGTAAAACTCACGAAGTGTTTTTACAGCAAAAGTGGCCTGTAAAGATTCCTATTAAGGCGTACGCGGAAAAATTAAAGCCGCAAGAGCCGCTTGTTACAAAGATGCGCACTATAGATTCTCTTTTTCCGGTTAGTCGCGGCGGCACCTACTGTATACCAGGGCCTTTCGGGGCAGGCAAGACGGTTTTGCAGCAGTTGACCAGCCGCCACGCTGAGGTTGATATAGTGATAATAGCTGCCTGCGGCGAGCGCGCAGGCGAGGTTGTAGAAACCCTAAAGACATTTCCCAATATAAAAGACCCCAAAACAGGCAAACCCTTAAGCGACCGCACGGTAATCATATGTAATACCAGCTCAATGCCTGTTGCAGCAAGAGAATCAAGCGTTTACACAGCGGTTACGATAGCCGAATATTACAGACAGATGGGGTTAAACGTTCTTCTTCTGGCTGATTCAACATCAAGATGGGCGCAGGCGATGCGTGAGATGTCAGGCAGGCTTGAAGAGATTCCAGGAGAAGAAGCATTTCCCGCGTACTTAGAGTCGCGCATAGCGTCTTTTTATGAGCGCGCCGGCAGCGTCAGGCTTAATGACAATAAAATAGGCTCTGTTACCATAGGCGGCACAATAAGCCCCGCAGGAGGAAATTTCGAGGAGCCGGTAACACAGGCAACGCTTAAGGTTGTCGGCGCGTTTCACGGTTTATCGCGCGAGCGCTCTGATGCGCGCAGGTACCCGGCGATAGACCCTTTGATAAGCTGGAGCAAGTATAAAGGTTTTATAGGCGCCAAACAAAAAGAGGCAGGGCACAGGGCTCTGCGTAAAAGCAGCGACGTGGCCCAGATGATGAAGGTTGTAGGCGAAGAAGGCACGTCCCTGGCCGATTATATAGATTATTTAAAGGGCGAGTTTTTTGATTTTGTTTATTTGCAGCAAAACGCCTTTGATGAGATTGACGAGTCCACGCCAAAAGAAAGGCAGGAATATATATTCAGTTTTATATATGATAATATTTTGCGGCCTGATTTTAATCACAGCAGTAAGGAAGAGGCGCTGAAGTTTTTTCAGAAACTAAGGCAGTTGTTTAAAGGCTGGAATTCAAGTGTTTGGGATTCTGAGGATTTCACCCGGACAGAGAAAGAGATAAAAGGCCTATGCATAAAATTTACACAAACATCGTAGAGATAACAGGCGACGTTATTACCGTCGAGGCAGAGGGTATCGGCTACATGGATATTGCCGAAATAGCCATAAGGCGCGGCAGGTCCCTAGCGCAGGTTATACGCATTGACGGCAAAAGGGTTTCGCTTCAGGTCTTCGCAGGCTCAAAGGGCATATCAACAGAGGATAAAGTTAGATTTTTGGGGCATCCGATGCGTGTTGCAAGCGGCAGCGATCTTTTAGGCCGTATATTTAACGGCAGCGGCGAGCCGCTGGATAAAGGCCCCCAGCTTACAGATAACCGGATAGACATCGGCGGGCCGCCTGTAAACCCTGTAAAAAGGGTGATACCGAATAAAATGATACGCACAGGCATTCCCATGATAGATGTTTTTAATTCACTGGTTGAATCGCAAAAGCTTCCCATCTTTTCAATAGCAGGCGAGCCGTACAACGATGTGCTTGCCCGCATCGCAACGCAGGCAGAGGTTGATATAATAGTTTTAGGCGGCATGGGCTTAAAATACGATGATTATTTATTTTTCAGGGACAAGCTGCAGGAGCACGGATCCTTATCAAAGTCCGTGTTTTTTATTCATACCGCGTCTGACCCTGTTGTTGAGTGTCTTCTTGTGCCTGACATAAGCCTTGCTGTTGCCGAGCAGTTTGCTTTAAATGGCAAGCGGGTCCTGGTGTTACTTACTGATATGACGAATTTCTGCGACGCGCTTAAAGAAGTTTCCATAACAATGGAGCAGGTGCCGTCAAACCGCGGCTATCCCGGCGATTTATACAGCCAGCTTGCGGCGCGTTATGAAAAGGCAGTGGATTTTGATACAGCCGGCTCCATAACCATACTTGCAGCCACCACGATGCCCGGCGATGATGTTACTCATCCTGTGCCTGATAATACCGGTTACATAACAGAGGGCCAGTTTTATCTTAAGGGCGGCGTTATCGAGCCGTTTGGTTCTTTAAGCCGTTTAAAGCAGCAGGTAAACGGTAAAACGTGCGACGATCACAGGGCTATAATGGATACAATGATACAGCTTTTTGCCAGCTACCGCGAGGCCATTGAAAAACAGGCTATGGGTTTTCAGATGAGCGCGTGGGATCAGAAACTTTTGAAATACGGCAGGCGTTTTGAAAAAGAGATGATGTCTTTAGAGGTAAATATTCCGCTTGAATCCGCGCTTGATTTGGGCTGGCGGATTTTAAGCGATTGTTTTGAGCCTGAAGAGACCGGCATAAAAAAGTCGATGATAGAGAAGCACTGGAAATTTCAAAATGCCTAAGATAAAGTTTACAAAAGGCGAGTTAAAAAAACAGCGCGACGCGCTCGGGGCGTACAGGCGTTATTTGCCGACGCTGCAGCTTAAAAAACAGCAGCTGCAGATGGAGATTTTAAAGCAACTGGTGCTTCTGGAAGAAAAAGAGCATTATGTCGAAACAAAAAAGGCCGCCATAGAAAAATGGATCGGCCTTGCCAGGCCTGATGGCCTAACTGATATAAAGAAACAGCTGTTATCGGAAGAGATAGCTATCGGGTCAAAAAATATCGCCGGCGCTGATATTCCGGTTTTTCAACAAGTGAGGTTTAAAAACGCTGAATATGATTTATTTAAAACACCTTTGTGGGTTGACGCCGGCATTGAGGCGTTAAGGCAGCTGATTTCATTGCAGGAAGAGTTTACAAGCATAAAAACCGGCATAGAAATATTAAGGCGCCACCTGCGCGTAACAACGCAGCGGGTTAATCTGTTTGAAAAAGTAAAAATCCCCCAGGCAGAAGAGGCAATCAGGCGCATAAAGATATATATAGGCGATCAGATGACAAATGCTGTGGGCCGTTGTAAAATGGCAAAGCGCAAAATCCAGGAAATGGTTTTAGTATGATAGTTCCGATGAAGAAGGCGACAATAGTGGCGCAAGCCAAAGATGCTGCAAGTTCTGTGGCAGCATTGCGGGCTTTGGGCGTAGTGCATGTGGAGCATGTAACCGTGCCTGACGGCGCAGACGTGGCGCGCGTAAAAGATGATATAAATCTTATGGAACAGGCCGAGGCTACGCTATCTGGTTTTAAAGATAAAAAACATTTCGCGCCTGCTTTAAAAGAAGATGTTTACGATTGGCGCAAAACAGCAAGGCATGTAATAGATTTATACAAGCGCCTGGAGCAGCTACAGGAGTATTCAAGGAGGATTTCGAAAGAAATAGGCATATGGCAGGAGTGGGGTGATTTTAATCCTGACGCCATCAGCCGCCTGGCGCATGAAAATATTTTTATCCGCCTTTACCGGATCCCTGCAAATGAGATTAAAAATCTCCCGCAAGGCATAATAATAAAAAAAATATCCCGCTCTCAGGGGGTGATTAATACAGCCGTTATATCAACAAGTGAAATTGATGTTGGTTTCCAGCAGCTCAAGCTTCCCAGGACAGGCCTTAAGATTATGCGGCAAAAGCTCATCGAGGATAAGGTTGTTATAAAATCCATTATAGATGAGCTTCAAAAGCGCGCCTGCTGCGTAAGGCGCCTGTCAGAGGCCAGAAAAGAACTTTATAAACAGCTGGAGTTTCACCAGGCGCTGGGAGGTATGGGCCAGGCGCAAGATTTGGTTTATCTAAGCGGGTATGTGCCGCAGGATCGCGCAGATATGCTTTTTAACGAAGCAAAAAAAGAAAAATGGGGCATAATTATAAATGACCCTTCTGCCAGCGATGATGTGCCGACATTAATACGCAACCCGGAATGGGTATCTATTATCAGCCCTGTGTTTAAAGTGCTTGAGATTGTGCCCGGGTATAAAGAATTTGATATAAGCCTCTGGTTTCTTGTGTTTCTTTCGGTATTTTTCGGTATTTTAATAGGCGACGCCGGTTACGGGTTTATATTTTTATGCCTGACAATGTTTGCTGCCGCAAAATTTAAAGACGCACCGCAAACAAGGCCGTTATTCGCGTTGTTTTACATCTTAAGTTCAAGCGCCATTGTCTGGGGGATTTTATCTGCTACGTTTTTCGGCCAGGAATGGCTGCCTGCGGCTGTTAAGCCGGTGCTGCCTGCCTTGCGAAATGACGGCAATGTGCAGGCGATATGTTTTTTTATAGGCGCGCTTCATCTGAGCATAGCCCACGCCTGGCGCGCTATAACAAAGGCGCCGTCTTTGGCTGCGCTGTCGGATGCGGGATGGATAGCGATATTGTGGGGAAGTTTTTTCCTTGCAAAGACGCTGGTCCTGGGGCAGAATTTTCCTGTTTTTGCCAAATGGTTTTTTATTATAGGCCCATGCATGGTTATACTGTTTGCAAACCCGCATAGAAATATATTTAAGGCATTAGCCGGCGGCCTGGGCAGTTTTTTGCTGAGTTTTGTAAATTGTTTTACAGACGTTGTTTCTTATATACGTTTATTCGCGGTAGGGCTTGCCACGGTTGCCGTCGCGGATTCATTTAACAAAATGGCGCTGTCAATAGGATTTGGCTCGGTTTTCGCCGGCATAGCTACCGCGTTAATACTCGTACTTGGGCATGCTTTGAATATTCTTTTAGGGCCCATGTCTGTTTTGGTTCACGGCGTCAGGTTAAATGTGCTTGAATTTTGCGGGCACGCTGATGTAAAATGGAGCGGATTTGAGTATAGGCCGCTAAAAGAAGAATAGGGTAGCCCCTCGTCCCGAGCCGCCAGCATATAAGATGTTTGCGGCGAGGGACTCGGGACAAATTTTTAGCCAAAAAGATTCTACTGGAAAATTTGGAGGAATAATTATGGATATGGCGAATTTTAAAGATTTGGGATTGGCGGCTGTTTTGGCGTTTGCCGCGATAGGCTCAGGCCTGGGCGCCGGCGTAGCGGGCATGGCGGCTATCGGCGCGTGGAAGAAAAGTTTTGCCCAGAATAAACCGGCGTCTTTTATGATGGTTGCTTTTGTGGGCGCGCCGCTTACGCAGACCATATACGGCATGATACTTATGAATAAGATGTCAGAGCTTGTTTTAAAAGGCGCGTATGTCTGGTCTATAGGTATTTTCTGCGGCATTGCTATAGGTGTTTCAGCGCTTTTTCAGGGCAAGGCAGCAGCTGTTGCATGTGACGCCCTTGGCGAAACAGGCAAGGGTTTTGGCAATTATATAGTTGTTTTGGGTATAATTGAAACAGTGGCGCTCTTTGTAATGGCATTTTCAATGGGCATATTAGGGAAATTGGCCGGCTAATTTCGCGCTTGCGCGTCGCCGCGGATTGTGGTAGAATACTAATCACAATTGTCCCTCGTCACCATATGTGATAGCAGATGACTCGGGACAAAATTTTTGTGTTGCAAAAATTTTGGGCGGGTAGTTCAGTTGGTTAGAACGGTTGATTTACATTCAACAGATCACAGGTTCAAGTCCTGTTCCGCCCACCAGTTTCTTAAAAGATAAACCATATAAATCCGATGGCAATAAAAAAAGACAAGCGAATTCAAAGAACAAAAGGCGGCCTTAATGTTGATTTTTTTAAGAAATGGTCGCCTAAAATGGCCTATGTTTTAGGTTATTTTGCCGCAGATGGAGGGATATTTACTAATTCCGGAGGTTCCAGATATATACATTTTGTTTCCACAGATTATGAACTTTTGGAAAAAGTTAAAAGAATATTGGCTTCTAAACATAAAATAGCTTCAAAAAAGATATACGGTCGGAACCGTAAAGCCGCATTTTTATTACAGATTGGCTGCAGAGAAATTTATGAGGATTTAATCGGCATGGGTTTCATACCTAATAAATCCTTAAGATTAAAATTGCCAGAAATGCCGAAAAAATATTTGCGGCATTTTATCAGAGGTTATTTTGACGGCGACGGAAGTATAATGCATGGTTATTATCGCAGGAAAAATAGAAATAATAAATTAAATCCGTATACTTTAACATGTTTTGCCTGTGCAAACAGAGAATTTTTAAGAGATATTTCAAAAGCGCTGTCTGAAAGATTAGGGATAAATGTTGGGTACGTAGACAAAAGAGGAACTCATCTTTATTATGCCAAAGGAGACAGCGCAAAGTTGTTTCACTATATGTACAAAGGGGTTTCGAATAAGTTATATCTAGAGAGAAAATTTAATAAATTTCAAAAAGCAATAATTTCGGGGACGTAGCATAGCTGGCTCAATGCGTCAGATTGTCGATCTGAAGACCGTGGGTTCGAATCCCATCGTCCCCGCCAGTCGAAACTGCCTTGTGATTTTGCAATAAAATCAAAGGGCTTATTATATATAACTAAAAGACTTAAGTCTTTTAGAAAAAAGTTCGAGCCGCAAATTTTTAAAAAATCTCTTTTGGGGCTTAAAATTTCCTGCCAAGCGACAGAACCCGCCTGATTGCAAGCAGTTACAAAATTTTTGGAGGGTTCTAGCCACCCGCCGCTAATTTTCTCTATCTGGCCTAAGTTTTCCTCTAGATCCTTCTTTTCGTTCAATAGTTTAGCTTTCTTAGCTGTGTATTCTTCCTGCGAAATCTCGCGGTTGATATAGACATCAATAAGCCGCTCAATCTTAGCGTCAAACTCTTTGAGCCTGTCCTTGAGCTGACCAGATAGAGAAGAAGAGGCTTTACTTTCTCCCCGTGATAATTCATCCAACCTATTGAGCATTTTGTCTTTTGTTTCATCATCAATATAAACCTTCAAGATTGCCTTATTGACTTGAGAAAGCAAAGCCTCTTCTCTAAGAAACTTTTTGCTGGGACAGGGAGATTTCTTTTTCGTGCAGTGATAATAATTGTGGCCCTTTTTCGTCTCAGCGGTTATGCTGCAACCGCAATAGGAACATTTTATCAGTCCTGTAAAAGCAAATTTGACCTCCGTTGGTTTATGTGCTCTATGTCGATTGTCTAAAACAGCTTGGACAGCGTCAAAAAGTTTCTTAGAGATTAGCGGCGGGTGGCTCGCCTCATGCAACTCATCTCTATACTTAAACACTCCATAATAAATAGGATTTCTTAACATTCTTGCGAGTTGCGCTTTACAGACAGGCTTGCCCCGGCCGCCTAACAAGCCCAAGCTTTTTAGTTCAAGTATCATAGACTCAAGCGTATAGTTGCCGGTTGCGTAGAGCTCAAACATTTTCTTGATAAATGGCGTTTTCTCTGGATCAGGATATAAGGTGTGCTTTTTATAGTCATTTAAATAACCCACAGGCGCCCAGCCAGGCCATTCGCCACGCCGCAGTTTCTCTCGCAGGCCGCGCTTGACATTCTCAGAGAGGTTGTCCACATAGTATTTACTCTGCCCGAAAGCGATAGAGAGCATAAACTTGCCTTGCGCAGAGTTATCAAAGCGATAAGTAGGAAATCGCAGGTCAACAATTTTGCCTGTATCAACGAGATAAATAATTTTTCCGCCGTCAACAGAGTTGCGGGCAAGCCTGTCTGGGTGCCATGCCAAAATTCCATCAGCAAGGCCAGTTTCAATTTGTTTTAGCATAAAATCAAAGATAGGCCTGCCTGGTTCTTTGGCTGTTTTTGCTTCAGTAAATTCATCAACAATTTCTAATTTTTCATGTTTTGCTAATTCTCGCAGCTCGTTAATCTGCGACTCTATAGACAATATCTGCCTATCTTCATCATCTGTTGATTTTCTTGAATATAAGTAGAATTTTGGCATGGCGCCAACCCTCCAAAAATTTTGTGGTTCTGTCGCTTGGCAAAATAAACTTTTGAGATATTGATAAATCTCAAAAATTTATTTATTCGCCGAAGGCGAATAGGAAATTTTAAGCCCCAAAAGAGATTTTTTAAAAATTTGCGGCTCGAACTTTTTTCTAAAAGACTTAAGTCTTTTAGTTATATATAATAAGCCCTTTGATTTTATTGCAAAATCACAAGGCAGTTTCGACTGGCGGTGTTCATGCGACGAAATCAGAACCTATTTTAAGAGCATACTCTTAAAATAACCGCCTTAAAGTTGTCAACGCAGGCTCGGCAGCCCCGCCACTACCACCTAAAAGTTACTGGTGGCAGGTCTTGCGTCTTCGCTACACGAAGCAGCGTAAAATACTCATTATACGGGCTCAGCCGCACCGCCTGTGCTTGGTAAAAACACCTGGACGGCGGTTTGCCGAGCCTTCACTCGGAAAAAACCTTCTGCCAAAAGGCAAATTTTGAGTGGGGGCAAAATTTGCCTTTTGGCAGAAAGAGCGCAAACTTCAAAATCTGTCAATGAGGCGAATTTTTGTGTAAAAGTTTAATGATTTGTAGTATACTAAAGTTGTTTATAGGTTAAGGATTATATATAAAACTTTACATGTAAAATTATACAACCTACCTTAGTCAGAGTCAAGGATAAAATGCTTGCAAAGAAGATAAGAGAATTGAGGAAGAAAAAAGGTCTGTCTCAGGAAAAATTGGCCCGCCTGGCCGATGTTTCTTACAATACTATTGTTAAAATTGAATCAGGCGACTCAAAAAATCCTACTTTTGGCACTATGTCAGGCATTGCTAAGGCTCTTGGGATATCCTTAGACGAGCTGGCAAAAGAAAAAGATTGACGAGCTTAAAATGTTATGGTAAAATTATTGTTGAATTTAATAATAGAATCAAGGTGGTATGTTTCGAAGGGGGAATCCGCCACTATAATCAATTAAAACCTTCGCCAGACAAGGCGAGGGTTTTTTGTTTTTCATAAAGGTGCGACAGCTTAAAGATTAGGTTATACATGAAAGAAACTAAAAGAGAAAACGCATATTATTTTGTTGATGAAGCAGGGGATCCGGCATTTTACAATAGGCGCGGCGAACTTATAGTAGGAAAAGAAGGTTGTTCAAAAATATTAATGCTGGGTTTCGTAGAGACGGAAGATCCGAAAATAATCAGGCAGGAATTACAAAAGATAAGAGATAAGATAGGCAACGACCCATACTTAAAAGATATACCATCCTTAAAGAAATCTTTGGTATATTTTCATGCGACAGATGATTGTCCGGAAGTCAGGCAGGAAGTTTACAAATGCATAGGCAGGCTTAATTTTAAATGCCAATTCGTGGTTGCCCGCAAAATCGAAGGCGTATTTAAAAAGCACGAATGTAATGAAAACAAGTTTTACGACGCACTTATAGCGCATTTGTTTAAAAATGTTCTACACAGGGCCAAAAACAATTTCATTTATTTTTCAAAGAGAGGCTCGAAGAATAGGCAGGAACCGCTAGACAAAGCTATTGAGCATGCCATAAGTTTATTTGAAACTAGATTTTTTATCAAGGTCGGCTCAAAAGCCTACATACAATCGCAGATACCAACAGGCGAGCCCTGTCTTCAGGTAATAGATTATATGAATTGGGCAATATACAGGGTATTTACAAAACAGGATACAAGGTATTATACTTTTGTTAAGGATAAGGTGAGTTTTATTTGGGATATTTATGATACTGTTAAATACCCCAATAATTTTTATAGTAAGGCAAACGAATTAGATGTCAAAAAAATAAGCCTTCTATAGCTAGGTGGTTTCCCACGCACGGCACGGCGCCGACTTTCGCTATTAGAAGACTCAATCGTAAGTATATACTATAAGTATAGCGTTGTCAACATTTTTCTGCTAAAAAAATCTATATAAATGAGCAAAATATCAAGCATTAAAACCTGGCCGGAGGAAGACAGGCCAAGGGAGAAAAACCGTTTAGAATAATTAGGTACGTGTCCCTGGAATTATAAGGCGAGGGTCTTTTGTTTAATATAAACTGTTTTTTATAGAAGAGGAGAAAATGACTAAACTAAACAAAACAAACGGCGCAAATCTAGGTTTTGAAACTAAGCTATGGCAGGCAGCGGATAAAATG
>Ga0210017_1004189_pt1 | contig 11876 bp, 14 predicted proteins | sample CryGeyCG2014_020_FD_183966 | JGI IMG/M metagenome (GOLD analysis project Ga0210017, IMG submission 183966) | Groundwater microbial communities from aquifer - Crystal Geyser CG08_land_8/20/14_0.20 (SPAdes) (version 2) | ecosystem: Environmental > Aquatic > Deep subsurface > Groundwater | place... | reverse complement strand
GATGGTAGTCTCTAACTCTAATTCTCGTGCGAGATCGTTGGTAGCTCCCCCTCTATAGAGGTCCATTCTTCTGTATAAATATTCAGGCTCATTAGCCGAATGTAATTTTAGATAATGAGATATTGAGTTGTCACCTTCAATTAATTTATTAATCTCTATAACATATGTAGTAGGAATAGAATTAAGATTGTTACCTAAAGTCTTATCAGCAACAGTGCTATCAATTTGTTCAACAACCTTCTCTTCCATCCCATTTACTTTAGCTTCAAGTGTTGCTGGAGTTCCCATAAATACTAGTTAGTAACACCTGCATATAATTCTTTTCAATTGTTGGATCCACTTCGACATAAGAAAACCTTGACTCCCGAGGCGAGCTGCAAGCGAAGCCGAGTGCATTCAAGGTTTTCACCGCTAACTATTTAAATATCCCACCTCTCCAATCGCCTATGCCCCGTTAGTGTAGTCCGGTCCAGCGGCAACTCAGCTATTGCTTGGGTTCCCTGCGGGAACAATCATGCGGCCCTCTCGAGGCCGCGACTCGGGTTCGAATCCCGAACGGGGCATTATGAAAACTGCAGTTATGGGCGCTGGCGCAGTTGGAGGCTACTTTGGGGCGTTGCTTATAAGGGCAGGCTTTGATGTAACGCTGATAGCAAGGGGCGCACACCTAAAGGCAATGCAAGAAAAAGGCTTAAGCATTAAGAGCTTTAAAGGCGATATTAAAGCCAAGCCAAAGACCACAGACAATCCTGCTGATGTTGGTGTAGTTGATCTAATTCTGTTCACTGTTAAGTCATACGACACAGAGCAGGCAATAAGGCAAGCAATGCCCATGATAGGAGAGAACACAACAATCATGTCCTAATATTGCTCGCTTTCTTTCCAGAAGGAACAGAAAGAACCACAAAAGAGATAGAAGATCGCTCAGGCTATTCCCATGAACGTGCATATACTACACTCAAAGTTTTGGAAGAGAAAGGAATTTTGTTGAAAAAGAATGTAGGAAAAGCACTTGTTTACTCTATCAAGAAATTTGATGACTCTGTTTATCTTTCATTTACTTATTATTCGCTAAATAAGAAGAACTCATTTGTCAAGAAATATCCTGCTGCTTGGAAGGCTGTTGAAGAATTCATAAACAAAGCAAAGCTGGAAATGGTTGTACTGTTTGGAAGTTACTCTAAAGATGAGGCAAAAGGAAGAAGTGATATTGATGTTTTATGCATCAATGGTAATTCAGAGACTGAGAAGATTGCTTTGTCTTTAAGGCACAAATATAACTTGAGAATAACTCCTGTTGTTGTTAGCAAAGAAGATTTCAAGAACATAAAATCAGAAAATCCTGAGCTATGGGAAGAACTTATAAAATTTGGAATCATTCTGAAAGGCCAGGAATTATTTTATGATTTAGTTTACAGGTGAGGCAAATGAAGAAAGACATCAATTGGTTCATTCGGGAAGGCTTGCTGGCAAAAACACCATTCATACAAAAATTAGCACCAAGATTTGTTGAAAAGGCGAAGAAACGAAAATCTGCTGCTCGGGGCTATCCCCGACTTAAAAGTCGGGGCTTTACGCCCCTCGCTTCGAAACGCAGATTTTCGGACTCAAAAGTTCTCGCCCTAAAGGGCGGGGCTATACCCACGAACTTTTGAGCATAAATCCAACAAATGTGGTTCTCAATACATGACCTTGAAAGACAATTACGGGCAGCTTTCAGAAGAAATGATTTGCTACCGAAAACAAACGGATATTAATGTCCTACACTATAGTCAACTTTGCAGGGACTGTTTCCATTCACACCCCCCACATCGGATTACTAGCCCTGATCATCTCTGCATACTCCTTTATAGTTCGTTTTTCCTTGTCTGAGAGGTATTTTTTAAGCCCCTTTAACTTGCGGAAATCCTCCTCAGGAATCGCTGCATAAAGAATATCGCCCTCGTTAATCTGCCTTCCGACAGTCACGTGTTCAAGGGAGATTGCAAGCTGCTTGCCTTCTTCAGCAGTTGTCACGTTTTCTTTCTCTGCCTGCATGCTCTTTATGTGTGTAAGCGGCCTCTCTGATGAGGCGCCCTCTTTTATGATTGGGATGCCAGTCCTCACCCTGCCTGCAAGAATCTCGACGCCTACAATCGCTGGATTGTTCTGTCTGAAGACATAACCTCTTAGTATCTGAATCTTTGCAGGACGTACTAGAGAATCGAGCTCTCTGGCCTCTGCCCTGCTTCTCTCCTCCCCCATCCATGCCTCAAAGTCCTCAATGAGGCGGTATATGACGGAGTTAGTGAAGATCTTCACATGCGTTGATCTGACAAAGGCATCCACCTCCGGATTAAAGGTTACATTAAATCCGAGCACAACAGCCTGCAATGGATTTGCCTCGTAATTCGCCTCGGCATCAGATACGTCCTTCTTTGAGATTGCGCCTATTGAGGCCTTTCTTATAGGTATTGACTTTGCCTTCAGGAGATTTATCATCGCCTCTAACGAGCCTAGACTGTCTGTCTTTACAACAAGGCCCTCACTCTTGCCTTCAATAACAACCTCCCCGACTTCGCGCATAACAGCCTTCTTTGCCTTTTCAATAGCTGTCTTATCATTATCGCATTCGAGCAGCGGCATACCTGCAAATACACCCTCAACATCAGGTGCCGCGATCTTAACGCCTGTCGCTGCAAATGCCTCCTTTACTGGCATGAATTTAGATTTAGAGTCGCGCATCTCTGCTAGAGGCATAGGTTCAAAGAGGGCCCTGACCCTTGTGACAATTGGCTCTGTAAGGCCTCCTATCACGATAATGTCATTAACCTGAAGCGATCCATCGTATATGATCACGTCCATTGTGAGCTTGCCCAGGCCTTTCTCCTCCTTTACCTCGAGCACAGTCCCCTTTGCTGGGCCGTGCACATCACAGCTCAGGCATTCTGTCAGGAATCTCTGGGCAAGCCCTGTAAGCACCATCAGAAGTTCTGGTATGCCCTCGCCTGTCTTCGCGCAGCAGGGTATTATTGCGATTTGCTTTGTATAGTTCTCAACCCTGTCAAAGCGCTCAGAGTTAAGCCCGAACTCAGAGAGCCTTGCAACGATCTCGTACATCTTCTTTTCAAGGAGCGTGATTGTCTCAGGGTGTTGCGATTCAATGTTCTGAAGGAGCTGCTTCGAGGCATCGCCCCTCCAGCCTGAGACTAGGTCAATCTTGTTTGCAGCTATCACAAATGGGGTTTTGTATGATTTGAGTATCTCAATTGCCTCCCCTGTCTGCGGCATAACACCCTCATTAATATCAATAACAAGAATTGCGATATCAGCGAGATTACCCCCGCGCTTTCTCAGTGTTGTGAAAGCCGCATGTCCTGGCGTGTCAATAAGCAGCAGTCCTGGGAGTGTGAGCTCTCTCTTAAGCTTAGTCAGCAGCTCACCGCAGATCCTATTCACAACTTCAATTGGAACAAGTGACGCCCCAATGGCTTGGGTGATCTCTCCAGGCTCCTTTGCAACCATCGTGGTTTTGCGTATAAAGTCCTGGAGGCTGGTCTTACCACCATCTACGTGTCCCATGAATGTAACAATGGGTTTTCTGAGCATCTATGTTAACCTCGCACTCTTACTTAAAGCTTACTCAGTCATAAAATGCACGCTTAAGCGAACAATTAAACCGAGGTGTATAATGCCAAACCAAGTAAGCCTCTAAGTTGCCTTATGAACTTGCAAAGCATGATATGGGATATAGTAGGTGTTTGTAGGTGGTATAAAAAAGTTTGCGCCTCAAAAGCTTTATATTCTCAAAAGTTCGTGGGTATAGCCCCGCCCTTTAGGGCGAGAACTTTTGAGTCCGAAAATCTGCGTTTCGAAGCGAGGGGCGTAAAGCCCCGACTTTTAAGTCGGGGATAGCCCCGAGCAGCAGATTTTCGTTACATCACAGCAGATACCTATGTACATGCGCCTAAATAACCCTCTCCCTATGAAGTATTAGCAGTATCGATGCCCCAGCAACAATTGTAGTAATGCCCAGCACTGTAAGAGCCTGAAGCAGGCTGTAGACATCAGCAACCCAGCCGATGAAGGGGATTATGGCAGCGTAGATTAACTTCGCCATCAGGTTATTAATTGATAAGACAGTCGCCCTTACATCTGAGGTTGTCAGTTTGTTTATATAATCATTGATAACCGGTTTTGAGAAGCCTCTAACAAATTGCTGTAAGAATGCGAATGAGAAGCTGAAGAGATAAACAAAGTTTCTCATCAGGAAATAGCTTGCTGCAGACAATAGGACAAGCATGATAAGCGCATGCTTCTGTCCAAGCCTCTCCTCAAGCCTATGCGCATACTTTGAGCTCAGTGCAGCAATTAGCTGGAAGGATGCAAACACAAAGCCAAAATACATTACATCTAAACCTGATAGCTTGAAGTAGGGCTGGTAGAGCCAGAGAACAGCACTATTAAAACCAAGAAGTACGCCAGAGTAGATTACCAGCCAGCGAATCTTTTCATTTTTCACTAAAGTAGTCTCAATAATTCTAAAGAGCTCCCAGAGATAACCCTTCTTGAAGATAAGCCTGTGCCTCCTTGGCTCCTTCATTGAGATTGACAGAGGAACCAGTAGCAATAGAAACGGAACCATGGCATAAAATGTCCACCTGAAGTTGACCTTGCCGATGAATCCACCAGCAATGCTTGCGAAGCCCATGGCAATCAGGCTGTAGAAGACTGCATTGCCCCAGACGCGTTTATACTGCTTTTCCTGTTTTAAATCCTTCAGCGTATCATAAACAAGAGCTGAATCAGCCCCTGAGATAAGGGATTCGCCAACTCCCCATAATAGCTCTGCAACCAGGAACTGGTAAAAATTACGGCCCAGTGCATAGGTGAACATGCCAAGAGCCAGAAAGCTGCCGGCAAATATCAGCGACTTTCTTCTCCCAAAAATGTCTGCAAAGTATCCAGTTGGAATCTCCAGGATAACAACTGATAGAGCGTATAGAGACTGCAAGATCATAATCTGGGTTAGGCTAAGGCCATTATCCTGCCAAAACAAAACAATGATTGGAGTAAAGAAAGCCAGGCATGAGAATACCTGGAAGAGGTAGAACTTCCAGATGTTTGCCCTGAGCTGTCTGTCATTCTGTCCTTGCATAGAATATAATAAGCAGCGCTTGTTTATAAATGGCTGGGTTCTGAATAGAGGGCTTTGAATAACCCCTACGGGGGTTATTCAAAGTTTTCATTAATGTCTCCTACTACTTCTTCAGCCTCTTCCTAAACGCTTCAAGCTGCTCCAACTCAACCTCAGGAAAATTCCCTCTTGCATTGCAGTCCCTGCACATATCCTTAAGAGTCATCTTAATATCAAGGCCGGCCTTAGGGATTGTTATGTTAGTTGAGCCGCAGTTGGGGCATACCTTGATATATTGATTTTTCACGATCATATAATTTACCTGCTTGCATTCTTCTTCAGCTTTCTGAGGAATGCATTCTCAAGGTCGATCTTATCCATCCAGCACAGCTTGTTCAGTTGCCAGAGAATGTCAGCAATCTCATCTTCTAAACGTTCCTGTGGCAGTTTTTTTCTTACTGCTTCACAGACCTCACCTACCTCTTCTACCAGGTGCAGAACAGCCTCGATGACATCCTTGGGTAAGCATTCCTTCTCTGTCATCTGTTCAATCTGTTTGTTTTTGAGTTCTTCGAGATTCATTGTTATCTCACTCAGCTATTTACTCCCTTTTTTCTCATCCTCTGACTTTTTCTGTCTCTATATTCCTCGATCAGCCTCTTGGTGTATGGCTCAAGAGGCAGATTTCAAGCCCTGTTTCCTCCTTAATCTCTCGCCTTAGCGCATCAACTGCCCGCTCACCAAGTTCGATATGCCCTCCAGGGATGACGTATTTGTCATGCCACTTATGGGACTTCGTCAGAAAGATTTTACCTCTGCTATCAAAGATTAATGCTCCAGCAATCGGCTCAGGGTGTAGCTGTTCTGCTTGATTTGATGCCATTGGAGGCTGTAAATAGAACATAAGTAATATATATTGCTTCTGATTCCTACACAGAATGTTTTGGTGAAAGAGTAAAACATGGATGTAAAGGAGAGCTTAGTCCGTATGGATAAAAAAGAAACTTGCCTCTTTGAGCTTGTAGAAAAAAAGAGAGTTACTTGGGAGATTACCCATCAATGTAATTATAGGTGCCTACATTGTTGTACTAAAGCAGGAGAGAGGTATGAAAATGAACTTATTACATCTAGAGTATTGTCTCTTATAGATGAAATGTCTAATTGTGATGTAGAAGGGATATACTTTAGCGGTGGAGAACCTTTAATGAGAAAAGATATCTGCGATATAATTGCAAAGGCAGCTTCAAAAAACATGAAAAGATTAAGTCTAGCCACAAATGGTAGCCTTATTAGTGAAGATTTTGCTGGAAGATTATCTAAAAGTGGACTCCATTCTGCGCTCATTAGCCTAGACGGTCATACTGCTGATGTTCACAATTCTCTCAGAGGAATAAAAAAAGCTTATGCTGATGCTCTGAATGGTACGAGCTTATTATCAAAAAAAGGAATCAAAGTTAGAGCCGGAACAGTTATTTGGGAAAAGAATAAAGATTTTCTTGATGAAATAATTCTTGTTGCATTAAAAAATGGTGCGACGAGTGTATTTTTCAATTGGCTTTTAAAAGTAGGAAATGGCTTGGGGAATCACAGCATTTACGTGGATTGGAAAGAGTATTTTAAGATTGCAAAAAAATTGGGAGACCTTAAAGAAAAATATAAAGGGAAAATTGAAGTTGGTTATCACAGATTTCAAATAATTGAGTCAGATTTTCCAGGTTGTTTTGGAGGTGAAAAAATACTTCATGTAACAGCAGATGGCAAGATTGGCCCATGTTCTTGGGTTGTTAAACAAGACAAAACATTCTTGTCGAATAGAACTTTGCATGAGGTCTCTTTTCAGGAACTGTTAAAAGATGCTGTGATAAGAAAATTTAGGAAGATGGTTAAGGAACGAGAAAGAAAACTCGGTGTTGGATGCCCAGCGATGTGCTATTCAGAGTCTAATAGTTATTTTGTTTGTGATCCTCTATACAGGAATGGTGGGAAATTTGCTACAAAATGTGTTGATTAGAAAAAAATTATTTGGTATAGAAGATTTATCTGAGATAATTATTATGACGCCCATCAGAGATATTTATGAAAAGGTCCTTTCCCGTTATAAATTAATTGAGAGATTGACTAATGGTTGGTGGAATCATAAAAGAATACAGCTCAAAGAGAAAAAAATATCTTTTGTCAAAATACCTCAAGGTCATGCAGTCCTTGACACTTTGAACTGCTTTGATACTGCAAAAAAAGTAATTCTGTTGGGTTTCTGTGGAGGAAATTCTGATTTTCTTGAAATAGGGGATGTTATTTGTCCTAATGACGCCAGTTCCAGAGAAGGTGTAGTTAAAAGAAATTTTAATTTTAATTTTGTTGGTGTTAAGCAAGGAAAATTGATGCATGTAAATACTTTTTGCGAGCAGAATGAATTTTTTTTAAATTTAGTAAAAACAAATAAGATAAGTTGTGTAGATATGGAGACTTTCTTTCTCTATTCTGAATGCTTAAGAAAAAACATTGAATGTTGCTCTTTATTAATAACCACAGATTTATTAGCCACCAGACCATTTTATCTAACAGATCAGAACGATTTTAAAAAAGTACACAACGCGTATAGGACATTCGAAGAGGCAGTTTCCTATGTCGTTAAAAATTGAATGCAATGCAAAAAAGGAAAAATTTATTCAGTCGTTATCTTGTAACCATAAGTATAAGAGAAGCATCTCTAAAGAAAAAATGAAACTTTATTTTGAGGATTCTGCTTTCTTTGAAAAAATACTATCTAAACTTAAAACCTATTTTTATGAAAATAGGTCTGAAAACGAAGTTCTTAATCTCATCCTGAACGAAAATAAAAAATATTTAGGCGGCTTTATAGAGCTTTTCTTTACATATTTTCTATCGGACAATTTCCCAAAAATGATCATTTCGAATAAAGTTCCTGAATATCTCAAGGAAAATTATGCTTTTCCACTGGCTAACTTTTCAACAAGTCTTGAAAGCCTGGAATTTCCAAAAATAAATGGAAAAATAATGATAAAACCAAACCTTGTCTCGATCTATCCTTATCCTGAAACTACAGATAGGGGACTTATCGAAGTTATTCTAAGAAAACTAAGGGATAGAAATAGTGAAAATGAGATTATTATTGCAGATGGCCCATCGCTGTTTTTTTCAAGCCGAATGTCCTTTGACAATCAGCTGAGAAACATTGCTAAGAAGTTTAGTGCAAAATTGATTGACTTGAATAGGTCAACCTATCTGAAATACAGATTTTTTGGGAAAGAAACAGAACTGTATGTTCCCAAAGAACTTTTTGATATTAATTTTCTGATAAATATTGCTAATATGAAAGAACATAATTCAGCAGGAATTTCAGGAGCAGTAAAGAATCATTTTGGCTTAATAGCGCCATTTCAAAGGCTTTCTTTTCATCGTAATGGAAATTTAATTGAGAGCATAAAAGAAGTGTATTCTTGTTTAAGAGCAAATCTCAACATACTTGATGCTAGAAAAGTTATGGTCTGTGCCCAACAGAGGCTTTATGGAGGAGTAGAAAAGTTAGGTAAAGGATTTTTCTATGGAACTGACGCTATAGAGTTGGATAAACATGCAAGCAAAATCCTCTTTGGTGATGTAAAGTGAAATTATATGACTTTTTTACCCAGATAGAGAATCATAAAGAATACGCTTCAAGGAACTTAATCTTGAATGCTAAGCCAATAATAGAAAATATTGAGCTGATTTCTGAATGCAATTTGAATTGCAGAATGTGTATTCCCCGCCCAAAAAGAAAACAAAAAATGATGTCAGTTAATCAACTCAAATCAATTGTTGATAGGAATCTCAGCATATTAAAAGGAGAGTATGTCTGGCTTCATCACTTCGGAGAGCCTCTTTTACATCCAGATCTGTCGGAAATCATTTCCTATCTTAGTTCGAATGGAATAAATTCAAGACTATCAACTAATTGTATGCTGCTCAATCCAGAAATTTCTGAAAACCTTATTAAGACAGGCCTGAAAGAAATTGTTTTCTCAGTAGATGGTATGGATGAAAATAAGTTTAATTATCTCAGGAGAAGGGCTGATTATAATTTGGTTGCCTCCAATGTGATGAATTTCTTGAAATTGAAGCAAAAAATGAATTCAAAAATTCCAGTAACACAAGTACAATATGTTAATATAGACGGCAGCAAGTTGGATGTAGAGCGCTATATAAATTTTTGGTCAAAAACCTCAGTTAATTGGATTAATATAAAAAAGCCTTCCACAAGAGCAAATTGTGTCCAAGATAAGAGAATTATGGAGAAAATTTATAAGCAACTAAAACTGAAGGAAGGCTATAAGCGCAGATTCCCTTGTTATTGGCTTTGGAGTTCACTTATCGTTTTATCCGATGGAGATGTTGTTCCATGCTGTACAGATTTGGCAGGAAAGAATATTGTTGGGAATGCACTCCAACAAGACTTAAGAGCTATCTGGAATTCTGAAAAAATGCAACAATTTAGAAGGGATCAGGTTGATGGAAGATTTGAGCTTACAGCACTATGTAAAGATTGTCCAGAAATAAGATATTACAACTGTTCATTTGAAGAAAAATTAAATGAAGAGAAAATGAAAAAGAAGAAATTTAAAGAAGGGCTGAGATTCAACCACCATTTGTTTATAAAAAACTGCGATGAAAACTAAAATGCTTGATTTCGGGATAGTTAAGCCAGAGAAATTCACTTTCGGGGAGAATGTTGTCTTAGTTAATAGATTTACCGGTAAAAAGATAATTACCTCCAGAAAATCAATTAAATCAATAAAGCAAAGGGAGCTGAATTTGTTGAAAAGAGCTGTTGTTAGAATAGAAGCTCCATCAATAAAAAAGTTTAGACTTGAGATCACTCTGAAATGTAACTGTAACTGCGATTACTGTCTTGTTTACAAAAACAAGATACCTCAAATAGGCAGTTCAATGAGTTTGGAGACTGCTAAAAAAATTGTGTCAAGATTCAATACCGAAATCCCTGGAGGATCATGCATGATAATCGGTGGAGAACCTCTAACAAATAGTGATGTCCTTAGGTATTTTGTTGAGCAAATTAACGGAAACATTAGCATTTTCACAAATGCAACATTAATTGACCGAGAGATAGCTAAGTTTTTATCCAAACCTAATGTCAAAGTTTTTGTATCTTTTGATGGATGGAAAGATCTGAATTTTCATAGAAAATATGATGAGTATAGGCCTTCTTTTGAAGATAGTCTAGCAGGTTATAAAAATCTCATTGAAGAAAAAGTTAGAACTGCAGTCAATTGTCTTGTGACAAATGATAACGTTGATTATCTGGTAGAGATTGTAAAATACTTTTATGAGAATTTCAATGAGAGATCCTTTGGGTTGAGCATGCCTCATTATATTAAACAAAATAGCTTTAAGGTTGACATAAAGAAATATACTAGAAACATGATTACTCTTTTTGATTACATCAAAAAAAGAGGAATTTATGTAGACCAAATTGCTAAGATACTAATGGTTGTTATTTCAGAAAATTTCAGGTATTATGCCTGTAAACTGGCTGGGGAACAGATAACATTTTACCCTGATGGCAGTGAGACCCTATGCACTAAATTAGATACCCTGTCAAAATTTAAGAAGAAAAATTCTAACTATTTCAGACGAAGGCTTCCTTTACATAATGCTGATTGCAGAAAGTGTTTTTCTTTATTTGTGTGCGGTGGAGGGTGCTTTTGGGATGCTAATTTTGACGAATCCGGCAAAGACAGAAGGAATTGTTTTTTCCATAAAGAAATGCTCAAAAAGATTTTAGAGGATATATCTTTAAATTTTCCTAAGAATATTCTCTTGGATAAAGAAAAATTAGAAGAAAAATATGGCTCCTTATTGAAAAAATGATAATCTATCTGGTAAGACACGGACAGACTAAATCGAACAAACAGAAAGGATTTTTTTTTAATGGCAGAATAGATAATAATCTTAATCCTTTAGGCATTATTCAAGCAAAGAAACTTGGCAAGTTCTTTGCAGATAAAAAAATAGATTTGATATTTTCCTCCCCTTCAAAGAGAACAAAATCAACAGCAGAAATTATTTGCTCAGCTTTTAAAAAGAAACCAGACATAATTTTGAATTCAGATATTAAGGAAGCAGACTTTGGAATTTTTGATGGGAAGCATATTGATCTGATTAAAATGAAATATACAAAAATGTATTTAGCTAGAGAAGAAAACAAGTTCCAGTACAGAATTCCCGAGGGTGAGAGTTATAAGGATGTATACAATAGAGTATATGAGTTTTTAAAGAAACTTTATCTTAACTTTAGAGACAAAAAGGCAGTCCTTGTTGTCACACATGCAACTACAATCAAGTTGATCCTTTATGCTCTTACAAACTATTCGCTAGAGAAAATAGAGCAGATTAAATATCCAAATGCCTGTATTTTCCAATTTAATTACAAAGTTGAGGGCAATAAAATATTCTCAAAGACCGTCCTATTTAATAAGCATTTATAAGAGGTAAAAATGACTCGTATTGTTTTGCTTGCTCAGACAATTATAGATTATTTGTGTAGGTACTCGGATAAGACTCATGAGCTCTTTGGAAGGTACGGTTTAGAAACTGGAAAGAAACATGAATTAGACTTTGATTTGATAAACCTTATTTTAACAGAATCAGACATCATATTTAGTGACATTGGGGGTTGTGTAACGAATACTGCCCTTGGACTTAATAATTTAGGTATAGCAACTTATGTTGGATACGTTTT
>Ga0210017_1004187_pt1 | contig 11888 bp, 9 predicted proteins | sample CryGeyCG2014_020_FD_183966 | JGI IMG/M metagenome (GOLD analysis project Ga0210017, IMG submission 183966) | Groundwater microbial communities from aquifer - Crystal Geyser CG08_land_8/20/14_0.20 (SPAdes) (version 2) | ecosystem: Environmental > Aquatic > Deep subsurface > Groundwater | place... | reverse complement strand
AGAACGTTTTGAGATAATGGATAGGGCTATTAGTCTCCCCCACACGCTTGACCCGGACATTGCTAGTCTCTCTTATGACTCACCAATACCACCTTTTTTGTCAATCAGACAACTGGCAAGAATGCGTGTAGCCCTAGCCTGGCTGGACTTTCAAAGTGGAAAGAGGCAAAAAGCACTAAATGAGATTCTTAAGGTGCTTCAAGTAGGGCAATTGATGGAAAATTCTGAAGGAACCTTGATTTGCTACCTGGTTGGTAATGATATTAAAAGGGATGCACTTCAAATGCTCTACTATATGCTTTCAGAAGCAGATATCCCCGAGGAAACCATTTATGAGTGGATCCAAAATCTAAAAAACTTCCCTGAAAATACAAAATCATTGGGAATATCCGTTAAGTATGGATATAGGCTTGATGATATACTCATAAAGAATCCCGCTGAAATAGATAAGTTAGTAATAGATGGGAAAAGAACCTCTCACTGGTTTTTAAGAAATAGTTTTATCCGTTCCTTCATTTTCAAACCAAACAAAACAAGAAAGTCATTCCTTGATTACTACAGATCAATTATTGAAAGTGTCGGGAAATATTATAATGAGATAAACCTGGTGGAACCCTCCTTTTTCGCCTTAAACAGCCAATGGGGTATAGTGAAATCTTTTCTCAAAGGCAACCTCATTGGTGAAACCATAATGGCGATAACCATTCCTAATTTCAATACGGTCTTAGAAAGACGATGTTATACCGATCTTTTAGTTGAGAGTTCGCGCCTGCGACTTGCTTTGCTTGCTTACAAACAAAAAAACGGTAATACTCCTAAAACCCTAAAAAAACTTGTTCCTGAATATCTGACTGAAATACCTGCTGACCCCTTTGATGGCAAGCCTATTCGCTACAATCAAGAAAAGAATATTCTTTACTCGGTAGGAAAAAACATAATAGATGATGGTGGTGATTCCAAATACTTTGTATTCATTGATCTAAAAATCTCCAATTGGATTGACGAGAAAGATTTCGTAATGAAAATAGAACCAAAATAGAGAAAACAAAGAAATTTAGGAAATTCCAAAAATTGCTATAATTCTACAGAATTATAGATCATACAGTCTAAGATTAACTCTTAGACCATTTTAACATGCGAGGAGGTGTAATGATATGTATGCTATGTATAAGGAAGTGGAAATTCCTCAAACAAAGGAAATAGTTGGCACCGGCTGGTTACCTCCCCTGCCAGATTTGCGTGATTATACCGAGGAGCACCCTGAGATTACCCAGATGACAAAAAAATTGGGCATCTCGGCAACTAAAGAGGTAATCTCACTACCAGCTAAGGTAGACCTGAGGCAGTGGTGCTCGCCAGTTGAGAATCAGGGAGCATTGGGTTCGTGCACCGCCCATGCCGCCATGGGGATAGTTGAATACTTTGAGTGTCGAGCCTTTGACAAACATATTGATGGCTCTCGCCTCTTTGTCTATAAGACTACCCGTAACCTGATGGGTGTTACTGGTGATAGCGGTGCGTGGCTACGAAACACGATGGGAGCACTGGTTCTCTGTGGCGTACCGCCAGAGAAGTACTGGGTCTATACGGACAAAGAGCCCGACTTTGACCAGGAGCCAACATCTTTTGTCTATGCGGTAGCAGATAATTACGAAACACTGAAGTTTTTTTCTCATGACCCGCTGGGTAAGAACATATCTCCGGATGAAGTGCTTGTCAGCGTGAAAAAGTTCCTTGCTGCCGGTATACCCTCTATGTTTGGATTCTTTGGATTTCCATCATTTAACCAGTCAAACATCAAAGGTGGGATTCCCTATCCTTGCCCGGGTGAGCAAGCTCAGTGGGGACATGCTATCGCTGCCGTAGGCTACAATGATAAGATGAAGCTCAAGAACCTCAAGTGCGAGAAGGAGACAACAGGTGCCTTGCTGATTCGCAACTCCTGGGGAGATAGCTGGGGTGATAAAGGATATGGATGGTTACCATACGACTATGTTCTTAATGAACTTGCTCTTGATTTTTGGTCACTTCTGGACATGAAGTGGGTAGATACAAAGCAATTTGAGCTCTAAGAAGATTACCAAAAAGTTGTAATCAATAATGAATTGCCAAGCAAAACGGTTACCTAATAGGAGTAGATGGATATGAAAAAATAAAATTAGGAGATAAATATGCGAATAAGACAAATATTTTGTGCTCTCTTACTTCTTGGTTTATTTCTTAGGTGTGATGAGAACATTTTTGCCAAGAATAAGCTCTGGAAGGCAGCCCCGAAAGAAATAAAGAAGGGAGGAGTCAAACTTTCATTTGACACTCCAATTCTTCTTAAAGAAAACCCCTGGCTTTTAAATAAAAGTAGTTGGTCACTATATATAGACAGAAGATTACGAAGAAGTAGATTGGGAGCATTTGGGATAGGAAATGGAAAGGTATTTACGCTTATGGGATTAAACTTGCCCTTAAATACTTTCCATAATATGACTGGACCAACATATTCACATCCTTTTTTTGGTGATGAATGGATTGAATTAAAAATAGGTAAGGAAAAAGTTAACCTACCAAAGCAATGGATATGGCAAGTAAGAGGTGCGGGAGTAGTTATAACCAAAGAGATAGATGATAATGTTGAGTTATATACAGTCAATTTTGCCCCTCCAGATTTAGAAGCAATTGTTCGGGTCATAATTATAAGAAATATTTCAGACAACATAATAAATGATCTATCTTTGAGCTGCAAGTTATTTGGAGATAAAGAAGAAAGAGGAGGTGAGCTCTTACAGAGGAGGGGCGAAAGACTTCTCTTTTTAGGTTGTCTTGATAAAGACTCATATATTAAAGAAGGAGACCTTATTATTCCCTTAGGTAATATAAAGAAAGAAGAGGAAAAATTAACTATCCACTACCTTTGTTTAAATAAAAAAGAGAAAGAAAAAATAAAGATAATAAAAATACTCAATAGAGAAAGACTAAAATTGCTTGAGAAAACAAAGAATTATTGGGAAGACTGGCTTTCTCATTCTTTAAAGGTAATATCACCTGATGAAAAGGTAAACGATTTAATTGAAGGGATGAAGATAGCTCTTAAGATTCAACAAATGTCCTCTGGCGCCCAAACACCGGTTGTAAAATATGCAGATAGAAGCCATGATCGAGAAAATGTTAATATCTCAAGATTTCTTCTTACAGTTGGTAAATATAATGATGTTAAAGAAATAATCCAGTTTTGTTACAAAGTAGCCATAAAGACGGGAAAGGTCTTAAACAGTCAAGATATTTTAACCAATATTGACAATCTTCCACCCGAACCAGACTGGAGTAAAGTCCCCCTAGACAATATAAATAATGATTATCATACTGCGGAGAGACCAAGCTGGACAATCTTACAGTTTTATTGGTATTACAAATATACTAATGATTTAGAATTGATAAAAAAATGCTATCCCTATCTTAAGAGAAACCTTACCGGACAAGAGGTATCAGAGGATTTTCTTCTTCCCTTTCATGGTGATGAGATGTATCAAGCTACATTTCCTTTTTATGTATCAAAGGTCTCACTTAGTAAAATGTACTCAGCAGACTCTTCTTTCACATTTGTTGCCGCCGCCGAGGGAATGCAGGAGATAGCCCAAGCCTGTGGTGAGTTAAAAGATTCAATTAAATTTAAAGAATTAGCCAATAAAGTTAGAACATCAGCAGAGAAATACTATTGGCAGGAAGATTTAGGTTTTTATGCTCCGGCAATGTTAAAAGATTCAAAAGAGTTAATAAAAAGACCCTTTTCAGATATTAATTTAAAGCCCATCTGGACAGGTTACATTAAAGATTTAAGTAGAGCAAGGCGGAATTTGTTAGAGCTTATGAAAATTTTGTCAATGCCTGATGGAACACTTAAGATGGCAGAATTTGCTGATGTCTATCATGGACAGATTCCTGGTCTTTTTCTCTATAATTTAGCTTATCTTGACCATCCATACGCTGAGACAGCATTCAATTCTTTTAATTTTATAGCTGACCCTGCCGGTCAGTTTTCAGAAGCCCATGGAAATAACCATCTCTCTGTTTGCATGAACACTGACCCATCTGGATTTAAGAAAGAAGATGCTCGTAGATTTGGACCCTGGGAAGGCAGTGTAAACGCATATAGTATAGTTTATTATCTGACCGGGATTAGAATTGATGCCCAAAAGAATGAGCTTTATTTATTGCCCCACCTGCCCAATAACTGGGATAAACTACAAGTTAAGAATTGCTATATTAGAGAAAACCCGGTTGAATTTACAGTCTCTGAGCTAGATGGTGAAAGGGTTTATTTAATAGAAAATAAAGGGGAAGAAAGTGTTTTTGTTAATTTAACAGTCTCTCTTAAAAAAGCAGAGGTAAAAGAGTTATTGATAAACGATAAAAAGCAAGATATAAACTCTTTTACTATAGAGAATGAATGGGGTTGTCTAAGAATTAAAGATATAAAGATGCAGGTTATGTCCCATTCTAAAATGAAAGTCAAAGTTAAATTTCTTAAAATGGATTAAATAAGCAACCAAATTATATTCCAAGTTTTATTAGAATATCCTCAAGTTCTCTCTTTTTAGGAAAATATATTGAAAAACCAATTAACGAAATAACTATAAAAGGCAAAAAATGAGAGATATCTTTTGAAAGAAAAACCACCAATAATCCATAAAGTGCTACTGCTTCACAGCAAGCCATACTTACTATATTTGCTGTTAGATAATTCTGACAGGCAGTCTCAATACTTTTATTCTCTTTACTTAGTATTAGTTTTTTAAGATAACTTGCAATTATGAGTTCTGCAATACTTAATATTAAAAGTGCATTTTTTAGAGTATTTAAAAATGTTAAATTAATAGCACTTTTAGATATATATTTATCAACTATAAAATATGCAATAAGATAATATAGAAATACAATTCCTATAAAAGCTATGGCAATGATAAGAATTTGTTTATATGTTAAGTCAATCTTTTCCTTTCTCTCTTCTAAATTCATTTCCCCAACCTCCTTATTGCCTCTAATCTTTCTTCCTCCCCAATCTTTGCTTTTAATACTGCGTCTTTTAAAATCTCAACTGACTTATCATACTCTTTCTTATTTACTGGATAAGGGCATCCCTCTTCGCCACCAGGGGCGAAACTATATTTTGCTGGGTCTTCATAAGATCCTAAGACTTAATTTTTACTTGCTGAAAGAGATTATATTACAAAAGTCAAGAAAATTCAAGGTAAATCCCTGTCAAGTCATTTAAGCCTGTTCCTGACAGGCTCAGGAATAGGTAACCCAACTACAGGTTGCCTGCTCGGTCAGGATTTGTTCTCCTGACCGTTTCAATGTAGAGGCAGGACTTTAGTCCTGCTTTGTTTTAGCGACTTTGTTTCAGCGACTCTAAAGAGTCGCCTCTACAAGAATCGCCTCTACAAGAGTCGCCTCTACGGTCCTGCTTTGTTTCAGCGACTTTGTAGAGGCAGGACTTTAGTCCTGCTTTGTTTTGGCGATTCTAAAGAATCGCCTCTACGGTCCTGCTTTGTTTCAGCGATTTTGTAGAGGCAGGACTTTAGTCCTGCTTTGTTTTAGCGACTCTAAAGAGTCGCCTCTACGGTCCTGCTTTGTTTCAGCGATTTTGTAGAGGCAGGACTTTAGTCCTGCTTTGTTTTAGCGATTCTAAAGAATCGCCTCTACAAGAGTCGCCTCTACAAGAGTCGCCTCTACTTTTTCGGTTACTTTTTATATGATTCAACCAGTACCCTTTCGGTTACATTTTAAATGACTTAACGCGAAATCTTGACTTGAATTTGGGTATATGGTATAATCTAAATTGAGAGTGCGCATGTTTTGCGAGGTCTAAAGACCTCGGTTAGCACGCAGGCTGAAGCCTGCGGCTACCAGTAAATTGTATATTATAAAACTTGTCCCTGCAAAAGCAGGGGAATGAGAATCGCTCAATTTAGGGTATAATTAAAGAAATGAAAATAAGAGATCTTATAAGATTAGGTTTTGTTTGTTTTACTATTATGACATTAATAGTTGGGGGGATAGCTCTGCTTAATTTAAACAGAATAAACTCAGCTATGAATATATTTTCCCAATATAAGGTCCCCCTCGCCAAAGCAACAGAGAGAGTCTCTACATTTATGTGTCAAGCACACCACCACACTACATCTTATTTGCTTACCCACGAGAAAAAAGATATAGAAAACATGACTTCATGTATAAGAAAGACAAAAGATGAAATTAACCACATTAAAAGGCTAACTAAGGGAGAGGAGCCTGAATTAGCAAGACTTAATAGTTATTTGATAGAGTTTGATGATACACTCAAAAGAATTATCAAGATGCATAAGGATGGTGAAGGAATAACTAAAAAGTTGAGATTTGCCGGGAGGGAAGTAGAAGATATTGTAAGGAGAGAATACCCACCCTCTACATTAATTACAATACTTCAAGCAAGAAGACAAGAAAAGAATTTTATGACCTTTGGTAATAAGAAATTAACCAAAGGAGAGAGAACATACAAGGATAAGTTTGAATCTGCAATAAAAGATCTGTATAGATTTGGTTCAAGTGATGCCAGCCTTAAAGAAAAAATTAAAATTTATCAAAACTTATTCAGACAGTTTGTAACAAATTATAGGGAAACTGATATTTTAGTGAATGAGTTAATAAATGGAGGCAAACAGATTCAAAATTTAGCAACAAATATTAGCAGGAAAAGTAGCCGGGAAAGCGATGATGCTATTAGTAAAATAGAAAATTTAATAAAATCTGCTCGGGTATGGCATATATTGATAATACTCCTTATTATAGTAACGATAGGTTTTGGGCTTCTTTTAAGCAGTTATATTGCTAATTTGTTTTATAGACCAATGGAAAGTTTAGCCCGGGCGATGAAAAAGGCACAGTATGGAAAATTATCGGCAAGAGCAGATATCTTTAGAGAAGATGAAGTAGGTGCCCTGGCAAAAGGATTTAATTCAATGATGGATGAGATAGAAAAGAGCGATAAGAAGATAAAGACTTTACAGACCCAGCTAATTCGATCAGAAAGGCTGGCATCCTTAGGAGAAATATCAGCCGGTATAGCCCACGAGATAAATAATCCCTTGGCCGGGATATTGATCTATTCTAACTTGTTACTTGAAGACATAAAAGATGCTACTCCGGAAAAAGAAAATTTGAAGAGAATTATAGAGCAAGCAAATCGCTGCAAGAGTATCGTCAAGGGATTATTAGATTTTTCTCGCCAAACAGAGCCAAAGATAGAGATAATAAGTATTAACAAATACATAGAAGGAGCACTGAAACTTGTTGAAAACCAGGCGTTATTCCATAATATAGAGATAAGAAGAGGGCTTGCCCAAGCTCTTCCCTTTGTAAAAGGTGATGGGGGACAACTGCAACAGGTTTTTCTAAACATCTTGATTAATGCCGCCGAAGCAATGCCTCAAGGTGGGAAAGTAGATGTGGAGACTAATCTGTCAAAAGATGGCAATTTTGTGGAAATTAAATTTAAAGATACCGGATGTGGCATATCTGAAAAAAATTTAAAAAAGGCATTTGACCCATTCTTTACAACAAAACCGCCCGGTAAAGGAACAGGGTTAGGTTTATCAGTTAGTTACGGGATTGTAAAGAATCATAATGGAGTTATAGATATTGAAAGTCAAGAAGGGGAAGGGACAACATTTACGATAAAATTCCCAAGGGGGAAATAGGAGTTGAGAATGAAAAGTGGTAATATTTTGGTAGTGGATGATGAAAAAGTTATAAGGGATGGCTGTCAGGATATATTAAGGAAGGACTATTATGTTGAATGTATTGAAACAGGCAGAGAGGCTATCAATGCCCTAGCAAAAGATTTATTCCACCTAGTTTTGCTTGACCTAAAACTACCGGACATTGATGGTATGCAAGTCTTAGAGAAAATTAAGAAAGAGAATCCGCATGTGGAGGTAATAGTCATAACTGCCTATGCAACAATAGAGAGTGCAGTAGAAGCTGTAAAGAAGGGAGCCGATGATTACATTTCAAAACCGTTTACTCCCCAAGAATTAAGATTATCCGTTCAGAAAGCACTGCGAAAAAAGAGCCTAGAATTGGAAAATATCTATCTTAAGGAGAAGACAGAAAAAAGGGATGAGCCAGTTATAACTGTTGGGAATAGTCCGAAAATGAAAAGGATTTATGAGCTAATCAGGAAAGTTGCTCCTACTGATTCTACAGTCTTAATTTGTGGAGAGAGTGGAACTGGCAAGGAGCTGATAGCAAGAGAAATTCACCGCCAAAGTTTAAGAAGAGATAGACCATTCTTGGCAGTTGATTGCGGTGCTTTAGTTGAGACATTACTTGAGAGTGAACTATTTGGTCATATAAAAGGTTCATTTACTGACGCCTATAGTACCAAGCACGGGAGTTTTGAATTAGCAAATGGCGGCACATTCTTCTTTGATGAAGTTGCAAATTTAAGTCTCGGAATACAGGCAAAATTGCTAAGAGCAACACAAGAAAGAGAAATAAGACCAGTGGGAGGAGAAAAACCAATAAGGATTGATGTTAGAATAATCTCGGCTACAAATAAAGACTTAAAGGAAGAAATTGAGAAAGACAACTTTAGAAAAGATTTATTTTATAGGATAAGTGTAATTGTTCTTTCCTTGCCACCACTAAGAGAGAGAAAGGAAGATATACCATTATTAGCAAATTATTTTTTGAAAAAATACAATCAAAAAAGAAAGCAGGACATAAAGGGAATTTCCTCAACAGCCATGAAAATACTCCTCAGTTATCACTGGCCAGGTAATGTCCGGGAACTTGAAAATGTAATTGAAAGAGCAGTTATAATCGGAGACAGCGATGTTATACTACCATCCAGCCTACCCCCCAATTTATTTTCTCCTCAGGTCAGTAAAAGCAAATTGGATAAGCCTAAGACTCTGGAAGAATTAGAGAAAGAACATATCTTAGAAACATTAAATAGGACATCCTTCCATAAGACAAAAGCAGCTAAAATCTTAGGAATAGATAGAAAGACTCTTTACAAAAAAATAGAAAAATATGGAATTTCCTAGGGGGCTGGAAAGCCCTGCCTCCCCTGATCTTGATAAGCTCATTTTGTCCCAAAATTCCCCAAAGATTTGAGGAATTTCTCCCCCAAAATTGTCTCCTCTGCTCAACTTAATAAGATTCAAAACTTATAGAAATCCTTCATCTTCAATGAATTCGGGCCTGCCTGTGTGCCTGACTGTCCTGCAGAGCAGGCAGGTGACCGCAAGCAGGCAAACCTCTTCGTTGACAGGAGTGTTAAATCTAATGCCCCTACACTAATTGGCATAGAAATTGCCTTATAAATAATTAGGTAAACACCCTATTTAGGAAATACATATTAGCCTTGAGGCTTGAGGTTAAAATGAATGAGAAAGATACAATTCTGGTAATAGACCCTGATGAAGAATACAAAGAAGAGCTGACATCGTTCTTATCAAAACAAGGTCATAAAGTTAAAACAGGCAATACTGCTTGTGAGGCAATAAAGGTAATCCAGAGAGAGAAAGTCTGTCTTCTGATAATGGAAGTAGAGTTAGAAGATATTGCTGGCGATGAAGTTATTCCAATTATTAAAGAAATAGTTCCCGATGTCCCAATTATTGCCATGACACAGAATAATTCTCAGGAATTAGAGGTAAAGGTAAGAAAACAAGGTATTTTTTACTATCATATAAAATCCTTTGGTTTAGGGGACTTAACGGTAGCAGTAAGAAATGCATTTAAGGGAGATAAATTATGGAAGAAAAGGTAAAAATTCTAGTTGTGGATGATGAAGAGATTATAAGGGATGGTTGTCGGGAAGTGCTGAGCAAAAACGGATATGAAGTAGATATGGCTGAAGATGGAAATATTGGCTTTAAAAAACTGGAGGGAAAAAACTTTGACCTGGTCCTACTCGACCTCAAGATGCCGGGCATTTCAGGGATGGATTTTTTAGAAGGTGTGCGGAGAATAGATACAGATATTGTCAATATAGTGATTACTGGTTATGCATCAATTGAATCAGCGGTAGAGGCAATGAATCTCGGTGCTTATGACTATATTCCAAAACCATTTGAACCAGAGCAATTGAGGCAAGTTGTAAAGAGAGCTATAGAGAAAAGAAAGCTGATTAAAGAAGCAAAGAGGTTGAGGAAACAGCAAGAACAATTCATATTAATGGTCTATCACGAGCTGAAAGCGCCACTCAGCGTGGTCAGAGGATATCTTCACAATCTTATAAAAAATGAGGTCATCTACGAAAATAAAGAATTTAATAAGATGGTAACGAGAAGTCTTCAAAGAATAGACTCCTTAATACAATTATCAGAAGATATATTGAATTATTCTTTATTAAAAGAGGACAAAGTAAGGCAAAATATTGAGCTCATTTCCATAAAGAGTGTTTTAAATGATGCAATTGAATGTGTAGCTGAGGAGTCAAAGAAAAGGGAGATAAATATAGAGATAAGTGTTCCCGATGGAATTCCTTCACTTAAAGCTGATAAAGAAGATATAAAAAAGGTATCCATTAACCTTTTAGCTAACGCAGTAAAATATAATAAAGATGGAGGTTCAGTCTTTATTGAGGCAGGTAAAGAAAAGAATTTTACCTTTATAAAGGTAAAAGACACCGGTATAGGCATGAAGAAAGAAAATATAAACAGAATTTTTGACGAATTCTACAGAGTTAGAGATGAAAAGACGAGGATGATAACTGGAACCGGGCTTGGATTATCAATAGTAAAGAATATAATTGATGCATATTCTGGCTATATTGAAGTAGAAAGTGAGCCGAACAAAGGGAGCGTATTTACTGCTTATTTTCCAATCTCTTGATGCTCGATCCTTACTTTTCCAGCATCCAGCATTCAGAACAAGGAAGGCAGGCTGCTGGTAAGTAGCGGGTAAGTTTGCTTCCAAAGGAGGTGAGTAGAATGGCAGAAAAAAAGAAAGTCTTAATTATTGATGATGACCCTGACGATGTTGAACTAGTTAAGATGGCATTAAAAGGGAAACCTTATGACATTATTGTTGCCTGGGATGGCAAAGAGGGGGTGGAAAAGGCAAAGGCTGAAAAACCAGAGGCAATAATTCTTGATATAATGATGCCCGAGAAAGATGGCTTCTGGACCTGCAAACAACTAAAAGCAGATGATGAATTAGCAAACATACCAGTATTAGTATTAACTGCAGTTGGTCAGAAATTTTCCACTACAACATATGCTAGGTCAGAAGGACTAACCTTAGAATCAGAAGACTATATTGAAAAACCCATAGATGGTGAATATCTGGTAAAGAGACTGGAGAAGTTTTTAAAGTAGCAGGATAATTGTTGGCTTATGCTGCCCCAGCAGAAGGTTTTTGATTGTGGGAAAGGTCTCCTGACCTTTGGAGTGCATTGACAATGTCAATGCATGCAACAACAGCTTTGTGCACTCCAAAAGAGATGTCTCCCACCTGCCTAAAGGGTGCGGCTACCAAAAATATTTGGCAATACCAAAGTTGCAGGGAGGAGCAACTAATGGCAGATAAAAGGGTACTGGTCTTAGGTGCAGGGATAGCCGGTATAACCTGTGCTCTGGAGTTAGCAAATCAAAATATACCTGTTTACCTGGCTGAGAAGGAAAAGGATATTGGCGGTCTTGTCTCTTCGTTCTCCTGTAAAGCAACTGATAAATGTAACAATTGCGGTGTTTGCTTATTAAATGAAAAAATCAAGAAAATGAAGGACCTGTCTGCTGTGCCAACGGCACAGGCAGACAGGAATAATATAATATTATTAACTTCATGTAGGCTTCAAAATGTTGAGAAAGAGCTGAATAATTTTATTGGGGTATGCACTTGACACC
>Ga0210017_1004186_pt1 | contig 11891 bp, 9 predicted proteins | sample CryGeyCG2014_020_FD_183966 | JGI IMG/M metagenome (GOLD analysis project Ga0210017, IMG submission 183966) | Groundwater microbial communities from aquifer - Crystal Geyser CG08_land_8/20/14_0.20 (SPAdes) (version 2) | ecosystem: Environmental > Aquatic > Deep subsurface > Groundwater | place... | reverse complement strand
ACAAAAAGGGGAACGAAAGAAAATACCCCGTCTCGCCAAGGGCGAGCCACCCCTTTTACAAAAAGGGGAACGAAAGAAAATACCCCGTCTCGCCAAGGGCGAGCCACCCCTTTTACAAAAAGGGGAACGAAAGAAAATACCCCGTCTCGCCAAGGGCGAGCCACCCCTTTTACAAAAAGGGGAAATACTCCGCTGCCCGCGGCTGAGCCTTGCGAAGCGCCCCGTCCGCCGGGGAGGATCCGCATGGGGCGGCCGTCTTTGTCCGCCGTCCCAGGCACGGCTTCTGAGCCCGCCGTCCCAGGCGTGTTCATTCTTTTTTCAGTATGTCGCCTATGCTGAAGCCCGTGGATTCGGTGGAATAATACTGCCGCATCGTTTCATGTTCCTGCTGTTTTTCCATTTCTCTGATGCTTATTTCCACCTGCCCGGTGTTTTCGTTCACCTTCACAATCACGCCCGTCACTTTCACGCCGGGGGTGAAATCGTCAAGATTTTCCGTTTTCTCGTCAGCGACCTGTGAGATGTGCACAAAGCCTTTCACGCCGTCTTTCAGGTCCACAAGTATCCGGTCTTTTGTGGTGCCGGTCACAACGCCTGTTACGACATTGCCGCTTGAATAATCCTTGAAAGGATTGTCCTCCAGCTGTTTGATGCCGAGATATATTTTCTGTTCGTCGGGGATGATCTCAAGGATTTTAGCCTTCAGCTCTGAACCCTCGCTGAACATGTCCGAGGCGGAAGCCACTCTCTTTTTCCATGAGAAATCCTTCAGGAGAATGAATCCCTCAAGGCCGTCGCCGACAGACACGGTCATGCCGTTCTTCACTATGTGAGTCACCGCGCAATCCAGCACATCGCCTACGGAATGTTTCTGAGCGTAAGCGAGCCACGGATTTTCCTGGGTATTTTTCAGGCTCAGCGATATTCTTTTCGCGTCGCTGTCAATGCTGAGCACCATCACTTCCACTTCCTGGCCGCGCGTCAGAAGCTCAGAGGGCTTGCTGTTCTTCGCCCATGAGATCTCGCTGACATGCAGCAGGCCTTCAAGGCCCGGAGCCAGTTCCACGAAAGCGCCGTATTCAAGGATGCCTTTGACAATACCCTTGTGTATGCTGCCGACACTGTATTTGTCGTTTACATCGTCCCAGGGATGAGGCGTGGTCTCCTTGAGGCTGAGCGACACCCTGTTCTTCGTTTTGTTGAGTTTGGTCACCTTCACATTAATCTTCTGACCTATCCGCAGCTCGTCGGCGACATTCTCTGTCCTTCCCCACGAGATGTCCTTTATGTGGAGCAGCCCTTCAAAACCGCCTATGTCAACGAAAGCCCCGAATTTCGTTATTCCTTTTACGGTGCCTTCGCGCACTTCGCCTTCGCGCACGACATCCCAGAACTTCTCCTGGTTCTTTTTATAATCTTCCTCGACAACATCACGCCACGATATCACAATGTCGTTTTTTTTCTGATTGAATTTTTTTATCTTGACCGGCACCGTCTGGCCTATGGTTTCGGCGATATTCTTGACAGGCGGATAACCTATCTGGGAATTCGGCATGAAGGCGGTAATGCCCTTGACCGTGGCTTTGACGCCGCCTTTTATCTTTTCCGTTATCACGGCCTCTATCACTTCTCCGGACTCAAAGGCTTTCGCCAGCTCATGCACTTCTTTGTACTTCTGCGCTTTAGCCCATGACAAAGTGGGGTGACCGTCTGTTCCGGACATGTCGCATATATACACCTCTATGCCCTGCCCTACGGAAACTCCGCCGATGGCGGGGATTTCCGAATGGGGAAGCACCCCCTCCACTTTCGCGCCTATGTCCATGAGAACACCCATGTCCAGAGAAACATCAATCACCGTACCTTTAACGATACTGCCTCTTTCCAGCGCCGGCATCGCAGACACGGCATCATCCATCAAATTTTTTATTTCACTCATTCAACACACCTTCCTGGCGATATCCAAAACAAGCCCGCGCGGGGAGGAAGCTCCCGACACGATAGCGAGCGGATATCTGATTTTATTTTTCTTAATTTCATCCGCTGATGAAATTAGCGCGACAGCACAGTGCTTTCCGACAATATCCGACAGGATCATTGTGTTACTGCTCTTACTGTCACCGACTATTATAACCATTTTTGACTTTTTTGCAAGCGCTTTGGCTTCTTTCCGTCTTTTTTTGGCCTCGCTGCAGATGGTGTCAATCACCAGCGTCCGGGCGCTTCGGCTGATGGCCTTCGCGGCCAGTCCCACAAAAAGCTCGTCGCTTATAGTGCTCTGGCATATAATGGCCCGGCGGGCGGCATAAGGAAGCGCTTCCGCATCGTGAGCTTTTGCCACGACGGAAACTTTATCTCCGGAGCGGGAGACAAAGGCCTTCACTTCCGCGTGGAGAGGGTTGCCGACTATGGCTATTTCATAACCTTTTCGTTTCAGTTGTGTTATGTCTCTGTGTATTTTTTTGAGTATGGGGCAGGTAAAATCATGTATGACGCAGCACTTCTTTTTGAGAGATGCTATTTCTTCAAGAGGCAAACCGTGAGCCCTTATTATCATGTGCGCGCCCGGCGGAATATCCTTCGGGGAAGAAACGGTTTTCAAACCTTTCTTTTTCAGCGCGTCAATGACAAAAGAGTTGTGTATGATATCCCCTATACAGAAGACTTCATTTTCAGCGAGGATCTTTTCGGCGCCCTTCACGGCAATCGCCACACCCCCGCAGAAGCCGGCGCAGCCGGCTATCGTCACATCCTTAGGCGCCTGATGCTGTTTTTTCAAGACCATTTTTAATTTTTACGCGGATGCTTTCAGATATTTCTCTCGTGTAAGGCAGCCGCCTTTCCGGCAGATCAATGGCATCCCCTATCCTGATCTTTATTCTACCCAGCGTTTTCCATCTATTGGTGCCGGAGAGGAACAGCGGTATAACCGGCACGCTTGTGTGGTATATCAGATATGACATGCCTCTTTTGATATCGCCGAGCTTATCAGTGCCGCTCTTATTGCGCGTGCCCTCGGGAAAAACGGCGATGTTCTTCCCGCTTTCCGCCAGCGCTATCGCCCGCCGGAAGGCCTTGCTGTCAAAAAAATCCCGGTTCACCGGAAAAGCGTTCAGAGCATTGATCAATGCTCTGAACAGCGGATTTTCAAAAAGCTCCTTTTTCGCCATAAAATGTATCGGTTTCAGGGATATCGCGCCTATGACCGGCGGGTCAAGATTGGAGAGATGATTAGAGCAGATAACGGCGCCGCCTCTCGGCATGGAACCCGTTATGCTTCCTCTGAAAAGAACGCGCACGAATATTGTAAAAATTATTCTTCCGGCATGATAGACAATGTTATTTTCCCGCATGCGTCACAATTATGTCAGCCACTTCCTCAATGGTCTTGTTTGTGGAATCTATGACGAAAGCCCCTTTCGGTATTACGAGAGGGCATAGCCCCCTGTTAAGGTCAAGATTGTCGCGTTCGTTGATGTCCTTGACGATCTCTTCCATTTTGACATCAGAGCCCTTGGCGCGCAGTTCCGCATAGCGCCGCCGGGCCCGCTCGCTGATGCTGGCGTCAAGATAAAATTTGTATTCGGCGTCGGGAAATACCACGGAGCCTATGTCACGGCCTTCCATGACCAGGTTCTGAATTTTGGCGAAACTCCTCTGTTTATCACGGAGGATTTTCCGCACTTCCCCCATAGCCGCTATAATTGAAGTCCTGTTGGTCACCTGCCTCGTGCGGATCTTCTCCGACACATCCTCGCCGTCTAAAAATATCTTTCCGTTATCAAGCCGTATTTCGGACTGCCCCGCGAGAGCGATAATCTTCGCGCTGTCCGCAAGATCACAGCCGTTTTTCAGGACCTTGTATGTGATAGCTCTGTACATCGCTCCCGTGTCTATATAGGTGAAGCCGAGTTTCGCGGCCGCTATTTTCGCTATGGTGCTCTTCCCCGCTCCGGCAGGACCGTCAATTGTTATCACTTTCATTTCCTCTCCTTTATTGCTGCCTGCACCGTCCCTGTAATTCCTTAAAAAATCCGGGAAAAGATATTCCCACGCCTTTCGTGTCATCTATAACGCTTTTCCCCCCGGCGGCAAGAGCCGCCACCGCCAGCATCATGATGATGCGGTGATCGGCAAATCCCGATAGAGCCGCGCCCTTCAGCTTAACGGGCCCGCGTATAATAAAACCGTCCGGCCTCTTTTTTATATCAGCTCCCATTTTCAACAGTTGAGAATATGTGGCCTCCAGCCTGTCGCATTCCTTGACCGCAAGCTCGCCCGCTCCGCTTATAACGGTCATTCCCTCCGCCTGGGTGGCGCACAGAGCCAGAAGCGGCACCTCGTCTATCATTGAAGGCATGTCTTTCGCCGAAAAGACGGCCCCTTTCAGAGAGCCGGGCATAATCACAATATCCGCTACGGGCTCCTTGCCGAACAATCTTTTATTGCTCAAAACATATTTCAGGCCCATTTTTTTGAGCGCCCGCAGAAAACCGGTGCGCGTGGGATTAATGCCGACATCTTTTATCTTCAGTCGGCTTTTGAGGAGAGCCGCGGCGCATATAAAAAAAGCGGCCGAGGATATGTCTCCCGGCACTTTTATTCTGCAGGCTTTGAGTTTCTGTCCGCATTTCATCCTTATTTTTCCCGCTGAGGAGGATATCTTTACGCCGAACATCGGCAGCATCCGTTCGCTGTGATCACGCGAGATTATTTTTTCATTTATTCTCATCTCGTCGGAAGCGCCGAGAGCGGCCAGAAGCAAAGCGGATTTCACCTGCGCGGAAGCGACGGGCATCGTGTAATTGATTCCGTGGAGAGGCGCGTTTTTTAATTTCATCGGCAAACGCCCGTTCTTGCATGTGATGGAAGCTCCCATCAGTTTAAGCGGCTCCGTCACTCTTTTCATTGGCCTTCGCGAGAGCGATTCATCCCCCGTAAAAACGGCTTTCACGCCCCTTCCCGCGGCGAATCCCGCCAGCAGCCTCACGGTAGTGCCGGAATTTCCGCAATCAACGGCTTTGGCCGGAGAAGAAAATTTTGCGCCGCTGACTGTTACGGTGGAACCCTTTCTCTTCACGCCCGCGCCGAAAGCCTTGACGGCCGAGAGGGTGGATTTGCAATCGGCGCTCAAAAGAAAATTTTCTATGACACTCGTTCCCACGGCGCCCGACGCGAGCATCGCCGCGCGGTGTGATATTGACTTATCCGGCGGTATTCTAACGGTTCCGCTTATTTTTTTTGCAGGCTTGATCAGCATAGCTTTCATAACTTCGATTTATCCTTTTGAGCGTGTTCAGGGTTGATTCTTTTTTTTCAAGAGACAGTATCATCGCGTCCAGGCTCTTTCTGAAATCCTTTGCGCGACGGATAATATTTTTTCTGTTCTGCGCGAAAACAGCGCTCCACAAAAACGGGCTGCTGGCGGCTATTCTGGTGATATTTTCAAAACTCCCCGCGGCGGCGTCTCTCACAGAGCGGTGTTTTTTTTCAAAACGGCAGAAGGATTCCGCGAAACTAAAAGCTATAAGGTGCGGCAGATGACTTGTCAGAGAGGCAAACTCGTCATGCTTTTCCGGTTCTATGCTGACACATTCGGCGCCGGCGCCGGCCCAGAATTCCCGGACAATCTTTCCGCCGCGGGATGAAGAATTCCCGCCCTTCGCGACAAAAACGACCGTGTCGCGGAAAAGATCCGCCGAGGCGTTTTCAAAACCCGTCTTTTCGCTTCCGGCCATGGGATGAGCCCCGCAGAACAGGATGTCTCTTTTTTTTGCCTCTGGAAAGAGAGACGCGCATATCTCAGCTTTGACACTCCCTACATCAGTGAGCACGGCGCCTTTGCTCATAAAAGGTATTATTTTTTTACCGAGGCCTATGATGGTATCCACAGGCGTTGAGAGGAATATGATGCCGCACTCGCCGGCGCGCGCCAGATCCGTTGTGACTTCCGTGCATATGCCTGAACGCAGGGCCTTTTTAAGCCGCAAAGGATTTCTGCCGAAACAGATGACCTCTTTCTTTTTTTTCACGGCATGGGCGGCTATAGAGCCGCCTATGAGGCCCGCCCCCACAACGCCTATCTTGCCCTTTTTCATCACTTTACAGAGCCTTAACGCAGATCGTGGCGTTGTGTCCGCCGAAACCCAGTGAGTTGGATATCGCCGCTGTTATCTGATAGTCCCTGGGCTTGTTCGGCACATAGTCCAGGTCACATTCAGGGTCGGCGTTGAACTGATTTATAGTGGCGTGGAGCTTGCCGTTTTTCATCTGAAGAAGCGTGGCCGTCAACTCATTGGCCGAGGCGGCGCCCAGCATATGCCCCGTCATGGATTTGGTTGAATTAACCGGTATTTTATAAGCGCGCTCACCGAACACTTTCTTAATCGCGGCGGTCTCGCCTTTGTCGTTGAAAGCCGTTGAAGTGCCGTGGGCGTTGATGTAATTTATATCCTCGGTAGAAAGCCCCGCGTCTCTGATGCAGAATTCCATGGCTTTTGCCGAAGGGTCACCTCCGGGTGCCGGAGCCGTTATGTGGTAGGCGTCATCCGTGGCGCCGAAACCCGCCAGTTCCGCGTATATGCGCGCGCCCCTCTTCCGGGCGTGTTCCAGTTCTTCAAGCACGATTATTCCCGCGCCCTCGGCCATGACAAAGCCGTCCCTGTCCCTGTCAAAAGGCCGCGAGGCCGTCTTCGGATCATCATTCCTTGTTGAGAGGGCTTTCAGAGCGCAGAAACTCCCGTGGCCCAGAGGCGTTATCGCGGCTTCCGCGCCGCCGGAAAGTATGACATCGGCGTCGCCGTATTGTATGGTGCGCAAAGCCGTGCCGAGAGCGTGATTTGATGAGGCGCAGGCGGAAACAATGCTGAAATTGTGACCATGGAGACCGAATTTTATGGCGATTTCTCCGGCAACCATATTGACTATCATCTTAGGCGCCAGAAAAGGCGAGATTCTCCTTGGGCCCCGCGAAGTCAGCATATTCGCCCCTTCCTCGACGGTGCCTATGCCTCCTATGCCTGAGGCGACAATGGCGCCGCAGCGGAAGGAGTCTTCCTTTTCAATGTCTAAGCCGGAATCTTCCATGGCTTCAGCGGCGGCGGCAAGGCCGAACTGCGTGAATCTGTCCATTTTTTTGACCTTCTGGACATCTATGTATTTATCGGGGTCAAAACCTTTCACCTCGCAGGCGAAAGTCGTTGAGTGTTTTGACGCGTCAAAATTAGTGATGGGTGCCGCGCCGGATTCGCTCTTCATCAAAGCCTGCCAGTAGGCTTCTTTACCTATTCCTATGGGCGAGACGATGCCCACGCCGGTGATAACCACTCTTCTTTTTTCCATATCTTCTCCCTGCCTGCCGGTAGGCAAGCTTTTACAATCCGCTTTTACCGGATAAAATCCTGTATAGGCGCTATTCCAAAGTCTTTATTGTAATATATCACGAAAAAAAACACAAAATTCAAAAAGCCGGCAATCAGTGAAGTTTGGCATTAAGATCCCTGATGTGGTCAAAAACTCTCGCTGACGAAGAACCGGGTGTCTGGGAATCTATCAGAGCGGGGTTCAGCTCCGCGGAGATTATGTCCTCGCTGGCGGCGCCAAGCGCCGGCACTGTCACATTCGGCGCGACTATCATGCTGTGACCGAAATAATGCTGGCCCGCGGCGTCAACGCCGGTGGCGTTGGCCGCCACCATAAACACATGATTGTCAAAAGCCCTCGCCCGGTTGGTGAGAGACCATATATCAAAATTGCGCAGGAAGGCCGAAGGCCTGACTATTATCTCAGCGCCTTTCTGGGCCAGCATGCGCGCCGTTTCGGGAAAATCTCCGTCGTAGCATATTATCATGCCTATCTTTCCCAGCTCGGTGTCAAAAACCTCAAGACTGTTGCCGGGCGTTGTCCAGCCCCCCGTTTTGGCGGCTTCGCTTCCGAAAGGATGAGTTTTGCGGTATTTGCCGATGATGCCGCCGGGGCCTATCAGCACGGCGCTGTTGTATATTTTTTTATCATCGGGGTCTTTCTCATAAACCGGCCAGACGATGTGCATCTTTCTTCTGGCGGCTTCTTTTATCACCGGCTTGATCTGTTTGCCCGGCACGGTGTCAATGAGTTTGTAGAAACTCTCAAAATCCATATTTGGCGTAAAACCGGTTGTGACAGCCTCCTGGAATACGACCAGAGAAGCGCTGTGATATTTATCAGCGCCGTCCAGCATCTCAAGGGCATGGGCGGTGTTTCTTTTTATATCGTTTGGCACGATATACATCTGAACGCAAGCGGCCACAAATTTTTTCATATTCTGCCTCCTATTTTATATTCTCAATTGCGATGATAACTTCAGTATTCATATCGGCCGTGCGGGATTTAATAACATCCAGATAATCTTCACCAAGCCTGTTCCTTATTTGCTGAATTTGTTTTTTAAATTGCCCAATCCGGTCAGCATTAGCCGCTGAAATATCAAACTCCACAAAACGCCTGAGGGTATATTTCGGTAAAGTCATATATTCACTCAGGTCTCGAATAAGCGTTCTGATAAACGGAAGCTCATCAATCAGTTCCGATTTAAAATGTGTTAAGGCGCTTTTCAAATTATTTAGGGCCTTCACTTCTAACGCAAGTTCTCCCTTGCCTGCTTTATGTATCTCTCGCGCCGATTTAATGGTTTCATACATATCCCAAAACCTGCCGCTGAGATCGCGTCTTGTCTCGTCATAATTACATTTGATAAGTTTTTGGGCGTCTTCAAACAGCATATTTTCTACCGTGGCTTTTTCCGCCGCGGTATCAAGAATACCCTGTATAAATATGGCTAATCCTTTCTTCCTGAAAACCAACAATTGATTATCGCTGAATTTTTTTGCCGACTTAACCCGATGCGGCAATCCGGCAATCTTTTTTATAACTTCCGGATATTTCTCTTGTATGGCAAAATATTCTTTTCTTATGCTCGTATATACCGACTCTTCATCATATTCATCAGGGTTGCGATTCACCCTCTGGTACAATTTAGACGCCGTGGGCTCTTCATCGGAATCAAATATTTTTGAATCTTCGCCGAGCGTGTTATGTATCAGAAACATTTTCTGCGCGGCGATTTGACGGCTTTGCACAATATCCGCGCCTTGTTCTGTCGGGAAAAAATTATAGATATGAAGTTTATCGAAAACTTTCTTCCCAATCCTGTTAATACGGCCCACCCTTTGTATTACTCTCGTGGGATTCCATGGTATATCATAATTGATTACGGCTCCTGCTCTGTTGAGATTGACGCCCTCGGATAGCTTGTCGCTCGTAAGAAGTATTTGCAGATTATTTTGCTGATCTTTCATTTTCACACTGGCATCAAAATTATTTAATATGCTATCCGCGCCTGAAGCCGAAATGATTCCGGGAACAGTAAATAACTGGCCAGGAAAAGCTGAATCCAAATACTTTTCTAAATAAGTTACCGTGTCCACATACTCCGTGAATATCACTATTTTCCGTTTAGTATCGCTCTCCCTTATTTTTTTTATCTCTGCAATCACTCTGACCGTTTTAGGATCCGATTCTGTTAATTTACAATCCTTTAATAACTGCCGGACTTCTTCCAGCAGTTCTAAATCCTTCTGAATATTTTTTATAAATGCATCTTTGTGCCGGAATGTATTAATGTCATAAACTTTATCGTGTTTCGGCACTCTCTTGGTCTTCAGTTTTTCAATAAAATCTTCTAAGGCGTTACCTATCTCGTCCGCATCGCCCTCGTAAACTTTTTCAATAACTTTTCTGTCCAGGATATATTTCCCGTTAGAATTTTTAATAAATTCCAAAACCTGCTTATGCACCCTAATGAAATTGTTGATACTGCATTCAAATGACCCGAAAGAACTTTCAAACCTTTTCACAAGCAATCGTCTCATGAATTCAAATAAGTTTTTTTGCTGCTGGAATGATTTATTATCTTCCATGTTCAGATTGTCTTCATCAATTGCTTCCTGTTCGTAAATAAACGGCTGATATACGGCGCCCGTAAAAATACCGTTTTCTCCGAAGTAATGATTGATAACGGAATCATAAAAATCCGCCTGTTCCTTCGTTAACTCAAAGAAAAGTTCTTTTGGATTTTCAATTTCAGATAATTCGGTTATTTCATTTTTATACATCGGGTCATTTTTCAAATCCAGCCTGTTCCTTCTTATCAATACCGGCTCCAGGACTTTCTTAATCTCTTTTGCCAGGCGCTTTGCTCTGGCTTTCACCGCCGACAAGTCAATTGTTTCGTCCTCAAAAATATCCTGATAAAATTTCTCGGCTTTTTTCTTTTTCTCCTTATTGGTGGAATTATAATTTTTGGAAATGAAAGATAATCGCTTAAACAGATAATTATACCCTGAGAATCGCGACTCTAAATCATTATCAAGAGTGATTTTTGATTTTCCGGGAACGATAAAAAGCTTCAACATTGAAAATATATCTTCGGGGCTGTTATTAAACGGCGTGGCGGTCAATAATATTGTCTGCCTGTTATGGCAAATCAGGCTCAACAACTCATAATTTACAGTGTCCTGATTTCTGAACCGATGAGATTCATCCACTATTACAACATCAATATCGTCGCCGTGCTCTTTGACATATTCAAGAACATTTTCCAAATCTCCCGATGACCGGATTTCCCAATCGTATAATTGAAAATCATGAGTATATTTCTTCCATCCCGATTTCGCGTTCTTATCGCCGATTAAACTTGGCGGACATATGATAAGCCCGCGGCGTGTCATATTTTTTGCTATCATCCCCGCAATAACGGACTTACCTAAGCCCACCACATCCGCTATTATGACGCCCGAATAACTGGATAAAATTGTTAATGCCTGTTTTACCGCATCAATCTGATATGAATACGCTATGTACCCCTTTTCCCTCAGCAACCGTAATACGCTTGGTCTTATATTTTTTTGCTCCTGAACATCAATATATGTTTTAAGAACAGTCGCATAAGCTTCAAAGGGCGTTAACTTCGCTATCTGCGTGCGATTCTGAATTATATTGATTAAATCATTCTTTCTTGAATCCACCTCCGTTATCGGGACTGCCGTTTCCCACAAATCATCAAAATACGCTTCCGCCTCATCTGTCCCGTAATCGCTTATCTCAACATTAAACTCATTCTGCTCCAATATCCCCGCCCGGGTAAGATTACTGCTTCCGGTAATAAATTTTTTATCCGCTATTCCCTGCAGGGATTCTTTGATGTTAAACAAATACAATTTTGCGTGATTCGGATCCTGGGTTTGTCTTACAATCAATTTGTTTTTTTCCAACAAAGTGACAAAAAATGACACCTGCTCATAAAATTCTCTGCTATCCATATCGGAAGAATTTAACGCATTTAATAACGAATCAAAAAATCCTTCAACTTTTTCTTCATCACTGAGTTTTTTTCTTTCTTCCGGGACTTCCACTATTCTATTCAGCAACTTATCAACTCTAAGCCCGACTAAAATTTTTATGGTCAAATCTTCCCTGTCTTTGATTGCATCATACAATTCCTGCCAGCCCGAAAAATAGAAAAACCCGACGAGAAATTTTAGCTCACTGCTGTGCTCAATCAACTGGAACAATCTCTTTTTCAGAGTGTTCACTTTTGAATTTGTTATAAATGTTTTTTTCGCCATTATTTACCGCTCTCCCATTTCATACATATTACCTTTTTTTCAGAGATTTCGCTTTGCTGATTCTGTTCCAGACAAGCCGGCACACACCCCTGTAAACATCCTTGCGCTCTTCTTCCGTGAGCCCAAGCGCGTCAAACACTATATCATCAAGTTCTTTTCTGTCCGGCAATGGTTTTGGCTCCTGCTGTTCAATTGGTGTTTTTGATTTAGGGTCAATCCCGCATTCTT
>Ga0210017_1004181_pt1 | contig 11903 bp, 11 predicted proteins | sample CryGeyCG2014_020_FD_183966 | JGI IMG/M metagenome (GOLD analysis project Ga0210017, IMG submission 183966) | Groundwater microbial communities from aquifer - Crystal Geyser CG08_land_8/20/14_0.20 (SPAdes) (version 2) | ecosystem: Environmental > Aquatic > Deep subsurface > Groundwater | place... | reverse complement strand
CCCGACACAGTGTCGCCACTGTGCCGTGTCTTGTAACAACGCTACTGCCAGTAATAGGTAACTGACAGACCTGATTTTCACAGGTTAGTTAATCAACTCAACGGGCGTTGCTCCTATACCATAAAAAGGTTCAACTTTCTAAAACCTATTTCTCTTCTTCTCGGTATAACTAAACCCCATATATTTACCTAAGGCGAGCCTTGTTTGTGCATCTAGCGCCGGGGTTGAACCAATAATGGTCATAATAATCGGCACAAGCAACCATTGCGTCACTATTTTTATACGTGCCCTAAATTTCAGTTCTTTTGGTTTCGGTGGAAGAAGAGTCAGGCTTAAGGCCATCCACAACAAGACCGTTATATTCGTCAGGCTAAATAACACACCGGTTATCCTGGGCAGATTAAACCCAATTACCGTTCCTTTAAATAAATAGCTGCTGAATAACATCATCAAAGGGCTGATGACCGTCAGAATTATCGCCCACGTAGCCCAACTAATATGGCTATCTAATATATGAAATGTCTTTCTTAACTTTTTCTCTAGCGGAATTAATTTATTCTCTTTAAAATTCAACATCACGTAAGGGAAAACCTCAATCCCCCAAGCCCAGCGTCTCTTCTGTTTGTATTGTACAAAAAAGGTCTGTAATAAATTTCTTCCATAGGCCACATCCATCGATACCGTGATGTACATTGGTACCACTCTATAATCTCCGTTATAATAAATGTAAGCCTTCCAATAAATCAAAGAGTCATCCGAAACTTTATCTACCGGCCAATAATCTACATCAATTAATGTCTTAAAACTCATGCTATGACTGGAAAAGGTAACAAATTTTTCCAAACGCATGCTGTCAATCAATTGACAGTAAGAAGCGGCTATCTCAATAACCCTGGCAAAGGAAGGAGCATACCAAATATTATTATTATAAACCGGTATGGGTTGATAACTGCACTGAAGCGGTTTATACACGGTAAGATAATGATAAAGAAGGCAACCGAAATATTCCTTTTCTACACAGGTATCGGCATCAAAACAAGACACAATCACATCTTCATATTTAATGCCCTTGCTGTCCACAAAATCCTTTAAAATTTTGGCTGCCCAGGTAGCATTGGCTCCTTTTGTGCGTGCCTCACCCGCTATGCCATCAGGATGGAATGTCGATAGATAAGCAAAAAAAGAATCCTTATAGCGGGATTCCAACACCTTCGCCTTTTCTCTTGAATCCCTTATTCTATCCTCAAAGGCCAACACCACAATCATCTTCTCTTTCGGATAATTCGTATTCTTTAAGGAATCCAACGAGGAGACAAGTACATCCAATCCTTCCTTATAAACCGGAAATATTACCGCCTGGTATATCTTTTGACTTCGTGGATCGGATAATTTCATACATAAAGATAACCATTTTTTATTTTTTTCTTTATTTAAACGGTGGTGGGCGAAACTTAAAAGTGAGGTTAAATAACTGACCCGAATCACCCAGAATATATCAAAAGTGATAATCAGAAGAGCATATACCTTCGGCCTTAAGAAGGCAAATAAAACAAAAATTAATAATATTGACCAAGAGATAAAGGCAGGAATAATCTCAAAAGCGCGCTTTGAAAGATCAAAATCCTCTTTCATTATTTAATATTTTCTTCTATATCTTTGATAAAAGTGAGGAGCGATCTTTTGCTTATATCCAGACGATACAATCCCCTATGCAACTTGCCGTCTGAACCTTCCTGCACATCAGTAAAATACAGTATATCCTCTGCGATGTTATAAAATGCCTTGGGGTGTTTATCATTTATATTCAAAATTGTGATTATGTTATCTTTATCCTCGCTGATTAGTTCATATATTTTTATATCTTTATCGGTCATAATTACTATGTGCTTACTGTCTGAGTACCAAAAGGCATTTACTATCCTGTGATTTGTAATAATAGGGAAGTTGTTATTTTTTATTTGTTGATGATTCGCTTTTTCGCTGGCCAGATATATAACATCTAATCTATTACCGTAAAAATAGAAGATCTTTTTTTTGTCGGGAGAAAGAGAAAAATCTTTGATATTATCCGGCAAGAGAAGCTGATTGCAAAGTAAGCTCGCCTCCTTTTCTTTAGGATTCAGCCTTGTTCTGTAAATAGCGGTCTTATTTTCGGATATACAATAAGCATAGTCTTTATCAGCAGAAAATATATAGAAGTCGTCGACATTGGAAATGTTAATTTTATCTAAATGCGGCTTTATTGAAAAAAGGATAATATCATCTAACGTAGTAGACTTTCCGGACTCAACTTCGACTTCCTGGTACCAAGGATAATAGTTTTCCAGTTCCAAGGAAAGCTTATATTCACCGGGCATGAGTCCTTCTATACTCACCGGCGTGGTTTTATTTATATGCCTTCCGTTTAAATATACCTTTGCCCTATCGGGTATCGATTTGACGTAAATTAAACCTGTCTTAATAATTCGCAACCTATTTATGTCTAAATTATATCCAAAAGAATAAAGCAATATAACAGGCACCAATATAAAAAACAAAATTATGCTTAAATAAAAAAGAATTTCCCTGATCTTCTGTTCCATCGTTTAATTACCTTCCCATAGATGTTTAATTATACCACTCCTATTTCAAAATGATAAGCAATTTAGGGAGTGGGTTGGAAATGATACCATAGATCGTTACCCCCTCCCTTACAGAGGGAAGTTGACGAAGTTGCTTTGTATAAGTAAGGCGATTTTCGCAGTGGTATAGGAAACGGAGGCTTTTCTAGGCCTTGTGCTACAAATGTGGCAAGATTGGGTAAGAAATCTTATGGAATCTTACTAAGTCTTACGAAATGGAGCCCGCTCCGGCTTTAGCCTGGGGTTCCTAAGGGCGAAATACTAAAGCGGCCATTGTCCATCTTCGACCTGAAGGTCGAAGTTTTTGGCCGCGTATGTATAAATTTTCTATTGAGATTTAGATTCGACTACTCCGGGTCCTGCATGCTGCTCGACAATTTGTTTAAGAGAATGCCTTTCTATTTCTACCAACGCGCCATCCTTAAAATATAAATAATATCCTTCGTGAACAAAAAATACCGGGAGAATAAATATTGTAAATGCGCGTATTTTACTTATCTTATAAATCCATATTTCGGATGCGCCGTAATGACCTGCGCCCCCCACCTTTCTCATCTTATCCGGTTTACCTAATAACAAAATAACTTCGTCGCCGGCAGCACCCTGCGTTACTTTTAGTCCTCTCAAATTATTTTTCGCTGTTTCGCTTAAATCCGGATGTTGAGAAATATATTTTTCTACCTCTGCTTTAAGAACTGCTATATCTTCATCGTATGCTTCATTTCCGCGAAAATCTTTAATCGTTATGGATTTTCTCTGCCCCATAAACCCGCTCTTGATTCTTTTCTCCTCCTTCGTAAAACTGTATAAAGGCCTTTGAATTACTACGGTAGGCATTGAACAACCTATTATGCTAAGTATAACTAAAATTATAATTGAAACTGATATTGTTTTCACCCCGTTAGAAATTTTGCCTTCACCTGTTATAGCTTTGGTATTTCTAACGGGGTTCATAAATATCTCCTTGCCCAGAAAGGGCACACCCGCGCAAATTTCCCTCGAGGGAACACTTGCGCAATTCCTCATAAGCGCAAGGTGCCGATAAGCGCGGGGTGTCTATTGTGTGTCTAAATCTATAAGTTCCTGTTTAATTTTTTGATAATCAGAAGTATCAATCAAGCGATAGATGTCCTGTGCTGCCTTAAAATAATCTCTGGCTTTATTCTTCTCGCTTCTCTTTTTATATAAAAGCCCGAGGTTATAATATGCGCAGGCCAGTTCCGGATGGGCATTTATCTGTTTAGAAATAGAAATTGATTGCTCAAAGAATCTCTCGGCTTTGCCCAAGTCATCCATTTCTACATATAATTCACCGACCATATTATAGTCGCTGGCAAGGCTCGGTTTATTATCCTGAGACTCATCTATCTTTAAACCCTGCGTATAATAATCCAGGGCTTTCTGATATTGTTTCTCAAAAATACATATCTCTCCCAGATTAAAATAACAATCACTCAATTCATTCTTTAACTTTAATTTTTCAAACAGCCGGAGGCTCTTGTTATAGAATTCTTTGGCTGTCATAAAATCATCCTTATTGGTAAATACCAGCCCCATATCAAAATAATCGCAGGCTAAATTATATCTGTGTTCGTATATATGCTGCCTTTCCCGGTTAATCTCGGAACTTTTCGTCAATAATTCCAACGCCTTATCCTGATTTTCCTTGTCCATATACCAAACTGCCAATTTCCGAAGAGCAGCTGCCTCATTTAATCTATCGTGGTTTTCTTTGCTTAAAGTTATCGCCTTGTTATAAAAATCAAGCGCTTTAGGGTATTCTCCCTGTTGATGATAAATCCAGGCAATCCCGATATAAGCGCAAGACAAGTGCTTTTTATCGTGTTTCCTTTCACTGCAACGGGCATAGTCAAAATAATATCTTAAGGCGCTCTCCCTATCTCCTAACCTCTGATAGGTATCTGCGATTAACGGATATGCCGCAAGAAATAAAGAATCCTTTCCGATGATTCGGTTACAAAGCAGGATAACTTCCTGATTTTTACCTTTAAGAAACAATTTCCGTGACTGGAGGAACGAAAGGTAGACAGTAGGATTTCTGGTCGGCAAACATATAAATAGAAATATAACTATGGATATAATAAAAGCCGCCGATGCAAGCCTTACCAGCTGCTTTTTATATAAAGAAATGTCTCTCTTAAATTTTAATGCTGCAGGCCGCACTTTACGCCTAAATAATATAAAATTCGGGTTCCCGTAAAGAAGGTAACCTGCCCAAGATATAGCGGTGATACCGTATTCCTTAATTAATCGCTGGCGCGCCAGGCGCATGCATTCGCCCACTGAATTTCCTTTGATTAACTGGGTATAGAATTCCTTGGCAAATACAAGGCTCACCGGGTCTTCTATCTTCCATATTGTGCCGATATAATGCCTGACGCCGGAAAATAGAAATGCCGATGCCAGACTAAAGTTTTTCTCCTGGTAATCTGTGCTCATTAGTTCGGTTGTATTTTTTGCGGAATAACAAGCATTAGAAAAGATTAGGCTAGGAAAAGATAGGCTTTCGCCCAAAGCAAGAATATCTGTGGTTGTAAATCTCCCGTCACTTAACACCCAACCTGTATTCTTGGGATTATCTGTGTCGTATTCGCAATGGCCGGCAAAATGCACAATATCGTAATCGCGCAGGTTCTTCTTTACATACAGCGTATCAATACAGATAGATTTAAAATCAATGCTAATTTCATTCCTTTTGCGGTCAAACTGGTTTTTGATATATACGCCTTCAAGATAAGCGGATTTCAGGTCATTGGTAGGATTGGCCAGTATCAACATCTTAGGAGTAGTTGTTGCGCTTCGATATTGCGGTGGCCTTATCTCGCCTTTAGTTCTTACCAGCCTGCCTAAATTAAACTTGAGGCATAAAAAATTATTGCCATCATACAAGAGCTCCCAGGGAATATTGATTAATTCTTCATCTATGGAAAGAACTAAATTTTTAATTATGGTTGTCTTTAATCTATCTTTAACCGACCGCGTAAACAAATGATCCCAGAGTACCTGTCCTGTCTTCTTAAGACTATCTATATAATCGGAAATGAAAGTGCCTTTTTTGCTTGCCTTGTTTAATATAGATATTACTTCCTGGCATAATTTATTTATTTCAGTCAATGATATGGTGAGCTCGCTATAGTGTCTTATGGTTTGAGCGAGTTCTTTCTGCTCAAAAATACTCATTGCAAGCATACTATCTTGCCTTAATATCTCTAAAACCAAGGCATTAGACTCTTCCATATTAAATGAGCACATAGCTTACCCAGCAGGGTAGTCCTTCCTATACCTCTTTAAGGAAGGGACTTACGAACACTAAAAGTGTGAGTAAGTTATTGTGTGAATTAATCCCGACAGCTGCAAGAAAATTTGGAACAAATTTTCGAAGCGTTTTGCTGCCGGGGTAAGTTCGGACTGATAAGTTATGTCGCTTACATTATTCTTAATATAAGGCTCCATAACTTATGTCCTCACTTATCGTTTTATATCTAATAATATTGAGGCGATTTTATTTTCGATGTTGGATATCTCAATGATATATTTACCCGCTAACACATGTTCGAAGATTACCTTATCGGTAGTAGAAAGGTAGGATTCAAGCTCTAAATCATCTTTTAGGAGGGTAACCCTTAAATCTTTAATTATGCGATGGGTCTGTTTATCTTTTACAAAAATAATCAAGTCAAAGGCTTGAGCCTGTTTATTTTCTATTTTTACTTCAACCCTTATATCTTTAAAATCTTTTAAAATGGTAACTTCGTCTTTAAATTCTTTGAGCTGCCGGCTGCGCAATATGGGTACAGGCACAAATTCCTGGCCTACCAAAACATCACCCGTAGTACTCAATATCTCTAATGCCTTTCCCTTAAGCATAAGGGCTATCTCTATAACAGAGAGTCTATCTTCTGATGCGACTAAATTTTTCGCATGCTCAATTAACTCTTCAGGCACTTTCTTTACAGCTGTTGGTTTTAACCTGACCTGAGCGGCAAAAACTTCAGCACAACTATCGCAACTTATTAAATGCGATTTTATACGCTCATTTTCTTCTTTTGACAGCCTGCCCTCAAGAAAACAAACCCAGGTCTCCTCATCCGGATGCAGCTGATCCGCTGAACGATGATCTGACTTCCACTTTTTATAAACTACTTTTATTAACTGCTCTAATTTTCCGGGCATCCTATTATTCCTTTCCTATTATAATAGACGTAAGCACATAGAAAATCTAACGCTCTAAATTTCTTCATTTTTCATTAGATAACACTACTATGTTAATTTTTGACCTTATTTTACTATTATTAAAAAGATAAGCCATTGTTTAGCAATAAGTTAAGAAAACTTTATCCTTTGACTGTAAGATTCACACTGATAAAAGATGGATGCACACTGATATCGACGGAGAAAATCTGTGTGCATCCTTAAAAATCTGTGTGCATCTGAGGAAAAATGCATTTTTAACAAAGTCGTGTAGATAAAATAAAACCCTTGCTCTTAAAACATTCTCTTAACCGCTCAACAATCCGGAACTTGCGCATATCCGTTGCCCCACGCGAAAGCTTAAAATAATCTTTTAATTCCTCTAATCCCAATCCTCTATTAAGATGTAACTCTAAGAAATATTTATCGTCAAGAGCTAATTTATCAATACAATCCTTTAAATGCGCAAGCCTTTCTTCCTGGCTAAGCGTATCAGCAGCCGATGGAGAATTAGAAAAGAGTAAATCTGCCAGATTAAAGCCATCATCGGTTTCCTCGTCAATAGATACGCCGGGCTTAAGTTTACGGATATAATCTATGGTAAAATTAATCGTCACCTGCCTTAACCAGCTGGCGAGGCTGCAGCCATTTAGGGCCTTGAAACTGCTTAATTTTTTAAAATTATCTTTAACTAAGGAAAGAAAGATTTCCTGGAAGAGATCGTGGATATTTTCCTGCGTGAAGGTATGGCCTTTTATCTTTAAGACGCTATGGATATAGTTATATATTAAAGAGGAATATTTTTCTACGAATTCATTCCAAGCCCGTCTGTCCCCTTTAACACACCTGCGGACAAACTCCAGATCATCCATAATGGATGCATTATATCATTAACTCTGGAAATTATAAACAATCTTTTTAGGGACACTTCTCTCTCCAAACAAGGACCGTTTCTTAACTTAATCGGAGAAGTGTCCCCCATAGGAGGATTTTTTATGTGAGAAAATGGTTTCAATTCCGTCTATTATATGTGGAGGTGATTAATATGCCTAGAAGAACAAGATTACTTATACCAAATGCGTGTTATCATATTATTCAACGCGGAAATCAAAAACAAAATATCTTCTTAGAAGGCGCTGACTTTGAAAAATATCTGGAAATCCTGCTCCATTATAAAAGAAAATATGTCTTCAAGCTATACGCCTATTGTCTAATGCCTAACCATATCCATTTAATTGTTGAAGTTAAAAATGAAAATGATTTAGCTAAAATTATGCAAGGCGTATCGTTGACTTACGCACTTTGGTTCAATAAAAAATATGGGAAGGTCGGGCATCTTTGGCAAGGGAGATTTAAAAATATGGTTATCCAAAAAGATAGATATCTTATTGATTGCTTAAATTATATTGAATATAATCCCGTAAGAGCAAATCTAGTCTCATCGCCCCTTGATTATATGTGGAGCAGCTGGAAATATAGAACATTAAATATAAGATCAAACCTTTTGAATATGCTACCGAATCTTTGACCAAGTATACTTTGGAAGAATTACCCCGGGGGGACACATCTCCGATTGGCCGAAGAAACGGTCCTCGATTGGAGGGGGACCTGTCCCTGAGGTTATTTGAAGAGGGTGTGAGAGATGATAAAAGAGGCAAAGACGATAGAAACCATGGACATAAGTTTAATGAGAATATTAAGGCTGGGGCCGGATGTATCCTTAAAAGGGTCTCCAACGGTATCGCCAACAACTCCTGCCTTATGCGCAAGAGAACCTTTACCGCCATAATGGCCTTCTTCAATATATTTTTTGGCATTATCCCAGGCACCGCCGGAATTCGCCATCATTACTGCCAGAACAAAACCCGATACAGTTGCACCGGTTAAAAGCCCTGCCACAGCTTCAATACCTATCAAGAGCCCAACGGCAATAGGTGCAATTATCGCCATAAGCGAAGGTATAATCATTTCCTTTTGTGCGGCAGTAGTAGCAATAATAACACAGCGCGCGTAATCCGGCTTGGCTTCACCAATCATAAGGCCGGCTATCTCCTTAAATTGCCTGCGTACCTCCATTACAATCTTACCCGCTGCCCTGCCTACTGCACTCATAGTCATAGAGCAAAATACAAACGGTAGCATACCGCCAATAAATAATCCTACCAAGAGATTGGGATTCATTAGATTCAAGCTAAGCTCTTTACCATATAAAGACACCTGGTCGCGATAAGCAGCAATCAATGCCAAAGCTGTTAAGGCAGCTGAACCGATAGCAAAACCTTTGCCAGTAGCAGCAGTAGTGTTACCCAGCGCGTCTAAAGCGTCCGTTCTTTTTCTTACTTCGGGATCCAAATTTGCCATCTGGGCATTCCCGCCTGCATTATCAGCCACCGGCCCATAGGCATCCGTAGCCAAAGTTATACCTAGAGTAGAAAGCATACCTACTGCGGAAATTCCTATTCCGTAAAGGCCGGCATTAAAATTAGCAGCACCGCCTGACAGGAAATAACTTAACAGTATAGCAATCCCTACTACAATAACCGGTATCACTGTTGACATCATACCCACGGCAAGGCCACCGATAATTACAGTTGCCGGCCCGGTTAAAGCGCTATCCGCGACTGAGCGCGTGGGTTGAAAATGACTTGAAGTAAAATACTCTGTAGACAAACCTATCAAGACGCCTGCAACCAATCCCGACAGAACCGACCAGTAAACTCCTAAATGCTGCGCCCCCAAAGTGAACTTTACAAGAAAATAAGATATTATTGCTACTAATAAGGAACTGGCAAATACGCCTTTTCTTAAGGCAGCCAACAAAACTCTTTGACTTGCTTCTTCTCTGCTCTTTACGAAAAATGTGCCGATAATTGAAGAAACTACGCCTACTGCTGCCATAACCATAGGTACAGTTACACCTGCCACGCCTAAACCTGCGGCTACGCCTAATGCTGAAGTAGCCACAATTGAACCCACATAAGACTCATAAAGGTCAGCGCCCATTCCTGCCACATCGCCGACATTATCACCGACATTATCCGCAATAACTGCGGGGTTACGCGGGTCATCCTCGGGTATTCCTGCCTCGACCTTACCTACCAGGTCAGCACCCACATCCGCTGCTTTAGTAAAAATACCGCCGCCTACGCGCGCAAACAAAGCCTGGGAACTCGCGCCCATACCAAAACAAAGCATGGTAGAAGTAATAGCAGTAATCTTATCTGTTCCTATGGGCAGAGGATGTGCTTGAAAAAGCCATCTAAGACAAGAATACAACCATTGGGGTAACCACGCAGGAACGCTGTAGCTTCCATAATAAGCATTGAGAAAAAAATACCAGATAGATAAATCCAAAAGCCCTAATCCCACAACCACCATACCCATCACTGCGCCGCTTGAGAATGCTACCCGCAGCCCGGAATTCAAACTTTTCATTGCCGCATTTGCGGTGCGGGCTGAAGACCGAGTAGCGATACTCATACCAATAAAACCGGATAAACCCGAAAAGAAACCGCCAGTGAGAAATGCGAAAGGTACAAAGATAACCAGATATTTATTCAGGGCTAAAATCAGAAGAATACAAAATACAACTAAAAAGAATATAGATACACCCATATATTGTCTCTTCAGGTACGCCCTTGCGCCCTCTCTTACTGCCTGGGCAATCTCGCGCATTTTTTCATTGCCTTCATCTTTTTTTAAGATAGAGGCGGCAAGATACCACGCAAATGTAAGAGCCATTATAGAACCTACGGGCGCCAACCACAAAAGATCGATTCCTGTCATCTTTTTAACTCCTCGGTTAAAAAAACTGTAAACAAAATATCATTAAATTACTCATTAGTCAAACTATTTTATGGTCAAATTTTTTTCCTGGCTTTCTCCTTCTATAACTTTTCCTTCAACATCTATTGCATCATCTCGTTTCGAAGAAGAAGTAGAAAATATCTTTCGCGTGATAATATGGGTATTGATTATAAAAAACAATATCAATGCTGCTTCAGCAATCAGCCAATATAAAGGCCTTAGGAAAACCCAACCGAAAAAGAAATTGAAAATTATCAGCGCAGGCAATAGGCATCCGCTGCCGCTAAAAAATACAAAAGATCTGAGAGGCCTATTCATCTCTAAGCAGCACCAGAATCGCAGAATGCGGCACAATAATATATTTCTTCTTCTCGAACTCTATCTCAACGCCGGCATTTCTTAAGAAAATACAATAGTCCCCTTCTTTTGCCTGGAGCGGAAAATAGCGGTTGTCGAATTTAGGAGTCTGCCAGGGTTCTATTTCCAGTGCTGCAGGATCCGGAACAGGATAGCCTGGTCCGGCTTTAACGATAGTGCCGCTTTGCACCTTGTCTTTTTCCTTTACTCCCTGCGGCAGATATAAACCTGTGTCAGTGCGGTCCTCGCCCTCATCAGGTGAAATTAAAACTCTATCTCCCACCACAATAAGCTCTTTTTTCATGGCATCCCCCTTGTGAACTTCACCCCGCTCTTCCTTTCTAATCTCTATCCCCCCCACCCTTGCTTTAGGAAGGGCGGGGTTCATAATTTTTGCAAAACTAATTTATCCCGAATTTCTTCAGGAATGGTTTGAGGCTTAAAATTACCATTCACGCAAACCATAACTGTTCTGGCGGTACAGACGATCTGGTTATTTTGATTTTTCATTTCGTATGTAAAGTCAAGCTTAACCCACCCAACTTCGGTAACGCGGGTATCTATAGAAAGGATATCAGCATAAAAAGCCGGTGATTTATAATCAATTTCTTGCCGAGCCACCACAAACGATACGCCCTGCTTTGCCAGTTCCTTGATTGAAATACCTTTGCCTTCGAAAAATTCAGTGCGCGCTTCCTCCAGGAATTCCAGATATTTGGCATAATAGACAACTTGTCCGCAATCAGTATGGTGGTAATAAATTTTTATCTTCACCCCGCACCTTCTTTTTATTTATAGGGCGTCACAAAAGTGCCGCCCTTGATTACACCGATTAAAAAAACGATTACACAGATTAAAAGCATCGTCGGTATTATCTGTGTAATCTACTTCTAAAATCTGTGTAAT
>Ga0210017_1004178_pt1 | contig 11907 bp, 12 predicted proteins | sample CryGeyCG2014_020_FD_183966 | JGI IMG/M metagenome (GOLD analysis project Ga0210017, IMG submission 183966) | Groundwater microbial communities from aquifer - Crystal Geyser CG08_land_8/20/14_0.20 (SPAdes) (version 2) | ecosystem: Environmental > Aquatic > Deep subsurface > Groundwater | place... | reverse complement strand
TCGGAAATCCAGTTTTCGCTTGATAGCGATTGAATCTTGCCAGCTGGAAGATAGCTCGTAAAGTCCTGCTGGACTTTCCGAAAATCTCAAGGGCTGTTGTCCTTGAATTCTCGTGAAGTCGGCGCTTGGCATTCATCCCCGCCCGAAGGGCGGGGTATTCTGCCAACTTCACGATAAATCCAGTATGCCATAGCCCAACCCCGCCGGCAGTGCATTCATCTGAGCGCACCGCCACATACAACCCATTGAAAGGCTCAACCGCCTGCCTCAGAGCGTCAAGTTCGCTGCTGGTGAACTCCGTTGCTGCTATTGCCTGTTTTGCGCCTGCCTCATCGTTCCTGTCAGGTCATGCTCATTTAATAAAATCATCAAAAGCACCAGGGGTGATTGCATTAAACGGCAGAGTAAGGAATGACGTTTTTTCCAGAAGGGGCTCAAACCGCAACAAAGCGCTGCTCTTTGCCCCGGGGTTGCTTGGCCCGATTATCCTATTTGAGGTCGCTAAAAGTTCTACACCCATAATTATATTACAATACACAAATTCTTAAATAACCTGCGCCTACGCCCAATTAAAAAATCAAAAACACATAATCAATCCATGCAGAACCTTTCCCTGGAAGAGTTTACCCAGGCAATCATGGATATCGTCAAATCAAGGAGGCAGTGGGGCAGGGTCGTGTCCCTGGATTTGGAGACAAAGGTGCTCGAAGGCGAATTTCTCTCAAACGAGCGCATCCTTGCCGCAGGCATTGCCTACCGCGAGGGTGGGATTGTAAAGCACGGCGTGGCAATGCTTGATGAAGAAACTGATGAATCCGAATTCCTTCTTTTGAAAAAGGTTGGCTCATTCTTCACCCAGGTGCGGCCCCTTGTGCTGTTGGGCTATAACATTTCAGGCTATGATTACCCCCTCATCAGCACGAAGCTGAAGCAGTGGGGGGACCATTCGGCAAAGCATGGGGAGAAGAGAGATGGGAAACCAATCTTCCCACAGGAATACTGGGCGCTTAAGGATGCGCTCACCCGCTCCTATATCCTCGACCTTATGCATGTTGCGCGGTTTGCCATCGCCAAACAGGACAATACCACGCCGAAATACCTCTCCCTTGAGAAAGTGATTGACCATCCCATGTTTGCCGAGGTGCCGCTCATGAGGAAAAAACACCTGGCTGGGGAGGTAAAGGCGGAAAAAGGGAAGAAAATCTATGAGATGTGGAAAAACAATGACCAGCACCTTTCAGAGTATTTGAATGCTGATGTGCATGATACATTGTTGATTGCCGAGAAGCTTTTCGGGATAAATTTTGTAAAGTAGATACAGCACCGAACGTAAGAAAAATATTGAAAAAAAGAAAAAGATTCACACATGATTGATAATCAGAATTCACTCATGAATCCAATCATTTCTTCCTGTGTTTCGGGTAGCAAGCTCTGCAATATACAGGCCTGCCCTCAACCGGCTTGAACGGCACTTCGCATTCTGTACCACAATCAGTACATACTGCCTTGTGCATTTCTCTTGCGGGTCTGTCCCCTCTGTCTCCGTCATATCCCATATAGTTCACCTATTTTTTTATTCTGCCTTTCGGCATTATGTTAGTCCCTACACTATACGTGTGAGGTAATAGGTTAGGGGTGCACCTTATTTAAATAACTATGCACTAACACATACCACAAGGATACCAAACCTAATTTGCTTGTTTCTAAAAAGGTAAACGAAAAAAGTTGATGGATTAATATGGATGATGGAATTAAACCCTCTTTGTCACAAAGCAGTTTTTCTTCAGAAGAAAAGCCCACAGGGGAAAACGAACAGGAAGCGGCACCGAAAGCTAAACTGGATAGGGCAGCCGGGTTTGAGCAATTCCAGCTGAGCACGGAAGTGCAGCGCGCCCTGAAGGAGATGGGCTTCGTGATGCCCACGGATATCCAGCGCGAGGCAATCCCGGCTGTTTTCAAGGGATTTGACGTGCTGGGCCAGGCAAAGACAGGCACTGGCAAGACCGCGGTATTCGGCATCTACCTTACTGATGTAATCGACAGGCACCTGAACCACCCCCAGGCACTGGTGCTTGCACCCACCAGGGAGCTGGCAATGCAGATTGCCAGGGAAATCTCCACCATATCCAAATACACCGGCCTCAGGGTAGCCACAGTTTACGGAGGCCAGAGCATCGAGCCCCAGATACGGCAGCTTCGCCAGGGCGTCCATGTGGTGGTCGCCACTCCGGGCAGGATGCTTGACCACCTTGAGAGGGGCACGCTCAACCTCAGCCATGTGTGCCGCGTCGTGATTGACGAGGCAGACCGGATGCTGGACATGGGGTTCATTGATGATGTAAGGCGAATCCTCGGCCATACCATGAAGGGAAGGCAAACCATGCTCTTCTCTGCGACAATGCCCGAGGAAATCCTCAAGCTTTCCAAGCAATACCAGTATGAGCCAATGTATATTTCGGTGAGCAGGGATGAGCCGGCGGTCATAACCCACATAGCCCACCAGTTCCTCATGGTTTCCCCAAAGACAAAATATGATGCGCTCTTCCGCTATCTGGAGGAGAAGCAGCCTCACCATACAATCATATTCTGCCGGACCAAATCAAGCTCTGACAAGCTCGGCTTTGTAATGAAAAAGAAAGAATTCCGGGCATGCGCTTTCCACGGAGACCTCTCCCAGAACAGGCGCGACAGCGTGATGAAGATGTTCCGCGAAGGTTCCATCAATATCCTGGTGGCTACCGACCTGGCGGCAAGGGGGCTTGACGTGCTTGAGGTTTCCCATGTAATAAACTACGACCCGCCGGACGACCCGATTACCTACGTGCACAGGGTCGGGAGGACAGGCAGGATTGGCAGGAGCGGAACCGCGGTTTCGCTCATTGCCTACGGCGAAATGGGCCTGCTTGGGCAGATTGAGCGCCACTGCAAGATAACCATGGAAGAGGTGAAGCTCACTGGGTATGTGGCTGTCAGAGAGGATGATTACCAGACATTTGGAAGCAGGCAGAGCAGGCCTGAACGGAGGCCATGGCATGGGCAGGAACGGCAACAGCCTAGAAGGCGCGGTGGGTTCGGGAATTACAGGCAGGGTGGCGGCAGGCCACGCAGGTAATGGGTCTGGGTCCAGGGTTGCGAGTTCCGGGAGGCCCTCTCTTTGATTTCGCTAAAGCGAAAAGCTCGACAGCAAAGCTGTCGATTTCACAGAAAAGAGATGCGAATTGAGCCCTAATGGGTTCAATGGCACCGCATCGATGACAACAGTCGTCGGGATATGCACCATGAGGTGCATCTGATGTGCGAAGCGCATCCGGGACCCTGGGGAGAGAAAATGTATAATACCCGAAACTCGAAACTGAAAACCATTCTTGTTTTCGGCAACCCTGGCTGCGACTGCGATTCGCTTGCTGTCGGGATAATGCCAGAAATGCAGAAAATGTTCCCAGACATCACTTTCATCCACTGCGACGCCCTTGATGAGCTGCAGGAATACGGAAGGAAGCCGATTATAATCGATGTGGCTGAGGGGATAGCAAAAATCGAAATAATCTCTGATTTTGATAAGCTTGAGGCTGCGCCGATTTTCACCGGCCATGACCTGGACCTTGCCTACATGCTGAAGCTGATGAAGAAGGCGAAGATGATTGACAGCGCGGCCATAATCGCCATACCCAACCATTATGGGAAAAAGAAAGCAATTGACGAAATGAAACTGATGAAAGGCAGAATTGAGGAACTTATTCCCTGATTTTCCAGTTCACTTTCAAAAAGTGGGTGGCGCAGCTCATGCACGGGTCGTATGCCCGTATCAGTCGCTCTATGCCATGGGCAATCTCATGCCTGTCAGGCAGGCGCGAAATGTTCTGCTCCACGTATTCCTTTATGTCTCGGGAGATTTTCACCTGGTTCTGTGCCGTGGGAATCACGAGGGTTACGTGCTTGACCTTGCCATCAGGGAGAAGGTGCATCATATAATAGAGCGTGCCGCGCGGCGCTTCTATGGCAGCGATGCCGTCGCACTCATCCACGGGCATTTTGGCATCGGCTGATGGCTCAGCCTTGAAATCCCACGCCTCGAGCAGCTCAACCGACTGGTCAATGCAATTCAGCATTTCAATTGCCTGGGCCAGGTTATTGTAGAAGATATTTGAGGTCGGGAACACCTTCAGGTAGCGGCTCACATCCCTAAGCGTATCCTTGTGGAGCATGCCGCGGTTCAGGTTCATGCGCGCGAGCGCGCCCACCATATACTCATTGCCCTCGAACACAAACCCGGTCGCCTGGGAATAGGGCAGCACAACCCGTTGGAGGTGGTTGATATAATTTTCCTTTCTTATGGTTTCCCCATCGCTTGAAATCAGCTCGTCCCCGAAGTAGCTGAACTTTTTCCTGGCATTGTCAAGGGCTATGAACCGCGTCTTTGTGGAGAAACAGGCCTCCTGGCTGTGGAACAGGCCAATGAGCTCCAGAACCTCATCCCGGGCAGCTTTCAATTGCTTCGCTGTTTCGGCACATTGCTCTTTCAGGGGCACTGATTTGGGCACGCCGACCGAGATATTGGTAGGGTGCACAGGCTTGCCTGCCACCAGGGTGGAGAGCCGGTTGCCAGCGGCCTTGACCTTAAACGCCTGTTCGATGTATTTCATGCGCTTGCCCTCAAATTTGAGGATTGAATCCACATCAAATAGGTCCGGCATGGAGAAAAAATACAGGTGGAGCGCATGGTCCCTGAGATTGAGCCCGTACATGGCAAGCTCGCGGAGCACATGCGTCTGCCCGGACGGCTCAATTCCAAGTGCGTTCTCGACAGCCAGCACGCAGCAGGCCATGTGGGCAATGCTGCAGGTGCCGCAGATGCGCGAAACTATATTGGAAACCGCAGTGCAATGGACGCCGCGCACGCCCTGGGTGTAGAACCGTTTGCCCTCAGTCACGCGCAGCTGGAGGTCTTCAACCTTGCCCTTCACAACGCTGATGTCAAGGGCTGCATGACCCTCAATCTTGCTTATGTGCCTGAGGCCCAGTGCAAATGTCCGCTTGTCTTTTGCATCTTCAAAAATGTCCGGCTCTTCATGCATGAAAATTACACCTACCAATCACGCCTTCTTTACTTCGCTGAATTCTTTTATGCAGGATTCCATCATTTCAATGAACTTTTCCTCTATTATGGGGCAGCCGGGCACCTCGGCATCCACCTTTACCACAGCATTCGCCGGAATCACCTTGTCATAAAGATGGAACCTGTCAAGCACGAACTTGATTTCGCTCATCTGCCCGGCATCGAAATAGTTGCGCTGGTCTGACGGGCGGCCATTGATGGCGCAGGAGCCTATGACCACGAGCTTTTTGCAGTTGGCCCTTACTTCCTTGAGCATGCGCGCCTCCACATCTGAGCCTATGGCACCCTCGATGAATGCCACATCAAGGCCGCGCATGTCATTCTTGGACTGGAGCACGCAGGCGTAGCCGAATTCTACCTTCTCAAACCACTCCTTGTATTTGGTATTGAGAATCTCGGTGAACATGACCACACATCCCTCGCAGCCGGTAAATGAAAAGAAACCTACCCTTAGCTTCTTCTTCGCAATGGACAGGAATACCTTGTGGCCCTTGCGGCTAGCCGCTCCTGCTGTTGCTGCTGCTTTTTTCCTAACACCCATGAGTTAGTAGCAGTGCTAAATCTTAAATAGTTTTTATCACTAGTTATACCATGATGGGCGGGATTAGTGATTCCAGTGACGAGTCAATGGGCATATCCTTTGCCCTGTTGACGGCAGTGGTCAGCGGGTTCTCTGTCTTTATAAATGCATTCGGCGCCAAATCATTCGACCCGTTCGGCTACACGCTCCTCAAGAATGCAATTGCCGCGGCTGCCATATTTTGTGCCATCGCATTTCTGTCCAAATTCGGCGCCATCCGCAGGCTCACGCCAAAAAACCTGGGCAGGCTGGCATTCGTTGGAATAATAGGGGGCGGGATACCGTTCATGCTTTTCTTCTATGGACTGAGCATTGGAAGCGCGGCGGCCGGAGGATTCATCTATCGCCTGCTGTTCGTGTTCACTGCAATCATCTCCGTGCTTTTGCTGAGACAGGGTGTTGCTGACAGGCGCTATGCTATCGGAGCAGCGATTGCAATTGCAGGCAACCTCATCCTTCTTTCATTGGGCAAATTTTCATTTGGAATTGGAGAGCTTTGCGCGCTTGCTGCCACAATAATGTGGGCGCTTGAATGGACATTCACCAAAAAATTCCTTGAAGGGGAAGATGCAATTGATGGGGATGTGCTGGCATTCGGGAGGTTCGGGATAGGAATTGTGGCAATGACAGTGATTCTTGCGGCCACGGGCGGATTGGGCACTGCGCTTGCATTTTCTGCTGATGAAATCATCTGGTCGCTTATTGCAGGAGGGCTGTTATTCCTGTTTGCAACTTTCTGGTACAGGAGCCTGAAGCACACCAGCCCTGCCAATGCAACTGCCATACTTGCCCTTGCAGGGCCGATTACAACTTCACTCAATTTCGCATTCCTCGGCAAAATGCCCGGCATTTATGAGATTACGGGGCTCAGCCTCATTGCCATCGGCATGGTGACCGCAGTCGGCATCGCCAGATTTGCAGGCGCGTTTTCATATGCGAAGGAAGTGGTGAAAAGTTATGTCACTTAAACTTGCCGCCAGTTTCAGCTACATGCCGGCCAGCCTCGGCCATTGCGGCACCAAATCCCATACCACGGCTATGGCAGGCTACCTTGCGACAGGCAGGAATGAAACAGAAGTGCTTGAGGGAATGAATGGGCTGAAGGCCCACTATTTCCATCTTAGGATGCTGGCCCTGGCAAACAAGCGCGAACCATTTGACACTGAGGTAGTTGAGGCAGTGTGGACAGGCAATGAGCTGCTGGAGCCCTGGTTTGCCAAAAAAGCGAGCCATGTGCCATTCCACCTGCACCACGTGCTGAAATTCCGCTCGTTCTCAGGCAGGGCTAACAAGACCGTGGAGGAGCAGGACAGGTGCAGGATAAGCTGGGGCAGGGTCCTGGGGCACGTGGGCAAGGCAGTGAAAGTCAAATCCGGCACGCTCAGGCAGGAAAATGGCAGATATTATCTTTCAGCGCCTGAGGAAAAAACCTGGCTCCTGGAATACAATGGCGTGCGCACTGCCGGAAAGCTGAAAACAGGGGACTGGGTTTGCTCCCACTGGGAGTTTGTGGTGAAGAAACTCAGCCCCAAGGAAAAGCAGAACCTTGAGTCTTATTCAATGAAAACGATTGAGAAAGTGAATGGGAAACTCATTGGGAATGGAAAAAAATGCCGGACGGATTAGAAAATTGATCAGATTTTACGAAGAGCCTCTGCCCGCGAAGCGGGCAGTACACAGATTGAGTCTGCGGACTCAATAGCGCCGCATGCAGCACTGCTGTCGTGAAATCATGGATTTCACGAGCTATGCTTCATCGAGCCGAAGGCGATCGATGGCATCGACACAACGTGTCGAGCTATGCGCGCAAGCGCATTCAAGCAGCCGTCGAGATTTTCACCCGCAGGTGATCGATGCCAGCAGGCGTCGAGATATGCTCCAACAGGAGCATCTGAAAAGCCAGCAGGCGAGAGCTATGCACCAGCAGGTGCATTCAAACAGAAGCATTCAACATTCGATTGAATCGACTTGTTAGTCGATAGCCCTCCTCTACGAGTCGGTGGCTCATTCGAAAAATTCTCGTGACGACGACGCGCATTCATCCGTGCGCGAAGCGCACGGTACGCAAATTGAGCCAGTTGGCTCAATAGCGCCGCATGCAGCCTTAGCTGCATTCGGTTCTGCGTCGTCACGATAACTAGGCTAAATGTTTTTTGGAAATTCCTTGACCATCTTGAGGGCGGCATTGGCAATACGGGCTCCTTCTTCCTTAGGGAGTTTTTCTGTATGGGATACCTCTTCAATTTTGCCGCTCACCATAACCAGAATCCCCTTCAATCTTGCACTGTCAACAGTCGTATCCTCCATGCCTTTCTTGAACCTGGAAGGCGCGATCACAAATGCATTGTAAGTTCTCTCAATTTTTTGGGGCCGCCCATTGAGCCCGCTGGGCAACTCATCCATTGCTTTTTTCTTTTCTTCCGGCCGGGGCGCAAATGCTGGGCTTGCCATAGGAATAGATTCGTTGGCTGGAAATTATAAACCTTTCCAGACTCCGGACTCCTAACCTTTAGCCAATCGCGCTTTCCGGCTCAGTGTATTCCATGCTGAAGAGGTCGGAAACCGCCTTGAAGGTGATTTTGCCCTTGTAGAGGTTCAGACCCTTCATGAAGCCGGCATCTGCCTTGAGCGCTTCGAGCCCCTTGTCTGCCAATTTGAGCAGGTAAGGCAGGGTCGCGTTGGTCAATGCGATGGTCGAAGTCCTTGGATAGGCGCCGGGCATGTTGGTCACGCAATAATGGGTGACTCCGTCAACCACGAAGACTGGGTCGCTGTGTTTTGTGGGGTGCGAGGTTTCCAGCACGCCCCCCTGGTCAATGGCAACATCTACAGCCACGGCACCCTCTACCATGAACTTGAGCATGCCCTTCTTTACGACCTTTGGTGCAGCCGCGCCTGGGATGAGCACTGCGCCTACCAGCAGGTGGGCACCCTTGAGTGCGTTTCTCAGGTTGTACTCGTTTGACATGAGCACCTTGGCATAGGGGAAGCGGTTGTTTAAATCACGGATTTTAGCCTCATCCACGTCAAGGATGGTGACGTCTGCGCCCATGCCATAGGCAATGCGCGCTGCATTCGCTCCGACAAAGCCGCCGCCCACAATAACCACGCGGGCCGGTTCGGTGCCCGGTGCTCCGCTGAGAAGCATGCCATAGCCGCCCTTGGGCTTCTGCAGGTAATAGCTGCCGATGATGGGTGCCATCCTGCCTGCCACCTCGCTCATGGGAGCGAGCAGGGGAAGCAACCTGTTCTTCTCAACGGTCTCATAGGCAATGCCAATGACCTTGGATTTGATGAGCTTTTTGGTCATCTCCACATCAGATGCCAGATGGAGGTAGGTGAAAAGTATTTTCTTTTCATTGAGCATGGGTATTTCCGGGTCGAGCGGCTCCTTGACCTTCACGATAATCTCAGCCTTGTCAAAGACCTCTTTTGCGGTTGGGATGATTTCCGCACCTGCTGAGGTATACTCGCCATCTGGGAAGCCACTGCCCTTTCCGGCATTTGCCTCGACATAGACCGTATGGCCGCGCTTGGTGAGCTCCATTGCCCCAGCAGGGGTGAGCGCAACACGGTTTTCGTTGTCTTTAATTTCCTTTGGTACGCCAACTATCATAGTCTCCCTCAGCAACGCCGAAAAACATGATATAGCATATGATTACTAATAGGCGTTGTTACATTGCTTTTTGACTCCCAAGGAATTTAAGTGTTTCCGTTCGCCAAACGCCGAAGCATTTTGTGTGATAATGATTAGGAACCGCGCTAAATCTTATTTATATGCAGCATGAAATCCAAATAGCCGTCCCTTATTTTGACAACATCCAAATCCCGCGGAGTGCATTTCATCTCAAGCAACGAAGCAAGGGACGGATTTGTCCTGCCGTTGTCAGAATACACGAACTCCTTTACATAGAAACCCGCCTCACAGACAAGGTGCAGTTTCAGCAGATTCGGCTTCAGCTGCGTGCATTTCAGCTCCCTCAGCACCCTCCTGCGCACCAAATCAGCCCGCCTGTGGAGCACGCGCTCAGGGGTTTGCTGCGCTATTTCCAAATCAGCAATAGAATTCAGTTCTTTCACCATCGCAGCTGATACTTCCCCTTCGCAATCAACGAAAACATCATATTCCTTGTCAAAGTGCGATTGGTCAACCAGCTCCACAAATTCCCTGCTTACTTTCCTCAGGCCGTTTGCCCTTAGGTCTTCCCGTTGGTTTATTTTTTTCTCAATTTCGCCCAAGTCAAACTCAAGCGACAACGGGTTTTCAATCTCGAGCGCAAATGGCCTGCCTGGCCCGAGCATGCGCGCATCAACATCCTCCCTGCCAGAGGCATGAAATCGTGAAGCCATCTGCGGCTTCACGAGCTTTTTTTGAATGAGCCCATGGCTCTTCGTAAAATCCAATTTAGTGCCTTTCCCAATTCCTGAAAAATAGCCCGCAACAATTTCCTCCACTGAATCATACATCCTACCCTTTCCCTTGCAATAATCACACCCTTTGCCGGCGCATTTGATGCAATGCCATTTGCTCTGGGCGAGCCCGCGCGAAAGCTTGTTGTAGCGGCCGAATATGTAAATTGGCAGATACTCCCAGGTGAGCTTGTGCCTGATGAAATTGAAAATGAAACGGATGTCGCCGTTTATCTCATAGGGTTTGCCTGTTTTTTTGGCGATTGCTTTTGCAAGGCAGTCATTCAGCCTTTTTTTCAGGCAGGCTTTGCCTTTCAGCTTTTGGTAATCCAGCGCTTTCTCCTCCTCCACAAGGATGGGCAGGGGAATCCTTGTCGAGATGCAAAAAGTATCGTGACCCACAGTAGGGATCTGATTCAAATAGCCATCGGCTTCTGCAAAAATTTGTTCCCACATAATTATAATAATCCATCGCCAAAAGATATAAACATGGACCTGAAAGCTATACGCTCAGATTTTCCTCTGTTCAAAACAGGCATAATCTACCTTGACAATGCCGCCACCTCCCTTACGCCTGTGCAGGTGGTTGAGGAGCTGAAAGACTATTACCTCAACTGCAGGGCCAATATCCACAGGGGGCTCCATAAACTTTCTGCCAGGGCCAGCGAGCACTATGAGCAGGCAAAAGAAACCGTGGCAAATTACATAAACGCAAAACCTGAGGAGATTGTATTCACAAAAAATGCTACCGAATCCATCAACCTGGTGGCGAACAGCATAAGATACAGGCAAGGTGATACAATCATCACCAGCGACATTGAGCACCACAGCAACTTCCTGCCCTGGAAGGTGCAGGAGAGGAATGGCGCGAAGGTGGTTATGAAAAGTTTTGGGGAGCTGGAGGAATCCGCAGCTCCGGCAGCCGACTCAAAAGTGATTGCGCTCACCCACGTTTCAAATGTTCTTGGAGAACCAAATGATTTGGAGAAAATCGGGAAGAATAACGGGGATGCGCTATTCCTGATAGATGGAGCGCAGAGCGCGCCCCACATGAAAATTGACGTGAAGAAATTGAATTGCGATTTTTTCGCATTTTCCGGCCATAAGATGCTCGGCCCGACCGGGATTGGCGTGCTATATATCAGAGAGGAAGTGATGGAACGCCTTGAGCCGGTTTACCTGGGCGGCGGCACGATTTCAGGGCTGGATGAGCGGTTCAACCCAATCTATTCAAAGGGCTATAAGAAATTTGAGGCGGGCACGCCAAACATCGCAGGCGCGATTGGATTGGCGGAAGCCATACGCTACCTTGACAAGATCGGCATGGAAAATATCCATCGCCACGAAACAGGGATTGCTGCATACATGCGAAAGCTGGTTGATGAGATTAATGGGGACGGAAAAATTGAATATTACAGCAAGAGCGGGCTGATTTTCTCGTTCAATGTAAAGGGGCTTGAGCCACATGACGTTTCGGCCATGCTTGATGCCATGGGGGACATATGCACGCGGAGCGGTCACCACTGCGCAATCCCACTGATGAGAAAGCTCGCAATAAACGGCTGCGTGAGGGCTTCGCCTTACCTGTATAACACAAAGGAAGAGGTTGGCAAATTCGTTGAAACGCTTAAGGAAATTTGCAAATTGGGCTGATTGGCCTGAACACATATTTATATCAGATTTTCCGAAGAGCCTCTCTCGCTGATGCGAGAGACCCTGCACAATGTGCAGGGTATGAAGGCTCATTCGGAAATCCAGTTTTCGCTTGATAGCGAAAATCTCAAGGGCTGTTGTCCTTGAA
>Ga0210017_1004174_pt1 | contig 11911 bp, 17 predicted proteins | sample CryGeyCG2014_020_FD_183966 | JGI IMG/M metagenome (GOLD analysis project Ga0210017, IMG submission 183966) | Groundwater microbial communities from aquifer - Crystal Geyser CG08_land_8/20/14_0.20 (SPAdes) (version 2) | ecosystem: Environmental > Aquatic > Deep subsurface > Groundwater | place... | reverse complement strand
GGTATTGACAATGTTAGTTTTGCCATTTTATCACCCTCCATAAACAAACGAAATATCGTTAATGAGGGATATATCGTGAGTATATATAAACCTTTTGATTTGAAGTATGATAATCAGGTTTTTTAAAAAGGTTTGAAATAGGTTATTGGTATAACAGATAAATTTGAGATTGTTAGAGATGAATAAGAAATTAATAGTCAGACTTCATTTTTTAATAATTTTTCAATTAATTCTGCTGTTGTAAATACCTTAACCAATGATTGTTGTTTGATATGCGGGTCATTAGACCAAATCGCAGAATTAATAGATAATGCTACTGCAAGAAAATCTACATCATCAGGATCAGATACTGAAGCTGTAGCTATTTCAAGAAGTTCTTCATACTCAATAACCTTAATGAATTCAATATCTTCTTCAACTTCTTTCTGCCTAATTTCAAATTCATGCTCTGAAAGTTTTGATTTAGATAAACAATCTTTTTTGTACCTGCTAAATTCAGACTTTATAAATTCTGGGGCAAAGAATTCTGCTTTAATTGAGGAAAATAAATATGAATTAGCAGAATCTGGTTTCATGAGTGAGAATAATATCCTCAAAAATCAAAGATTTTTGGGATGCCAAAAATGCGAAGCATTTTTAAGCATGTTATTATCTAATACAAGCATCATTTTTATCTATCCTGAAGATTTCTTCTTTAAAAGTGTTTTTAGCAATTGTTCTCTAATCTCTGGTGATACTTCAGAAAGCAATCTTTTGAATCTGCCTTTCTTTGCCTTTCTACCTAATTCAACAGACCATTTAACTAACTCTCTTTCTTTAGGAGAATTTAATCTATTAAATAATTCATTTTTCAATATTTCTTGTCTTGCAAGTTCTGACCAGTTTACCCAGGCAAATTCCTTTAATTCTGCTTTGACTTTGTCTGGTATTGTTAATGTTACAGATGGCATTTATAGTTCACCTCTTTTCCTTAATTCCTCAAATTTCTTTAATTCTGCAAGTCTTCTGAGTATGCCTTGTTTTAATACCTCATTCCAATTAACTTCAGGAAACTTTTTCTTAATTAGTTCAAATTCTTTTGGTAATGATAAGGTTATGGTTGCCATTTTAGTGCCTCCAATAAATTTAGTGTATATAAGTAAATCAGTGAGTATATATAAACCTTTTGATTTGAAGTACAATAATCAGGTTTTTTATGCACAGAAATGCTTGCGAAAACCACATACATTAGTGTGTGGATGAGCATTTCTGGCATGCTCAAAAATGCTTTGCATTTTTGGCACACCGGAAAACTAAGTTTTCCTTGTGTCCTAAAAATCCACTGTCAAAAGAAAACTCCGTCAAACAAGCACCTTTAGGTGCTGGTAGGAGTTTTCTGTGGATTTTTATGATTTTTAAGTTAAAGAGATTTGAAATAAGTTATTGATATAATTTGAAAGCTCTATTAACTTTTGGATGATAAAAAATAGAAATATTTAAATATAAGCTATCTTAATAATAACTAATAATGAAATCTAAAAAAAGAGAGATGTTAATTTCTGTAATAATTTTAGGTATTTTATTATTAACTCTTCCTGTTGTTTTTGCAGGATTTTCTGATGTATGGAATAAAATTACTGGCTGGGCAGGATTTGACACAACTAGTGTTACAATAGTGGTTGGTAATCAAGATCCTATTGTTAATTATGTTTCTTTAATACTGCCTCAAAGCGTCTCAGCAGGAAATATATCATATATTTCATTTACATTTAATGCAACTGATGAAGATGGTGCTACTAATCTTAATAACTCTGCAGCCGTAGCAAGCTTTAATCTAACAGGCGAGACCACAAGAACCAATACAAGCTGTTCCTATTTAGCTGAATCAGGAAATACCAGAGAATATAACTGCACAATTGGTATCTGGTATTGGGATGGCGCAGGAAACTGGACAATAAACGCAAGCATTAGAGATATAAATGATGCTCATGCAGAAAACAGCTCAACTACATTTGAGCTGCAGGAAACAACTGCAATGGTAATGAGTCCAACTGCTTTGACATGGCCAAGTATAAATATAATTGACACAAATAAAACATCAGAGAATGATCCTATTGTAATAAACAACACAGCAAACAAGAATATTACAGATGGACATGTTAATGTAACTGCAATTGACTTACAAGGTGCAGATATATTATCAGACTTTATTTATGCAAATAATTTCACAGTTGATATTGACACAGGAGACAGCTGCAGCGGAGAGGCATGCCTTGAATGTGACGGAACAGTTATGGTAAATAACACAGCAACAGGAATTACTGGAGCAACAATACTAAAAGGAAATAACTCAGCAGGAGACGGGCAGGAATCATTGTACTTCTGCCTGAACGGAATGCTGCAGACAATAAGTGCTCAGACATATTCAACAACCTTAGGACAATGGACTATTGCTGTAGAATAACTGCTTCCATAAGTTAAAAAAGAGGTTAAAATGATAAAATCAAAATTTGGTTTTGGCTTTCTAATAGCTTTATTATTAGTTCCTTTAGCAAGTGCTTTTGGAATTACTGCACCCTATTGGGAAACTAAGCCCTTGGTAATGCTCCCAGGAGAGTCAATTGATCTTGCACTAATATTGCAGAATATGGATGGAACTGAAGATGTGGTTTTAAAAGCAGAGCTGGTTTCAGGGGGGAATATAGCAACTCTTACTGATGAGGAATTAGAATATTTAGTTCCTCTTGGAAGAAAAGACATTAATGTTAATCTTAAGGTAACTATTCCTGAAGATGCCTCTCCAGGAGAAAGATATAGTGTAGGAGTTTCATTTAAGGAGATATCAACAGATGAAGAAGGGAAAATGGTGCAGATGACTAGTGGTATAACAAAATCTATTCCAATTATAGTTAAATCAGAAGAGGTTCTGCCAGAAGAAGAAACATCAACACAAGAAGAAGAAAAGGGATTTCCCACTGCAATGGTTGTATTGCTTTTAGTAATAATAGTAATTCTAGGGTATGTTATCCTTAAAAAGAAGAAATAGATAAATAAAAAGATGAATGAAAAAAGAAAACAAAATATTAATTATAATTTTCTTTATCCTAATTAGTTTATTCTTGATTTCTAGTCCTGGTTTTTTAAATATAACTGGGAAATTTCTAATTAATATTAAAGCAGTATATGAAAAAGCCAGCATATCCATATCAGTTGTTGATAATTATTCAGAAGATGGAAGCCCTGCTACTCCATCAGGAGGTGGCGGCGGAGCAGGAGCTATTGTTAAGGAAAAGGTGCCTAATTTTAGAGTTGATAAAAATTTAATAAAGGTTGTGCTAAAACAGGGTGAAACACAAAAAGAATTTTTAGAGATTAAAAATACTGGCGAGACAGCATTAGATATCACTATTGATTTAGGAGGTTTAAAGAATCTTGTAATTTTCCCTGGTGGTGTTAGTAAATATAGTTTTAGATTAGAAGCAGGAGAAAGGCAGACTGTGCAATTAATTTTTAATATAGCTGAAGACCAGAAGCCTGATGTTTATCCTGGAAAGATTATTATTAAGGGAGGTGGTCTGCAAACTGTTGTTACAACTATAATTGAGATTGAATCAGAAGAACCTATTTTTGATATTGAGGTAGAAATCCTAGAGGAATTTAAAGAGGTTGCAGCTGGGGGGGGATTATTAGCAAAAATAACCTTATATAATCCTAAAAGAATCAGATTAGCAGATGTAGATGTAGATTATGTTATTAAGGATATGGATGAAAAAATAATAATCAAGGAACATGAAACAGTGGCTGTTGAAACAAAAACCAGTTTTGTAAAAAGATTCACAATTCCAGGCTCTGTAAAACCAGGCAATTATATTTTTTATGCAAAGGTAACTTATAATGGTGTTGTTGGCAGCAGCAGTTCTTTGTTTGAGGTGGTTGAAAAACCGCATGTTGAAACACCAGCACAAACAGAAAAATATTATTATGTGGTGTATATAATAATAGCTATTATTGCTTTTTTTGGTATTTCAATGTCCTACCAACACAGGAAATTAAAAGAATTAACTGAGTCAATAAAGAAAGTAACAATAGAAGATCTTATAAAAACTAAAAAAATAAAATATAAAGGAGGTGAATAAATGCTATGGGGAATAATAGTTGGGATAATAACCCTTGTTCTGGGTTTAGTAGCTCTTTGGTTTGCTTTTGGGGTTAGAAAAAGATCAGCTGGAGGTTTGGCTAAAAGTTGGAGTTTTCTTCTTTCTGCTATGGTAATTTTTAGTATATCTAATATTGTTGGAACCCTAGATGAAGCTGGGATTATATCAGCTGAAGGGTTAGAAGGGATATTATATATTTTATTTGTGGTTGTATTAGTGATTGGTTTTTGGCGCATGCTAAAGTGTATCAGAAAAGTAGACGGAGAACTGGAAGCTGACGGAAAATTCAAGGTCAGAAAAAAATGATTTGATTTTTCATCAAAATTAAAGGATTATTAAGCAGCAATCATAAAGGAGAATAGGACTAAATAAAGTCTACAATATAATATAACAGAAAGGAAAATAAACTAATAACTGTTATATTCAATCGCTGGGCTTTTAACTGGCTGAACTCTAATATATATTGTCATGATGATCATAATCCAGAAGTCTTACTAGTTTATTCTCTTCGTCTATTTCATATATTAAAACAAAAGATTTGTCAATACGTACTCTTCTTGCTCCTTTCATATCTCCCCTCAATGGCTTAAAGTGATATGGATTTTCAACAATCTGTTCAATTTTCCTGAAGATTATCTGAAGCTGTTTTGGATTCTTCCTACTAAGTTTAGAGAATATTTTATCTACATCAGGTTTTGTATCAAGTAAATACATTTTATTCTAGTCCATATCTCTTTTTAAAGTTCTCTAAACTGCCAATATGAATAGTCCTTTGTTTTCTAATCCTATCAAGTTTTTTCAAGTATTCTTCCTTTGCTTCAGGCTCTTCTTCAACTACAGACCTCATGAAAAAGTCTATTTGCTTACTCATACTAATGCCATTTCCTTTGCAAAAACCAGAGAACTTTCTATATACAGCTTCCCCAACATTAAATGTTTTTAATACCATATTCCATCCTCATTCATCTTATTTAATATTAAATAAAATTATTTAATACTATTTAAATCTTTTGTTTTTTAGCTCAGAGCTAAGCCCAGCGGCTTCTTCAGATTTGCTTTGCAAACCCTCAACTACATTGGAATGAGAACTTTGAGGTTTTTACATTCTAACTAACTAGCTATAATAAAACCAAAAACTATTAAATACAGCAATTTCTATGTATGATCATGATAAGCCTAAGCACTGCTCTGAAGCACTACAAGAGAAAAGATGTTCAGGATGAGATAATTCTTGCTGCCCAGGATAAAGAGGTAGTTGCAAGGTTTGGTGATAAGGGCTTTGGAAAGAGGCCTGATATCTTAAAATACCCAACTGATATTATTGAGCAAGTGAAAAATGGGGCTACCTCTTTTCATGTTTCTGAGGAGAGATGGAGAAATCCCCTGCAGCTAACTACTCCAATGAGCAAAAGGGATGCTGATAATTTAAGAACTGGCTGGGACCTGGTAATAGATATTGATTTTGAGGCATGGGAAATAACAAAGCTGATTGCCTGTGAGATAATAAGGGCATTGAAAGAGCATGGTGTAAATTCTATAAGCTGCAAGTTCTCAGGCAACAAGGGATTTCATATAGGGGTTCCATTTGAGGCATTTCCAGAAAAAGTGCATAATAATGAAACAAAACTTCTTTTTCCAGAATCAACAAAAAGAATTCTGAGTTATCTTGCAGATTACATTGACAGCAAAGAAAAGGGCTTTGCCCTATCAAAAAATATAGTTAAAAGCAGTGAATTTAATGATTTTATTAAAAAAACAGGAAAAGATGTTGATGAATTTACAAAAGATATATGCCTTAAATGCGGTGCAAGATTAAAATCAAGAGATAAAAAACAGACTGAGTTTATATGCCCAAAATGCGGAAAAACAATAAGTGCAGATAAGTCTGTTAAGTATATGCTTTGTGACAAATGTAAGGGTTACATGGAAAAGATTCAAAGCCCTGCAATAAAAAAGTGTCCAGAATGCGGTGGAAAAAAGTTTGGAAAAAAAGTTAATCTTTTCATAGACACATTATTAGTTTCTTCAAGGCATTTGTATAGAATGGCCTACTCGCTGCATGAGAAATCAGGCCTTGTGTCAATTCCAATTGATCCTAATAAAATTCTTGAGTTTGATAAGTCTGCTGCAAAACCAGAAACATTGAGGGTTTCTAAATTTAAATTTCTTAACAGGAAAAATGTAAAAAAAGGTGAGGCAGGAAAACTAATAATGCAGGCCTTTGACTACAAGCCACAAATTGAAGGAAAAGAAAGTGAACTTGAAAAAAAAGAATACAAGCCATTGGGCTTTGCACTACAGGAAGAATTTTTCCCGCCATGCATAAAAAAAGGATTAAAAGGATTGAAAGACGGAAGAAAGAGATTTTCTTTCATACTGATAAATTTCCTTACAAGCGTTGGCTGGGATTATGACAAGATAAAAAAATTATTGGTTGAATGGAACAAAAAAAATTATGAGCTATTAAGAGAGGTTAACCTGCTCGGCCAGTTAAAATACCACAAGCAAAACAAAAAGAAAATATTGCCTCCAAACTGCGACAATGCTGCATATTACAAGGATATAGGAATATGCGAGCCAGGTAATCTTTGCAAAAGAATAAAAAATCCTGTTAATTACAGCAGGATAAAAGTAAAATCTGTTAATAAAGGAAAAACAATAAAAGATTAATTCTATAGGGTACTAACTATTTTCAGATAGTCCAAAAAACTTACGAATAACTCTTTCTTTCTTCCGAAAAAAACTAATAAGATTTTATAAATTAATTATAAAGAAGTATAGATATGAAAAAACAAATCATAACAAGCCCTGAAAGATACAGCCAAGTGCTTAATGATATAAGGTTTTTATTAGAAAAAGCCAAGGCACAGGCTTACAAAGCTGTAGATAATATAAGAGTCCAAACATATTGGCAAATAGGTGAAAGGATTGTAAGAGAAGAACTACAGCACAAGGAAAGAGCGGATTATGGTGAAGAACTAATTAAAAGTTTAGCCAATGATTTGGGATTCGGAAAGGTTAATCTGCACTATATGGCGAGGTTTTATAAAACATATCCAATTATTCAGACAGTGTCTGAACAATTAAGCTGGTCACATTATGTTGAATTAACATATTTAAGCAATAAACAGGAAAGAAACTTTTATGAAAATCAATCAATAATCAACATGTGGAGTGTAAGAAAACTTAGAGATGAAATTAATAATAAATTGTACAATAATGTTAAGAAAAAAGGAAAATTAACAATAACAAAACCCTTGGCATTAACAATCAAACCTGAAGAAGTATTTAAAGACACTTATAATTTCAAATTCTTAGATCTAAACCCAGATTATAAGGAAGAATATTTAAAAAATGAATTAATAAATAAATTAGAAAAATTTCTGCAGGAGCTTGGCTCAGATTTCTTTATCGGTAGAAGGGAAGTCCCTGTTTTAATTGGAGGAAACTATGATAAAGTTGATCTTGAATTATTTCATTCAGGGCTATTATGCTATATTTTGGTAGAAATAAAAACAGAGAAGTTTAAGCATTCTCATGTCAGCCAGATGTATTCTTATCTAAACTGGTACAAAGAAAACAAATGGAATACAAATCAGAATAAACCAATCGGGCTTATAATCTGCAAAACAAAAGATGAGGAAACAGTTCACTATGCGTTAGGTGATTTGAAAAAAGAAATATTTGTAGCACAGTACAAAACAAAGCTTCCAAGCGAACAGGAAATAAAATCCAAATTAATAGAGGCAGAGAGGAAATAATTTATTTCTATAAAATATAAATAAAATGTGATTTCAATAGGTTATAATAATATCTCTTAATTTTCTCAAACCTTCCATCTCTCTTCTTCTACCTTCTTCTATTCTTTTAGAAACTTGCTCCATAAACCTTTTTTCTACTTTTACGTATTTCTTCCAGATTTCTGGGTCATGCAGATTTACTGTTGCACTGCCCTGTCTTTTCATACCAATATTATTCCAGTATGAATCTTTAATTTTGTCTTGCATAAACCTACTTAAATGTATTCCCGTCACCGAATGATATAGTTTATCAGCTTCTATTAAATTATTTTGTAGCTTCTTATAGTTTATCCTGCTCTCCAAGCATACTCCTTTCACACCAGGGTCTCCAATTTTTGCATAATATCTCGCACCAGTTATTAAATCATCTATCTGTTTAATCAATTTTTCTTTTTCATTATTTGTTAGGTATTTTGGATTTATTTTATTCATATTAACCACAAGAATTATTTGGTATACAACTATTTAAATATTTTGATTTTTTAGTAATATCAACTTAAGTGAGTTATCATTTTAATTAAACTTTTTTATCTCTGGTTTTATGCCTAACTTCTTTGCTCCTTCCTCTATTTTATCATGATATCCACAGGCATAAAAAACAGCCTCCATGACATTTGTTCCAAAGCTTCTTCCTTCCATCCTTGGAGTAGTTGTTATAAGGTAAGAGACACCTCTGCTCTCAAAAAGCTTAAAATCTTCTTCAGTTGTTGTGTTTGTTATTATTATCTTTCCCTCAAGACTTTCAGGAAGATTGTCTTTTATATAAAGGCAGTCCCCTGCAATAATCTCTGCATTTTCTAGCTGCTTGATTTTTTTTATTGTTGTCTTTTCCTGCCTTTTACCAGTAGGGTATAACTCTTTGAAGGGTATGCCTTTCCAAAGTCTAATGCCAAAAAAACTAATTCCATTTAAGATAGGTGGTATAATAATAGGGGCTACAAAATTTATATACTTCAATGAAGGAAGGTAGATAGGCAAGTGAAGTGCAGAAGCAAAGTCTCCATACCACATCTTAACACCTGCTTTCTCAAGTGATAAGGCCATTGAATAGCGGTCAACTGCACTTGGCATATAGCCTTTTTTCCCTTTTAGAGTTATATCACTGTTATTCTCAATAAAATCAGCAATTTTTTCCTCTAAAACCTCTTTAACTCCCTCACCATCAAATATTTTGGTTTTAATGCCTTTACCAACATCTTTTAACTCTGGCAAGGGATATACTCTTCCATTAACATAAAGTGCATGATTTGTACCGCCTATACCAAAGGCATCAACTTCATTATCAAGTTCCTTATATTTCAGCTTCATTAAACTAATACTTCCATCTGTACCGATTCTTTCAACAAGAATCTTTTGCCCTCCTAGCTCTATCTCAACGCTCTTGTCTCTTTTAGAAGAACCCAGGCTTATGCTTACAACACGTTTCATATTATTATCTATTATTGTGTTATGCAATCAAAATTTAAATATATTATGGTAATATAAAGGCGTCTTTTAGATAACTATTGGCTTTGCCTTCTCCCACAATGCATTAAACAGCTGTTTCATTGCCTTACAGAAAACAGGGTTCTCAATTCTTATTGTGGCTCTTTCATATGAAAGTGATTCATCAACAAGGGTCAATATACATATCTTTCCATCTACAATATTCAATCTTAAACCTTTTATTGGATAGGATCTAATATTAATGCCCATTTTAATCATCTCTTTCGCAGAATCTTCATTTTTCTTGTTTAAGGGCACAATCATCCTCAAATCAACACCCTTTTTTATAGCTATTTTAGATGCTGTGCTTAAATCAACACCTCTTTTTACAGCAGTTAAACCACCAGCAATTGTTAATAACTCTTTTTTAGCAAGATTTTGTAAGTCTAAGATATTATAGTAATATGTTTCTCTTCCTTTTGATAAGGTAATTGGTTCTTCTTGTATTTTCTTTTTTTCTAATTTACTGATTATTTTGTTAATCTGTTCTTTGCTTTTTTTCCATTCATTCTCTTTTTTTGTTAATAAAGCAGAAACAGCTATTTTTGGATTAATGGCTTTTAGGTATTTTGGTTTCTCGGATAAAACAGAAAACATACCCTTTGAAACGAGATTGTCTGCAACATCATAGATTCTTCCAGTTGGAATTCCGCTTAGCTTTCCTAGTTTATATGCTGTGGTTGGCTCTGTTTTTAGCAAGGCCAAGTAGGCCTTTACCTCATATTCTGTAAGGCCAAGCTGTCTGAGCATAAGTTCCATAATTCACCACCTTTATTAGGGGTGGATAATGAATATATAAAAGTTGTGTTTCTAAAGTGGTAATGTTATGGCAACGTTTAAAGAAATTTTGAGAGGAATTTTTCCTGGGGGGAGTTACTATGGGAATTTACTTTGTAGGCATTAGAGAAGGAGACATAGAAAATGGTTCTCTAACCTTAGAAAGTCAAAAACAATTAGAAGAAACTACAAAAGAATTGAAAGGTTCTACAATGTATCGTTCTATAGTGTATCCCTTGTATAGAAAAGAACTATTTTCAGGAAATTCTGTTGGACAGCAAAAAACTGCGGAGAAGATGGTACAATTATTGGGAGAAAATTACAAAATCATAACAGTTGAGGTCTTGGGACAAGTCAAAAAAAAGCTTTCTGCTATTACAACACTGGACAAAAAATTAAGCGAACTATGGAATGAATATGATTTACCGCCATCTGAACGCTATTGGGGAGAAAGCTGTAAATGGGGATATAGACGTGAGGTAGTAGGAATTGGTAGAGGAGAACTTCTTTGGGGATATCTGAACAAATTTGAGTTTGATAAAATAAAAGAGTTTACAAATATGGAATCTTTAAAACCCGGGGAATGTTATATTCTAAGGTTGCATTACGGTTTGTCTCCTTACCAAGAATTAATTCTTCCATCCAGAGGTCTTTGCTTGGACACAGATTTTGAATGTAAATATACAGGTACTCCTCCTAACCATGTTGAACAACTAAATAAAAAATAAAGGCAAGCCCGTTAATTGCAACTAATTTTGGGTGTTAAAATGTCAATACCATATGAAATAAAATTAAAAGGGCCATTTCCAACAAAGGACTTAGTCCAGATTCTTTTAAAAACAGCAGCAGACTTTAGTCTGAAAGGAAGCATTCGAACAGAAATTCATGGACCTGAGGTTTATTTAACTAAAATGGGTTTCAATGTAGGAGATCTTGAGCTGCATTATAGCCATGATGACAAACGCACTATTAATAAGATTTTTCCAGTTTGTCATGAAAGTTGGTTTGAAAAAAGATTTTCGAATTATATCAAAAAAGTTACAGGATTATTAGGTTAGCGAGCCCGCCAATTGCAACTAAAAATTATTTAATGAAAATGTACCTCAAAAAGTTGTTCCAAAATTTAAGAGTTAATATAGAGAAATACCTAAAAGGGATTGAGGAAAAAAACGAAAAAGATTTGGAAGACTGCATAAATTGGATGAATAAGTATTATATACGTATGTACCCAAAAATTGTAAAAGATATTCGAGATAATCATTCTGAGTATAAAATGCTAATTCATCAAAATACGCATCCTATTTGCAAAAAATTATCAAAAAAAGGTGCAAAAATTTATTATTGTCCTCAAAAGATAGGAAGAATAACTGGGTTAATTGATGAGTGGGGTGCTGAGTTAGGTTATGGGAGGCATGTTATTCTGGCAGAGCCTAGAATTAAAGGTTTTGTAAGGGATTCATTTTTCTTAGCTATTAATGTGTCAAAATACATTAAATCCAAATACAGAAAATCATATTTCATACCTCCTGAAAGTATAGATGCTATCTTTGATATGATAGAAAAAAAAGAAAAACCTGCTAAGATTGTGGAATATTTAAAAAGAAAATCAACCTGAAAGATGAAAAATTGGAAAATTCAAGTAATATTCAACAAAACATGAGGGCGATAAAATGGAAAAAGAAACAAAATTAATGTTATTAACAAGTATTTTTG
>Ga0210017_1004169_pt1 | contig 11917 bp, 11 predicted proteins | sample CryGeyCG2014_020_FD_183966 | JGI IMG/M metagenome (GOLD analysis project Ga0210017, IMG submission 183966) | Groundwater microbial communities from aquifer - Crystal Geyser CG08_land_8/20/14_0.20 (SPAdes) (version 2) | ecosystem: Environmental > Aquatic > Deep subsurface > Groundwater | place... | reverse complement strand
GACTTCGCTCAAAATCGCGGGCAAATTCTCTTTACTTAAATACTTCGCTAACTTTTTGAGCGATTTCTTCAAGGGAATAGTTTGTCTTAGCGAGATAGGACCTGACGCCCAAAGAAAGGCATCGTTCGATATCTTTCCCGCTCTCAAGATTCGAAAGCACTATTATCGGAATAACGCTTATTGACGGATTCGCTTTGATTGCTTCCAGAACGTGAAAACCGTCCATTTTGGGCAAAATCAAGTCCAACAAAATAAGATCCGGCTTTTCTTTTTCGGCTATTTCCAAGCCGCTTTTCCCGTCCATAGCGGCAAGAATTTCATAGCCCTCGGCTTTGAGCTTGGCGCCAAGAACCTCCTGAAGCCTCATCTCGTCTTCGATAAAAAGAATTTTCTTCGCCATATTTTTATTAATTATTGATAATTATTCCCTATCAAATTATTTTTGGGAACAGGAAGCGTAAACCAAAATGTCGAGCCTTTTCCCTCTTGGCTTGTAAATCCTATTTTCCCTCCCGACGCTTCAACGATAGCTTTCGCAAGATACAGCCTTAAACCAAGGCCTTGAGTTTGATACTTATACACGCTTTCGGCCCTGAAAAACTTACTAAAAATCCTCTTTTGGTCTTCTTTCGAAATACCGATACCTTCATCTCTCACCGAACAACAAACGCATTTCGGCACTCCTTGAAGCATTACCGTAATTTTCCCGCCGTTAATGCTGTAACGGATAGCATTGTCGATAATATGGCTCACAACATCTCTTGTTCTTATTTTATCGGCAAAAACTAAAGGCAAATTTTCCGACGTCTTAACCTCAAAAGAAACATTCGTGTTCAAATTCTCTTTTCTGCGCCGGCCAACGACTTCATCGATAATTTCTTTTAAAGAAAATACCGAAGGGTTAAGGAAAATAGTGCTATCTTCAATTCTATTAAGCTCTAAAAGATCATTAACTATATGGATCATTCTCTGATTCTCCTCATCAAGATGGATGAAAAATTTTTTAGCCTCGGAATCTTCTATTTTTATTCCTTTTTCTTTCAATAAATTCAATTGCCACTTGATGATGGAAAGAGGCGTCTTTATTTGATGAGACATAATGGCTACAAACTCCGATTTGGCCAGCGAAGCTTCGGCAACGCGCTCAAAAGAAGAAACGATAATATGACCGATGACAAAAAGAATTGCGGCAACGACTAAAACGATCAAAGCGATTAATTGCGGCTCTGTAAAAAACCATTGAGCCGTCAAATAAGTCGCGATAATCGAAGAAATAATAATGGCGCCCATCACTAAAAATAAAAAATGCGGACATTGCCATAATCCGACGCCATAACGCCGGCATTGTTTCACGATATTTAAAGAATCTAAAAATTTCGCCATAAATATTATTTTCCTATATATTAAAGATATCATTTATAACGCTTTATCGAAAGTGTTGATAAACATACCTAATCTAATTGACAAAAATATTGTATCTTCTATACTGGAAAATAGTCCGTTCTCAAACGGACTTAATTTTTAAGGAAAATAAAACATATGGATTTAAGAGCTTTCCGCTCTGCCCTGGAACAACTTGAGGTTGAGCGAGGTATTCCAAAACAAAAAATTATTGAGACAATCGAATTGGCGTTAGCCGCTGCTTATAAAAGAGATTATGGAAAAAAAGGCCAAATTATAAAGGCAGAATTCGATCCTGAAAACGGAAAATTAAAATTTTTCCAAATTAAAATCGTTGTTGACGAATCAATGTTGAAAGAGGAAGTTCCGGCGCTCGCCGAAGGCAAAATCGGAGTTCCGACCTCCGATGCTCCAACCGCTAGCATCGGGGATCGAAGCGTCGAGAAAGAAGAGTCAGAAGAAGATGAATTAGGACCACGAAAAGTGCGTTTCAACCCGGAAAGACATATTATAGTAGAAGAAGCTCGTAAAATAAAGAAAGGCGTGAAGCCTAGCGAAGAACTTGTTTTTCCCCTTGAAGCCAAAGAAGATTACGGCCGCATTGCGGCTCAAACCGCAAAACAAGTTATCATTCAGCGTATCAGAGAAGCTGAACGAGAATCTGTCTTTGATGAATTTAAAAGAAAACAAGGAGAAATCATAAGCGGCATTGTTCAACGCATTGAAGCCGGCAATGTTTTTATTGATTTAGGCCGTACAACCGCCATTTTGCCGCGAGAAGAACAAATTAGAGGCGAACGTTACCGTCTAGGCGAACGAGTAAAAGCCTTGCTTTTTCTTGTGGAACAAAGCCAAAAAGGCATAAATCTTTATCTTTCAAGGTCTCATCCGAGATTTTTGACAAAGCTTTTCGAAATGGAGGTGCCGGAAATTACCAATGGGACCGTAGAAATCAAAGCCGTGGCCAGAGAAGCCGGTTCCAGAGCTAAAATTGCCGTTGTCTCAAACCAAGAAAGCATTGATCCTATAGGTTCTTGCGTTGGTCAAAAAGGCGTTCGTGTAGGCACGGTTATATCAGAATTAGGCGGAGAAAAAATTGACATTATTGAGTGGGCAGAACAGCCAAATGTTTTTATTGCCAACGCGCTTTCCCCTGCTAAAATCCTTGAAGTCGAAACAAAAGCAAAAACAAAAGATGCGAAGATTACGGTAGCAGAAGAGCAAGTTTCTTTAGCTATTGGCAAAGGAGGACAAAATGTCCGATTAGCGGCAAAAATTACCGGATGGAAACTGGATATTCGCTCGCGGCTAGGAGAATCAATTGCGACAGCAACAGAACAAGGCGAAGTTTCCGGCGAAGGTATTCAGACTTAAGTCTAACGGGGTTTCATATGAAACAAAAAAGTGGTTTAAATTGTTCCACGTGAAACATTTTTGTAGAAAATGACTCAAATTTCGAAACAAAATGTGGGACAAGTCGGAGAAGATGTCGCCGTGAAACATCTTGTGAAACATTCCTTTAAGATATTGGGCAGAAATTATCGAAAAAAATGGGGTGAAATAGATATAATAGCCAAAAAAGACAATATTTTGCATTTTGTAGAAGTAAAATCAGTCCAATGGCCATATAACAAACCAATTAATGCAGAAAATTTCCGGCCAGAAGAAAATATGCATTTATGGAAACGCCGGCGCCTGGCAAGAACCATTAAAACTTATTTATCGGATATCCGAGTATCGGATGATGTCGAATGGCAAGTAGACGTCATTGCGATTTTCCTTGATTTCGAGATTAAACGGGCTAAAATAAGAGTAACAGAAAATATTATTTTGCTTTAAAAAAATGTTTCCCGTGAAACACGGGGTATAGTGTAATGGTAGCACGAGTCTTTTGGGAAGATTTAGTCCCAGTTCAAATCTGGGTACCCCGATAAAACTTATAATGGACACGAACACACTACATATTATATATGTTGTCCGATAGAAATGTAATAGAATCTATTTTATAAAATTTGACTTTTAAAAATATATATATATCATTTAGCTTAATTCGGAAAATAATCCTTAAAATTAAGGTCGTAAAAGCCATTATCAACTTAATAAACATTAAATTTCATGGCTTACGAATGCGATGAATGCGGCGGAACAAGCGAAGAAAAAAAAGAATGTTGTGGCGCCGAAATGGAAGAAGAAGTAGAAGAAACAAAAGCAGAAGAAGAGGAAGAAAAGTTTGAAGAAGAAATATAAATTTAGACGTGTTTCACCCCGTTAGAAGTTCAAATAAACGTTGATGATTATAAAGAGTGCTACTGCGATTTCGCCTGCGGCTTTAGTTGGTAAAAATAGTAAAGTTTTCTGGAAACTTCTAACGGGGTTTCACATGAAACCCCGCCCTGAGACTATCGAGGGGCGGGGTTTCATTTTTGTGAATTTCTGATAAAATACTTTTATTAAAATGCGGGATTAGTTTAGTGGCAGAATAAGAGTTTTCCAAACTCTGGGCGGGAGTTCGATTCTCCCATCCCGCATAATAAAGAAAATAGCCTTAGTTTATCTAGGGCTATTTTCTTTTTATTTTTGGGAGGAGAATCGAAGACCGCAGTCCCGAGCGAAGCCGAGGGACGAGGGGCGGCCTGCGAGCCCAAAAATCAAGAAGCAAGCGAGGTTCTAACAGACCAATACTCTTTTATCATCGGGTTGTAATTTGGTATAATAAAAACATATGAAAAACAATTAAGTCGCGCCTTGGAAAAAGCTCAAGAAGTCAAGGAATATGGGCCAATAACTTCCTATAGTTTTACGGCGGGATTTACGGCTTCGCCTGCTTCTCCAACAACCCAACATGGCACAAATGCGTTAGAGGCAGCAAGACAACGAGATACTACTTATCACTTCAGAATCATAGCTGAAGATACTAAGGGCAATAAAATTGTTTCAGACGATTATACTTTTACCACCGGTTTATAGGTTGGCATCATAAATTTATATGAAAATCATCAAAAAATTAAAATGGGTTTTGCTCGTCCCGCGCCTTTGGACGAACTAATAGTAGAAGTTCCTACGGGCAACCTATAAAATCCACCCTAAGAAATTAAAAATTTGACAAACTCAATTGAATAACTAAAATAACAGAAACGGTCGTTTTTTTTATTAAAAGTTTATTAGTTTAGTAATCTGATTAAAAAAATGAAAAATAAAGTTTTTATTGTCGCGGCTATTTTGGCAGTAGCGGCAATGGTTTGGGGAATGTTGGAAACAATTCCCGCGTCAGCCGAGCCAACAACGAGAAAAATCGTTGTTTTTAAAGAAGGCGCGCTGAATGAGCCCGACAGAGAAGCATTAGTGGCTAAATTTGGAGGTATTCGGGTCAAAAATCTTGATTTAATCGGCGCAAAAGTAGTGCTTTTGTCGCCTAAAGCGGAAAAAGTCCTGAAACAGCATCCGGCGGTCTTGAGGATTGATGACGATGTTGTGGTTAAAGCTTTAATTAGGGGAGGCATTACGGCCAAACCTGCTCCTTCCCAACCGGCAGAGACTTTGCCTTGGGGTATTGACCGCATTGACGCGGATTTGGTTTGGGGCGCAACCACAGCTGACCCGATTAAAGTAGCCGTTATTGATACGGGTATTGATGTCAAACATCCTGATTTAAAAGATAATCTTAAAGGAGGCGTGAGCACTGTTAGTTACACTACCAGCTATAATGACGATAATGGACACGGCACTCATGTTGCCGGCATTATCGGAGCAATTGATAATGATATTGGCGTGATTGGCGTTGGTCCGCAAATTGACCTTTACGGCGTAAAGGTTCTGGACCGCCGCGGTTCTGGTTATCTTTCCGATGTGATTGAAGGCCTGGATTGGGCAATCGCTAATGGGATACAAGTTGTTAATATGAGTTTGGGAACCTCGGCTGATATTCAATCTTTCCACGACGCAGTCATTCGTGCTTACCAGACCGGAATTGTTCAGGTAGCCGCTGCAGGAAATAGCGGTAGAGCTGTTATTTACCCGGCTGCTTATCCTGAAGTTATCGCTGTATCGGCAACCGATAATACCGATACAATTGCCTCTTGGTCCTCACGCGGTCCGGAAATTGATTTGGCTGCCCCCGGCGTTTCAATTTATTCAACTTATAAAGGACAAACCTATAAGGCCTTGAGCGGCACTTCAATGGCTAGTCCTCATGTTGCAGGTACAGTTGCTTTGGTTTTAACAACTATTATCGGTGCTTACGATTCAGATGGCGATGGCGCCTGGGATCCGTCTGAAGTCCAGAACAAACTTCAAATGACTGCCGAAGATTTAGGCGTTTCCGGCTACGACACACTCTACGGTTATGGCTTAGTTGACGCCGAAAAAGCAGTTATTTATTAAATTTCAGCAAGATTGGCAACACCGGAAAAACCCCGCTATGGCGGGGTTTTTCCTTTGGATATTTTTTTACTCGTTTTTTACTTTCACTTTCTGCACCCGGTTTTTGTCCAGTTTAGGCAATTTGATGCTTAAAATCCCATTTTTAAGCGTTGCTTCGGCAGAATCAGAATCAACCTCCTGGGGCAAAAGAATAGACCGTGAAAATGCGCCCCAATAAAGTTCCTGATAATAATAATCCTCTCCCAAAATTTCGCGTTGTTTCTGACGTCTTCCGCGAAGAGTCACCATGTCCTGGGTAATGGACACATCAAGTTCGTCCGGTTTTGTGCCGGCAACAACAGCTTGAATAATAATCTCGCTTGGCGTTTGAAAAACATCAACGGCAAGCTGACCCTCTTCTTCTTCGTTCATCCAGTCTCCTGCTTTTGCCGCAGATTTTGTTTTTTCGGTGGTAATCATAGGCTCGCGAACAATTTCTTCTTCGTCGTCTTCAACCGCGTTCACGCTCCCTGTTAATCTTTCAAAAAAAGAACGATGATCTTTTGGCATAAAATTTGGCTTAAATTAATGATTTATTAAAAATTATTATTTTTTAGACCTTTAATTTTTTCGAAAATAAAGAAAAGAATTACGACTGCTAACCAAAGGGGAATAAGTATTTTAAAAAGATTAGTATCCCCACTATTAATTATAAAGAAATTAAAGAGAGTATGCAAAATTGTGGCAAACAGCAAACCGCCTAAAACATTGCGCATTAACTTTTCCTTATGGAAAAAAGAAAAAGCAACGCTGGCTCCCACTATCGCCGAACTTACCACGTGAAGCAATGTTGCCCCTAAAAACCTCAAATTGCCCGTAATAAGGCTGGCGAGCATGCCATGACCGCCGAAAACTTTTAACAGAAAAAGGATGTTTTCCAAGGCCGCAAAACCCAATGCGGCGGTAATCAAATAAATAAGGGCGTCAACAGGCTCATCAAAACTCGACAAGCGAAGAGCCGCTCTTCTGGCGGCTATATATTTCGCTATTTCTTCAATCGCGGCCCAAACAAACAAAAGAATGACCGAAAATAGCCATTTTGGCAAAAAAACAAACCACTTAGTTATCAACACATTTGTTCCTTGTTCTAAAAATAGAGCCACTATTGCCATTACCATTCCGGCTGTAAAGGTTAAAAGTAAAATTCTACGGGGTTCGGGATGCAAATCTTCCCTTAACCAAAACCAGAGCCACAGCAATGCCGGCAATAATCCTCCGACAAACGCGAAAAAAACATCTATTGATGTTATTGTGTTGGCCATTTTTCAATTATTAACATTGTGGACTTGTCCTTCAAAGCTTTGGCGAAGAAGGACATTTTTGACCAAATTTCTTCGGTTACGTGAGGAATAAAAGGATGAAGCAGCTTTAAAGAATTTGAAAGAACGTAAATTAAAATTTTCTGCGTATTTTCTTTTAAATCCGCGTTAGCCATCTGCGCTTTACTGCTTTCAAGGTAGCAATCACAAAAATCATGCCAAAAAAAGTCGTACAAGTCATGCAAGGCCTGACTAAACTCAAAATTATCGATATTTTTAGACGTATTTTTGGTGATTTCTTTTAGTTTTTTAAGGATTTCTTTATCGGCTTGGGTTTTGGGTTTTGGAATTTTGAATTTGGAATTTTGAATTTGTTTCGGATTTCGATATTCGGATTTCGAATTTTCTGTTTGTTGTAAAACAAACCGACTGGCATTCCAAATCTTGTTCAAAAATTTCTTACCGGCAACAAGCGCATCTACGGACCAATGGACGTCCTGCGTTCCCATTGTTTGCCAAATTAAAGCAAAACGCGTGGCATCAGCGCCGTATTGTTCAATAAAGTTCATCGGATCCAATCCTGTCCCTAAAGACTTTGACATTCTTTTTCCTTCACTCGTCAAAATTGTGGCGTGAATAAGCACATCATGAAACGGCGCTTTTTTCATAAATTCCAAACCTGAAAAGACCATTCGCGCAACCCAAAAATTAATAATATCGCGGGCAGTTACCAAAGTATTTGTCGGATAAAACTTTTTCAAATCTTTTTTATTTTCAAAAATTGCAAAAGGCCAGAGAGCCGAAGAAAACCAAGTATCCAAAACGTCTTCTACGCCTTCGATAGGAATCTTATGCCCCCACCAAATTTGCCTTGAAATACACCAGTCTTTTATGTTTTTTAACCAATCTAAATATATTTTTTCCCAACGGGAAGGGTGAAATTTAACTTTCCCTGATTTTACCGCTTTAATCGCCATTTTCGCCAATTCGTCCATTTTCAAAAACCATTGCAAGCTTGGCAAATTTTCAACAACGCTTCCGCAACGATAACAATGAGCGATATTGTGCTCGTAGTCCTCTATTTTTTCGATAAGGTTTTGTTTTTCTAAATCCTCAACAACTTTTGTTCTGCAATCAGCAATACTTAAGCCGGTGTATGCTTTGCCTGCTAAGGGAAGCATTTTTCCGTGTTCACCGATAATTTTGAAAAATTCCAAATTGTGCCCTTGTCCTATTTCCGAGTCAATAATACTGTGTGCCGGCGTGACTTTGACGGCGCCGGTGCCGAATTCGGCTTCAACCCTTCTGTCGCTGATAATCGGGATTTTTCTATCGGTCAACGGCAAAATCGCACATTGTCCGATAAGATTTTTATAACGGACATCGGAGGGGTGAATCGCCACTGCCGAATCGCCCAACATTGTTTCCGGCCGGGTTGTTGCGACTGTAATAAAGCATGCCTCGCCAGAGGGCAGGCTACCATTTTCAAGGGGATATTTAATAAAATAAAGCTTTGCCGTCTCTTTTTTGTATTCCAATTCCAAATCAGAAAGGCTGGTTTGGCATCTCGAACACCAATTGACAACCTTTTCGCCCCTATAAATCCAGCCTTTTTTGTAATAATGGAAGAAAGCTTTTTCAACTTCTAATTGATACGCGTTATCCATTGTGAAACGCAATCGCGACCAGTCGCAAGAAGCGCCGATTTTTTTCAATTGTTCTAAAATCTGATTACCGTATTTCTCTTTCCATTGCCAAACGCGATTTAAAAATTCTTCCCGACCAATATCATAGCGGCTTAATCCTTGCTTTTTTAAATCTTTTTCAACGGCATTCTGCGTGGCGATACCGGCATGATCAGTGCCCGGCACCCATAGAGCTTGATAACCTTCCATTCTCTTTTTGCGGATTAAAATATCCTGAATTGTAGCGTTCAAGACGTGTCCCATATGCAAAGAGCCTGTGATGTTCGGTGGGGGAATAACAATGGTATAAGTTTTTTTCTTATTCGGATTGTCGGCCCAAGACCGATCAGCCTCGGGCTGAAAAAACCCTGATTTCTCCCACATTTCATAAATACGGCTCTCCACCTTTTTCGGCTCGTATGCTTTATCTAATTCCTTTGACATAGATTTAGATTTTTGCTTAACTTTTATTGGATTTATTTAATAATTTTCGCACAAAAAAAGCCCTTTGAAAAGGAGAATAAAATGGCAGGGCTACGATTAAGTTAATTTTAAATTTCCATCGGCTTTCAATGCCCCGCCTCGGCGGGGCTTTTTATTTTTCAGCCAGCGGAAATAAGCTGCCAAAGCGATCATTGCCGCGTTATCGCCGGTAAATTCCATCTCCGGCATCAATAAATTTATCACATATCTGCTATCGCAGTTAAATGGCATCTTTTGCTGAAGTTGTTTGCGCAGTTCTTTATTCGCCGCCACGCCGCCGCCTAAAATCACTGTTTTCGCTTTATATTCCTTTGCTACCCGCATTGTTTTGGAAATCAAAACGTCAATAACCGCCTGTTGAAATTCCTTTACCATAGCCGATACCAAGTATTCACGATCGTGGCTACTTGTCCTCATCTTTTGTTCTAATTCTTTTAATTTATATAAAACCGCGGTTTTGAGGCCGGAAAAACTGAAATTATAATCTTTTGAATTAATCATCGGCCTTGGCAGTTTGACTTTATCATTTGATGATATAAATTGCGCGGTCGCAGATTTTATATCATGTTTTAATTTCAATTTTTTTTCTGCCATTACGCCAATGGCCGGTCCGCCGGGATAGCCAAGCCCGAGCAACCGCGCCACTTTATCAAAAGCTTCGCCTGCCGCGTCATCCAAGGTTTGGCCAATAACCTTATATTCCAACGGTTTTTTGGACAAAACCAGTTCCGTATGCCCGCCGCTAACCAGCAATGCGATTGCTGGAAATTCGAAATTCGAAATCCGAAATTCGAAATCTCGCTTCGTGCTTCGTGCTTCGTGCTTCGTGCTTTTTCGGTTTTTCTCAAGAAAAATCGAAAAGATGTGGCCTTCAAGATGATTTATACCCAAAAGCGGTTTATTATATTTTTTTGCCAATTCTTGGGCAAAATTAATTCCCACCCAAAGAGCCGGTTCAAGGCCGGGACCGCTGGTTACCGCGATTAAATCTATCCTGGGATTTTTTAATGATAAACGCGCTTCTTTTAATGCTTTTTTAAAAATCAGAGGAAGATTTTTCTGATGTTCGCGCTTCGCGAGATTCGGCACAACTCCCCCAAACGGCGCGTGGATTTTCACTTGCGATGCGACAATATTCGAAAGTATTTTTATTCTCGGCGCTTTAAATCCGCCTGATATTTCCAAAACAGCGACTGCAGTTTCATCGCAACTCGTTTCAATGGCTAAAATAGTCAATTTTTTCTTCATAGTCTGGAGATTAATTCTTGTTTTCGCCAAAAACCATACAATTTGCCTTGCGATTCCAATTTAGCCAAGATTTTCCTAATTTCTTTAGGCAAGGGCATTGCTTCCCGCTTCTTAAATGGCGTGCCGCAAAGAGGCATAAAATAATGGCCATGGATGCGAGCGCCCATTTTAACCAAGTCCTCAATGACATTTACGGTTTGAAACATATCTTTCTCAGTTTCGCCGGGCAACCCGAAAATAAAATCAACATTTGCGATAAAGCCCGCTTTTATCGTTAATCGAACAGCTCGATAAATATCTTCAACGCTGTGCGCTCGACGAATTTTCTTCAGGATTTTTTGGCTGCCGGACTGGGCGCCAATAATAATATTGTCATTGTCGGCATAAGTTTTGACGAGTTTTAAAGTTTCTTTACTTACAAAATCTGGCCGAACCTCGGAAGGAAAAGTGCCAAAAAAGATACGACCTTTTCTTCCCACTGCTTTTCTTGCGGATTTCAATAATTTTGCCAGTGCTGCAAAATTAGGTCTGTCACCTTTTGAACCATAAGCGAAAGAATTAGGAGTAATAAAACGGATGTCCTTTAAACCGCGCCTCAGCGAAACTTTTATATATTTGGCTATCTGGGAAATGCTTCGGTGCCTCATTTTGCGGCCAAAAAGATAGGAAGTTTGGCAATACGCGCACCCCCACGGACAACCGCGGCTGATTTCAATCGGCCCGATTTTGTTGAATTTTACGGAAAACGGAGGATAACGGTTAAGATTAACGGGTTTTTGGTAGCCGGTAAAAATAAATTTGGAATCGCGAAGAAAACCTAATCCTTCAATTTTCCGCCAATCTTTGCCAGCTTTGATTCTTTTGAGAAATTCGACTAAAGTCTTTTCGCCTTCGCCGACGGCAACCGCGTCAAATCCCAATTCTAAGGTTTTTTTCGGGTCGCCGCTCGGATGAGGTCCGCCGGCAATCGCAATAATATCCGAAAATTGTTGTTTGAAATTTTTAATAACAGGTTTTATTTCCGGCAGTTGCGCGGTCGCGAACGAAAAACCGACAATGACTTTTTGGCCGTTAGAATATCGTTTTTCCAAAAGTTCTTCCAACTCTTTTTCAGTTGACGGAAAAAAGACTTCTAAATCACTAAGTGATTTTTCCGTTTCCAAGGCGCCGGCTAAAGCCCGAAAGCTGTTCCGGTTAAGTTTATGGTAATAAAAAATTAAACAGATATCTTTTTTTCTCACATCCAATATCTTACCCTACTCCTTACCCATTCGACAAACTCAGGGTAACCCCGAGCGCAGTCGAAGGCTTGATTTTTTCAATTTTTGCGGTAAAATATACGAATATTGGTGGCGCTATCGTCTAGTCCGGTTTAGGACACCACGCTTTCAATGTGGTAACCCGGGTTCGAATCCCGGTGGC
>Ga0210017_1004166_pt1 | contig 11924 bp, 10 predicted proteins | sample CryGeyCG2014_020_FD_183966 | JGI IMG/M metagenome (GOLD analysis project Ga0210017, IMG submission 183966) | Groundwater microbial communities from aquifer - Crystal Geyser CG08_land_8/20/14_0.20 (SPAdes) (version 2) | ecosystem: Environmental > Aquatic > Deep subsurface > Groundwater | place... | reverse complement strand
AGCGCCGAGGCATGAGGCAGAGCGAGGCCACGGTGTGGCTAAGCGCGTTTTGCGCACCGGTCCGGGAGGCGTCCCGAACCCCACGGTGCTGGCCGAGCGCGTTTTGCGTTCCGGTCCCCGCGGCGGTCAACGCTCCCAATCGTGAAAACCTGTTATTTAGGAACCGGTTCAAAGCCGGGGGAGACTTTGCCGGCGGCGAGGTTGAGGGGGCAGGCTTCCTGGCAGAGGTCGCAGCCATAGGCGAAACCGTGGTCCTGCTCCGCTATCTCCGGCGGCATAGGTTCGCGCGCCTGGGTGGTCCAATAAGAAATGCAGAGCGCGGGGTCCAGCGCCCCGTCCTTAAGCGCCCCGGTGGGACAGGCCCGCGCGCAGCGCGAACAGGAACCGCAGGAATCATCGCGGGGCGCGTCCGGCTCCAGCTCCAGGTTAAGCGCCAGCCCCCCCACAAAGAAGTAACTACCCAGCCCGCGCGAAACGGCCAGCGTATTTTTGCCGCGGAAAGCTATCCCCGCCAGCCGCGCCAGCTCCTTCTCCAGCACCGGGGAAGTATCACAGAACACCCGTCCCTCCGCGCCGGGAAATTCCTGTTTTATGGTCTCCAGCGCCGCGGACAGCTTTTCCTGCACCCCGCCGTGATAATCGCGGCACAGCGCGTAGCGCGCCAGCCTCGCGCCGGGTTTCGCCAACAGCCCGGCAGCGAACCGCTTCCTGCCGGAGTTTTCTATAAACGCCGCCGGGGGCCCGGCCGCGCGCAGAGCAGCGGCATAATCCAGGCCGGGCGCCCAGTAGCGGAAGGCGCAGACCAGCGCCGAGCGCGCGCCCTCGTACCAGTTGGAAAGATTTTTTCTTTTAAGCGGGTCCCGGTTCAGGTAGGCCAGGTCCGGCGGGACACTCGCGGCGGCTTCGGCGAACCTGCCGAATTCGTCCAGGTCCCCCACCCCTGCGATACCCGCCGCGGCGGCGCCGCCGTACAGGGCGATTTCCTTGATCCTTTCCGCCTTACTCATCGAAAATATCAGGACTTGGACAGGCTGGAATATTCCCAGGAGGAATAACGCAGCCAGAAGAACCTGAAGAATTCCTTAAGGAACTCTTCCCGGGAAACCCGCCGGCCCAGGATGTCGCGCACGCTGACGGCGGTTTCAAGCTTAAGCTTATTGTTAAGGTTGACGCCCGCGCCGAGCAGCAGCCAGCCGGCTTCACGATTTATCGAGGAAGACTCCGCGATTATGCCGGCTAGCTTAAGCCATTTGCGGCGGCGCGGATGATAAGCGTAAACGTCGTTGGGCTTTTTTACCCGGGTCTTAATACCGTACAGCGCTATGGTCTCGGCCACGGCCTCCCCGCTGAGCACGCTAAGGTCCGGCAGGAATTTAAGGCCGGTCTCGGGCTTGAGCAGCAGGGTCATATAAAGTCCGCCGGGGCCCGATTCCCAAGCGCTGCCCCGGCGCCCCACACCGGCGGTCTGGGTTTCGGCCAGTACCAGCGTATTTTGCGCGGTCCCCTCCATGGCCATTTCCCGGGCTACGGCCTGGGTGGAGACGGTCTCGTCCAGGCAGACTATCCGGCTTATGCCAGGCAGGGTACTGAGGTCAAGCTCTTCACAATTGCAGGGTTTCATTTTTCCTCCACTTCAAAAGAGATGTCCAGCGGCCGCGCGGCGCTGGTAATGGAGCCCACGGAGATCCTGTCTACGCCCAGCCTGGCGAACTGCGCGGCCTTTTCCAGGTCCACGCCTCCGGAGATCTCCACCTCGGGCTTTTTGCCCTTATAGGAGCGTATCATCGCAATGGCTTCCATCATGTCCCTGTAGGCTATATTGTCCAGCATTATCACGTCGGCGCCCAAAGACAGGAAATTCCGCAGCTGGAACAGGCTCTGCACTTCCAGTTCTATTTTAAGGCCGGGCTTGGCCTTGCGCATGGCTTTTATGCGCCCGGCCAGCACTTCGGCGCTGCCGCCGGCCAGCGCCACGTGGTTGTCTTTTATCATGGCCATATCGTAAAGGCCCATGCGGTGATTTCTGGCGCCGCCCACCCCGGCGGCGTATTTTTCTATGGCGCGCAGGCCCGGCAGGGTTTTGCGTGTGTCATAAATCCTGGTGCGGCGGCTTGTTATTACGGAGGCGAACAGCGCGGCCCTGGTGGCTACGCCGCTCATATGCTGCAGAAAATTGAGGGCGGTGCGCTCGGCGGTCAGGATCGTGGCGGGCCCCTCCACCTGCATAACAATATCGCCCCTGTTTATCCGGGCGCCGTCCTTATAGCGGGTCTTTATTCCGGAGCCGGGCGCGGCCAGTTTGAACACGCGTTTGGCCACATCAAGGCCGCAAAGCACGCCTTTATCCCTGGCCAGCATCCTGCCGTAAAAACGGGTCCCCAGCGGCACAAAGAACCGGGTAGTCACGTCCCCGGGCCCAATGTCTTCCTTCAGCGCCGCCTTGATAACAGCGTCAAATTCCCTCATCTTTAAATTTTACCATTTAGCAGGCGCCGCGGAGGGCAGAATTATAGCTTTGTTTAACAGAAGGTACGCGAGGTGCACAGTCGGGGGCCTGGCACCTCGCGGCACTTATGTTAAGTAAAATTATTTCTTCCTGCGGGAGGTTTTGAGTTTTATACCGGTCATTTCGCGGAGCTCGAAGAGGCGGTTGCGCAGTTCCGCGGCGAGTTCGAAATTGAGGTTGTCGGCGGCGTCCTTCATGCGTTTCTCTATCCCGGCCGCCAGGGCTTTCACCGAAGCCTTCGGCATATCGCCGCGCGGCAGGGGCTCGGCCACCGCCAACCCTTCGCGCTTGGCCTGCGTGCGCAGTTCCTCGTATTCCACGAATTTCTTGATAATACTTTTCGGCTCGATACCGTGCTTCTTATTGTACGCCAGCTGCGTGGTACGGCGGCGCGTCATCTCGGCCATCGCACGTTCCATAGAACCGGTAATACGGTCCGCGAAAAGGATAACTTCGCCGCAGAGGTTGCGGGCCGCGCGCCCCGAGATCTGTATCAAAGTGGTCTCGCTGCGCAGAAAGCCCTCATTGTCCGCGTTGAGGATGGCCACCAGCGTCACCTCGGGGATATCCAGCCCCTCGCGCAGCAGGTTGATGCCCACCAGCGCGTCGAACCCGCCCTTGCGAAAAGCGCCCAGGATATCCAGCCGCTCCAGCGTATCCATATCCGAATGCATATAGCGCGCCTTCATCCCCTTCTCGGACAGGAAGGCGCTCAGGTCCTCGGCGGTCTTCTTCGTCAGCGTCAGCACCAGCGTGCGCTCTTTCTTCGCCGCGCGCCTGGCTATCTCGGCTGACAGGGCTTTTATCTGGCCGGTCACGGGCAGTATCCTTATCTCCGGGTCCACCAGGCCCGTGGGCCGGATTATCTGCTCCACAATATCCTCTTTGGCACAGGCCGTAAGCTCGTATGGCCCGGGGGTGGCGGAAACAAAGACGGTAGAAGGCCTCAGCGCCTCGAACTCGTCGAACTTCAGCGGCCTGTTGTCCAGCGCCGACGGCAGCCGGAAGCCGAAATCCACCAGCGTCTGTTTGCGCGCGCGGTCCCCCGCGTACATGCCGCGTATCTGCGGCACCGTCACATGCGATTCGTCCACAAAGAACAGGAAACCCTTCTTATAGTAATCGAACAGGCAGTCCGGCCTGCTGCCCGGCGGGCGGCTGGCCAGGTGCCGCGAATAATTCTCCACCCCGCTGCAATAGCCGGTCTGGCGTATCATCTCAAGGTCGTAGCGCACGCGCTGGCCCAGGCGCTCGGCTTCCAGCAGTTTCCCCGCCCCTTTCAGTTCGGCCAGGCGCTCCGCCAGTTCCGCCTCTATGGCCGCGGTCGCTGCCTCCACTTCGCCGGAAGTGGATACGAAATGCGTGGCCGGGAACACCCAGATCTCCTTAAGTTCCTTTATGGTATCCCCTGTAAGAGGGTCTATTTCCTTTATCGCTCCTACATTCTCTTCCAGTTCCACCCGCCAGGCGGTTTCGGCATCGGCGGGAAAAATATCCAGGTTACCCCCCCGCAGCCTGAAGGTGCCGCGCGAGAACTCCACCTCATTGCGCTCATAATTGATGCTTACAAGGAAGCGCGTAAGTTCCTTGCGGTCGGCTTTCTGCCCCTGCTTTATATTGAGGCACCGCTCCGAGAAATTATCCGGCGAGCCTATATTATAAATGCAGGAGACGGACGCCACCACTATAGTATCGGGGCGGGTGAGTATGGAGGTGGTGGCCTTCAGCCGCAGCTTGTCTATGTGGTCGTTTATGGAGGAATCTTTTTCTATATAAGTGTCGGTGGCCGGGATATAAGCTTCGGGCTGGTAATAGTCGTAATAGGAGACGAAATACTCCACAGCGTTATCCGGGAAGAAGGTCTTGAACTCGGAATACAGCTGGGCGGCCAGCACTTTATTGGGCGAGATGACCAGCGCGGGGCGCTGGAGGCGCTCTACCATGGCGGCTATGGTGAAGGTTTTGCCGGAGCCGGTAACGCCCAGCAGGGTCTGGTTGGCCTTGCCGGCTTTTACGCCGGCGCAGAGCGCGTCTATGGCGGCGGGCTGGCCGCCGGCGGGCCCGAAGGGAGCCACCAGCCTGAACCTGTTCTTCATCTCTAAATTTTAGCAATATTCTTCTGCCCGGGAAGCGCCGATTTCCCCTGCCGCCAACCTGGCCTGACGGTCGGGCCGGGTTAGCGCATAGCGCTTGATACGGCACGGCCATAGGCCGGCAAAACCTTCCGCAGGCCGAGGCTTGCATAGCGCCGAGGATAATACGGACCTGCCCTTCCTAAATGACGAAAAACAGCCCGCTTAAAACTTATTAAAAAGCCCCGGCCGCCCATAAATGTTAAAATTTCCGCATGCCGGAACGCGTAGAGATAACCGTGGCCGAAAGCGCCGGGTTCTGCCCCGGCGTGAAGAACGCCATAGATCAAGTGCTGGAGCTGGCCAAGCACCGCAAGAAGACCATCTACACGCTGGGCCCCCTTATCCACAATAAGCAGGTAATAGAAACCCTTAAAGAACAGAACATCCACGCCATAAATTCCGCCGCGGAGATCAAGGACCGCGGCGCCATACTGGTGATACGCGCGCACGGCGTCACGCCGGAAGAAGAAAAGAAACTGCGCTCCCTGGGCCTTGAAGTGGTGGACGCCACCTGCCCGCTGGTGAAGCATGCGCAGGAGAACATCCGCGCCCATGCCGCCGAAGGTTATTCAACCATAATAGTGGGCGACCGCGACCACGCCGAGGTTATAGGCCTGATGGGGTATGCCGCCGGGCGCGGCCACGTGGTAAGCGGGCCGGAAGAAGCCCAAAAACTCCCCCGCCTTGAAAAAGCCAATATCGTAGCCCAGACCACGCAGGAAAACGAAGTCTTCCTGGCGGCTGTGGAAGAAGCGCGGAAAGCCGCCGGGGAACTATTAGTCTCCAACACCATCTGCAACCCCACGCGCCAGCGCCAGAAAGAGACGATAGAGCTTTCCAAAGACGCGGACCTGGCGATAGTGGTGGGCGGCCGCAACTCGGCCAATACCGCACGCCTTTTCCACATCTGCCGGCGCCTGGCTAAAAAGGCCGTGCACATAGAAAAGGAAGACGAGCTGAAGAAAGCCATGTTCCGCGGCGCCGCGAAGGTCTTTATTACCGCCGGGGCCTCCACCCCGACGTGGATGATAGAGAAGGTCCTTGAAAAAGCGCGGGCACTGGCCGCCGGCAGAAGCAACCGCCTGCTTGAACGGCTGGCCCTGGGCTGGAAGCTGGTGATAACCGGCTCGCTCTACACCGCGTTGGCCGCGGCCGCCCTCACCTATGTCTGTATGAAACTGGAGGGCACGCCGGTCTCAGGTAAATTCCCGCTTATGGCCGGTCTCTTCGCCTTCAGCCTGCATATGGCCAACCGCGCGGCGGAAAAAGGCGCCGCCGCCCCGGACAGGGCGCGCAGGCTGCTCTTCGTAAAATACGCCATGCAGTCCCGCTTCGCGGCGCTCATCTGCGGCATGCTGGCCATCTTCCTTTCCGCCGCCACGGGCTGGCAGGTGCTGCTTCCCGCAGCCTTCTTCTGGCTTTTAGGAATGCTGTATCCCTGCAAGCTCCCCCTGGGCCTGGCCAACTTCGGCTATTTCCCGGCCTCCAAGGACATCCTGATAGCGCTGGGCTGGGCCTTCATGTGCGCCGGCGCGCCCGGGCTGGGGCAGGGCGGGGCTATGAGCAATGCCACGCAGCTGGCGGTATTCTTCGCCTTCCTGCTGGTGTTCACGCGCTCGGTGCTGTTCGGGATAAGCCATGCCCACAGCGATATGATAACCGGCAAAGAGAATTTCTACAAAGCCGCGGGTCCGGCACTCACCTACCTCACGCTGTCTTTTATCTTCCTGCTTATATCCGCCACGCTCATAACGCTTAAAAGCATGGGCTGGCAGCCGCAGCTTGCCGCGGCCCTGCTGACGGGCCTGTTATATTACCTCGGGCTGCTGCTCTTCTTTTATTTCAGCAGGATCCCGGAAAGGATCACCGCGGAAACGCTGATAGACACGCAATTTATGCTGCTGGCGGCGCTGGCATATTATTCTTAAGGTGGCCGGACGCAAACAGTGGCTGCAGCGCAAAGATGAGCGCGGCGCTGGAAAACATCGTCACCGTGAACACGGCCGGGATAAAGCGTCGCGCGGTAGTTTTTATACGGGATTTTCCCCCGGGGGGGGGGACCGGGATCAGGCGGCAGTCCACCCCGGCCGGGCTACAGTATACCGGCTTCCATCATCGCTTTTTTTACGGCGGGGCGGTTCCTTTCGGAGAGCGGGGTGAGAGGCAGCCGCGGCTCGCAGGAGCACAGGCCCAAAAGCGAAACCGCGTATTTCACCGGGATGGGGTTCGTCTCGATAAAAACGGACTTTATCAGCGGGAATAGTTTGTGGTGCAGTTCCGCAGCCTCCACTGTTTCGCCCTTCAGGAATTTTCCGCACATTTCGGAAGTTTCCTCCGGGGCTATATTCGAGACCACCGAGATGACGCCGCGCGCGCCCACGGACATCATGGGCAGCGTAAGCGAATCGTCGCCGCTCATCACCGCGAAATCCGTGTCCAGGGTGTTTATTATCTCGCTCACCTGGTCCAGGCTGCCCGAAGCTTCCTTTATGCCGACGATATTGGAGAATTTACGCCGCAGGGCCAGAACGGTGGCCGGGGCCATATTAACGCCGGTGCGCCCCGGGATATTGTAAAGTATCACCGGCAGGCGCGTGGACCGCGCTATCCCGGAGAAATGCGCGGTCAGCCCGTCCTGCGTAGGCTTGTTGTAATACGGAACTACGGCAAGCAGCCCATCCACGCCGGTAGCCGATACCTTTTTTACCATCTCTATGGATTTGGCGGTGGAATTGGTGCCCACGCCAGGCATGACCGGCACCCGGCCATTCACCTCGTCCACCGTCAGCTTTATCACCGACAGGTATTCTTCCGGAGAAAGCGTAGCCGCCTCCCCGGTAGAGCCGCAGGGCACTATCCCCGACACGCCGCCTTTAAGCTGGGCGCGCAATACCCTGCGCAACGCTTCCTTGTCCACCTTCCCGTTCCTGAAAGGGGTTATCACCGCGGTAAAACAGCCTTTAAGTTCAAGCATGAGACCTCCTAAGCAGGAATATCGCCTTTAAAAACTATCTTCGCCGGGCCCTGGAGAAATATCCCGCAGGCGCCCGCGCCGGAGGGTGTAAGCCAGACGCGGAACTTCTCCCCGCTGCGGGCCAGCAGCCTCACCGGCGGCTTTACCGCTCCGGCCAGGACCAGCGCGACGGCGCTCGCCGTGATACCGGTGCCGCAGGCCAGCGTCTCGTCTTCAACACCACGTTCATAGGTGCGCACCAGCACGCGCCCGGCGCGCACTTTCACGAAATTAACATTGGTCCCCCCGGGGCCGAAAGCCCTGTTGCGGCGCAGCGCGCGGCCAAGGCCCCGTACGTCGGTCTTTTCTATATCGCCTACGGGGACCACGGCGTGCGGCACGCCGGTGTCCAGGAAATGCACAAGTTTAACTCCCGCAGGGTATTTACCTTTAAAGCGCAGCGCAACCGCGCAGACGTCGGGCATACGCATCCTGACGCTTTCCACGGCAGTTATCTTCACCGGCAGGACGCCCTTTCTTGTAACCAGGCTGAATTCCTTTTTCCCTGCCAGCCCTGTGCGATAAGCCCACCAGGCCGCGCAGCGCGAACCGTTGCCGCAGAAAACCTCCGAGCCGTCGCGGTTGAGATAACGCACGCTCACGCGGCCCGCGCCGGCCTTGTTCACGTAAAGCAGGCCGTCGGCCCCGACAGCGGTCTTGGGCGCGCAAAGCCTCAAGGCCAGTTTTTTCAGGGCGGCGGAAGAATGCTTTCTCCCGCTGAGCAGCACAAAATCGTTGCCCGCGCCGGACATCTTCCAGAAAGCTATTTTTTGCACGGCCACATTCCCCCGTTCTTAAGACATTCGATAAAGGACCCGGCCAGCTTCGAAGTGAAATCCCCGCCGTTGACCGCGGCTATGGCGAAATAGGGTTCCGCCTGCTTCTTCTCGCCCATGAAGTAAAGCGCCATGGCTTTTACCGAAGCGGCCAGCGCATCCGTCCTGTCGGCCGAAAGGGCCGCGTCCGCCTCCTCCATGGCACGGCGCGGGTGGCCGCCAAGCAGCAGGTAAAGCGCCCGCTCAAGGCGGCGCCCGCGCGTCGCCTCCAGTTCCAGCGCCCCGTCCATGCTTAGAACGGCCCCCGTGTAGTCGCCGCGGCCGGCCAGTATGCGGGCCTGGTTCACGGGCCAATAAGCCGAGAGCGGTTCGCGCAGCTTGCCCCGCGAAGCTATGAAGGCGGCCTCCTCCCATTCCCGCTTTTCCAGCAGGCAGCGCGCGTATTCCCGCATCACTACGGGGTCGCCGAAATCCTGCAGCACAACGGCCATTGAATAGAAGTCCCTGGCGCGGCCCAGGAAGCCCATGCCTGCATACGCTCTGGCCAGGCCGATATTGGCGTCTATATCGTCGCTCTTCAGCGCGAGCGCCTTCAGAAAAAGCGGCTCCGCGCTGTCGTAAAAACCGGCCCTGTTATAGATCCGGCCCAGCCGCGAGGCGAACAGCCTGTTGGCGGGGAACAGCTCTATGGCCACCTTGTAAAGACTTATCGCCTTGTCGGTAAGGCCGCCCTTTTCGTAACAGCGGCCCAGGTAGCCGTAAGGCTCCTCGCGCAGCCGGCGGGAAGGTTTTTCCTCCAGGAAGGCGTCGTAGCGCTCCTGCACCGCGGCGCAGTCCCCGGCCTTAAAGGCTGCACGGAGCGCTTCCAGCCCGGCCAGCGCTTTTTTATCGGAATCACCGCCGAACAGGAAGGCCGACGCCGGAGCGGAAAGGACCAGCAGCAGCGGCAGGAGCAGCGCTATCCTCATAGCTTCTCCATAAGGCGGGGAACCGAATATATCAGCAGGGCCTCTTTTGCTGCCTCTATGCGCCGCGAGGCCTCCCTGACACCGGCCTCGCCCGCGTCGCCGCATCTCTCAAAATCGGCCACGGTGATCTCGGCCACTTCCGGCTTTATGACAAAATCCGCCTTTTTCTCCGCCGAGCGGGCCAGCAGCGAGCCGCGTATATCTATCACTTGCAGCAGGGACATCAGCACGTTCTCGGGCACGCGGTTGGCCGAGCTTTCGGTGACGCTGGCCAACACCCAATCGGCCCCCAGGGCGCGGACGGAATCCACCGGGATAAAGTCCACCACCCCGCCGTCCACCAGGTAGCGCTGACGGTACTCCACCGGGGCAAAAATACCGGGCAGGTTGACGCTGGAGCGCACCGCCACGGCCAGCGGCCCCTGCGTGAAGACTATCTTCTCGCCGGTGCGTATGTCCATGGCCGAGCAGGCGAACGGTTTTTGGAGCTTCTCAAAGGTGAGCGCGCCGAAACGCTCCTCTATGAACTTGTTGATATGGTCCGGGGTTATAAGCCTGTCCCTGATCAGCAGGGTCACCAGGTTTATCTTCCGGAAATCGCGCGAGACTTTAAGGTCGGCGGCCTCCAGGCCGAACTTCCAGATCTCCTCCACGGTCATGCCCGAGGCATAAAGCGCGCCGATAAGCGCGCCCATGGAGGTGCCCGCCACGTAATCAGCGGGGAAACCCGCGTATTCAAGGGACTCCAGCACCCCCGTGTGGGCAAAACCGCGCGCGCCCCCGCCGGAAAGCGCCAGCCCCACCGACGGCCGCGCGGGCGGCCTGGCCAGCGCCAGCCTGGTCCAGAGGGCGTCGCGGAGTATCTCGTCGTCGGAATTGTCCCCGGACGCCGGGAAGCCCTGCGCGGACAAAATAGCCGGCACTGCAAGCAACAGAGCCGACAGCGTGGTTCTGAGAAGGAATTTCATCGTGCTATCTCGGGAGGTCGCGGCCCTGCGCCCATTCCAGCCGTACCCTGGCAATAAGCTGCCGGTAAACGGCCTGCAGGCAGCCCCGCTCCATCTCGGAAACGGCCCTGATAGCGCGCAGTTCCGACAGCGGAGTCCGCGCGGAGGAGGCGGCGGTCTTATAATCTTCTTTGAGGCGCTCCAGTTCGTCCTTCCTTTTTTCCGCCTCGTCCTGCTCGAAAAGCGCCTCTTTGTGCGCGGCCAGTATCTCGAAGCGTATCTTATCCTGCAGTTCCACGCGCTTAAGCTCGCCCTGGCGCTGCTGGGCTTTGCGCTGCCTCACCTGCGTCCAGATATCGTAGGAAAGCGGGAAATGGATCGCCAGTGAGGCCACCCAGTTGTCGGAACGCTCCGCGCTGTCGGTCAGAGCGGAGGGCTTATACGCGTTAGCGTCGTAACTTGCGCCGAGGTATATGGTGGGGTTGCGGCGCACCAGGGCCATACTTACCGCTATATCGTCCATCTGCGCCTTGTACATCTCGCTCTTCAGGTCCGGGCGGGACTCCATGGCTGTCACAAGGTTTTGGGAAACGCCGTCGGTGACCGGCAGGAGCTCCAGTTCCCCTTCTATCTTCAGCCTGTAGCCGGGCTCGCGGTTTATCAGCCGCAGCAGTTCGGCCATGGCGCTGTCCAGCTCGCTGGCGGAGGCGCGTACCCGGGCCGAAAGGCCGGCCAGCAGCGCGCGGGCCTCTATGGCCTCCAGGGGGTCCTTCAGCGCGTCCGGGTCCAGCGCCGCAGCCCGGGCCAGCCATTCTTCGGCCGCCTTCTTCAGGCGCCTGCGGTAGAGCACCTTGTAAAAGGATCTCTTAGCGGCCATGGCCGCGTCGCTCCTGGCGGTCTCGTAATTGACCTTGGCCTGGTTGCTGGCGGTCTTGGCCAGCTTAAGCGTATTGTCGTTCTTACCGCCGGCATAAAGCGGCTGCAGGGCGGCCACGCGCAACGTATAGAAGCTGTTTGAAATGGCGGGGTCCAGGTAGCGCTCATCCATTTCAGGGCCCAGCACCGACGGGTAGGACAGGTTCGCGCGGCTGGCCGTGCCGGAAAGGCTGAACTGCGGCAGCGACATGAACCTGGCTTCCTTCACCCGCTGCTTCGCGATTATTATATCCTGCTCGGCGGCCAGCGCGGCGGGATTGCTTCCCACCGCCATCTGCACCGCCTCGTCCAGCGTCAGCGCCCCGTTATCGGGCAGGGCACGCGCGCACGGCGCGACCGCCAGAAGGGATAAAGCCGCGAGAAGAGGAATGAGCGTGGAATTGCGCATGTGCCGCCGTCAGAGCTTGAACTGCGGCATTATCTCCCGCACCTTCGCGGCCAGCGCGTCGGCCTTGTCCTTCAGGCCGGCTTCGGCGGCTTCTGAGCGGAACTTCTCGTATTCCTTCGCCGTCTCGTGCATCGCGCCCGCCATGTTGTTGAAATGGTCCTGCAGGTCCGTAAGCTGATCGCCCTGGCGCAGGTAAACGCGGTGAGTCAGGTCGCCCTCGGCCACCACGGAGCAGCTTTTTTCGAACTTGAAGAT
>Ga0210017_1004164_pt1 | contig 11927 bp, 10 predicted proteins | sample CryGeyCG2014_020_FD_183966 | JGI IMG/M metagenome (GOLD analysis project Ga0210017, IMG submission 183966) | Groundwater microbial communities from aquifer - Crystal Geyser CG08_land_8/20/14_0.20 (SPAdes) (version 2) | ecosystem: Environmental > Aquatic > Deep subsurface > Groundwater | place... | reverse complement strand
CTGCTCATGCCCGGCGAGAATTCCAGACTGTAGCCGCCGACCATGTTCCACCATTTTTTATGGAACAGCGTGGGCTGCGAGGCCGCGCCTTCCCTGTCGCCGCGCGGGTCATCCTGGCAACGCGCAAGGAAAGCCGCTGCATCGAATGACGCCGGCAACCGGCCAAAATCCTGTTCGATGATATCCCTGTCGCCGCCGCCGTCCGGCTGGATCAGCGTGCCGAAGAACAAAGACAGATCGCTATCCACCGACTGGATCGCCTCGGCAAAAGCTCTGTCCCAACCGGGCGCAGCCACCATATCGTCGTTCATGTACATCACCCATTCATGCCGCGCCTGCGCCACCGCATGATTCACTGCCAGGCACACCCCGACATTCTTGTCGCTGTGCGTGTACTTGATGCCCTGCGTTTGAATCCATTCCAACGAGCCGTCCGACCCGTCATTCAGATGCACGATGATCTCGTGATCTGCCGTTGAATGCCTGCGCAGACTCTCCACGCACAGCTTCAGGTGCGCGAGATTGTTCCAGGTGGGAATGACGATGCTGAACATGTATTGGATCCTGTAAAAATTCACCCGTACGGCCGATAAGTTTCCTGCAGGATGTTTAATGAATGCCACATTCTACGGCAGTCCCGTCCCGCCCTTAACCGCGCGATAACGCTCTCTTTAGCCCATCTTTTTATCATCAGGCCAGCACATCGTCATACCGGCGATTGCAGTCCGTCTTCCATCATCGGCAACCAATGTTCCATCGCCAAACAGGAAGCCGGTACCGCAGTCACGCCGTCGGCCAACGGCCATGGATCACCCCCACCGTGACACATCACGTACAAATGATCCAACCCAAGCCGAATGAGAGTCGGCTATTGTCGGCTTTAACCGATCAGCCGGCATCAGATCAACTGCCGCCGCCTCGCCACCGATACGATCCGGAATGCGGCAGTGGCGTAAACCAGCAGGAACGGCACGAACACCAGCACCCGCGTCGCGCCTTCCGCGCTCACCATAAAGATAGCCGCAACACCCTGCATCATCGCCAACGCGGAATAGATCGCCGTCATTCTGCCGTGCGACAACCCCATCCGGTTAAGCAACTGATACAGATGGGTGCGGTGTGCCATGAACACCTGCTCACCCGCCAGCAACCTCCGCAAAAAGGTGAACGTCGTGTCAAAAATAAAGTGCAGCAGCAGCAGCGGAACCACGAACAGCGAGGTATGCGAATGATCATAACGGGCGGCGATCACCGCCATCACCGCGAACACCAGCCCCAGGAACGTGCTGCCCACATCGCCCATGAATATCTTCGCGACCGGCAAGTTGAAGATCAGAAATCCCAATGCCGCCGCCGCCAGCGTCAGCGAAGCCAGATAGATAAAGTGGCTGCCCTGCTGGAAAGAGACGAATGCAAGAAAAAGGGCGGCGATCACCGCCGTGCCGGCAGCCAACCCATCAAGACCATCCATGAAGTTGTAGGCATTGGTCAGGCCGAACACCCACAGCAACGTCAGCAGATACGCCCACCCGCCCAACTCCACCAACCCCAGCACCGGCAAATGCATCACGTCGATCACGATACCGGCCTGCATCGCCACGATGATCGCCAGCAACTGGCCGGTCAGCTTGACCCTGAACGGGCAGTGCCTCATATCATCGTAAAACGAGATGGCCGCGATAATGAACGCCGCCGCCAGAAAGCCGCCGAAATACAGGGAATAGATCGGCGACTTGTCACCGATGAAATGGATGAACACAACCCCAACCAGGAAGGCGATCACGATGGAAACCCCGCCGCCCCGTGTCGTCGGGTTTTGATGCGACGAGCGCGCATTGGGCACGTCCACCACCTTAAGGTAGCGGACAAGCAAATCGGTGATCGTGGCTGATATCCCGAAGATCAGCGCGGCGAACATCACATGGCGAACGAGCACGACCCGATCCATCTTCTTCCAATCATCGGGGAGTCGGAGCTGGCGCGTACTCCGGAATCCATTGCTTCAGGCGCGCCCTGACAGCCTCATCCGCATAGACATTGCTCTCCCCAACCCAGGACAGCAAGCCCTTGCATTCATCATCCGAAACGGGTCTTGCCTGCGCAATTCGCAACTTCCGATGCGGCGTCGGCAAAGTATTCTCGTCCTCGGCCAGCAACTCCTCATAGAGCTTCTCACCGGGGCGCAATCCGATGAATTCGATCTTGATTTCATCCTCACTCAAGCCGGAAAGCCGGATCATGTCGCGAGCCAGATCGACGATCCTCACCGGCTCGCCCATATCCAGCACAAATATCTCGCCGCCTTTGCCCATATAGCCCGCCTGCATCACCAATTGCGCAGCTTCCGGAATGGTCATGAAATACCGTGTGATGTCAGGGTGAGTCACCGTCAACGGGCCCCCGCTGGCGATCTGCTCCCGGAACTTCGGTATGACACTACCGGTACTGCCCAGCACGTTTCCAAAACGCACGACGATGAACTTGGTTCCCATCCACCCTGCTTGCGGCTTGACCGATGGCGCCGCACATTCCGCTACGGATTGGTTTTGTAGGTCGGGATTCATCCCGACAGAGTTTGTGTTAAGTCGGGATGAATCCCGACCTACACATGGCTGCTGATGAAAAAAACTTTGCAGCCCCTGGCACACCATCTCGGCCAGCCGCTTGGTGGCGCCCATCACATTGGTCGGATTGACCGCCTTGTCGGTCGAAATCAGCACGAATTTTTCCGCGCAATGCCTTTGCGCGCACGCCGCCACACACCAAGTGCCATAAACATTGTTGCGCACCGCCTGCCAGGCATTCTCGCTCTCCATCAAAGGCACATGCTTGTAGGCTGCCGCATGAAATACCACAACCGGTCTGTATTCAGAGAACACCTGCTCCAGCCTGGCCGCATCGCGCACATCACCGGCCAGATATACCGCATCCAGATTCGGATATTTCCGGGACATCTCTTGCCCGATGCTATAAAGCGCCAACTCCCCCGCATCCAGCAAAAGCAACTTGCGCGGTGAAAATCGGGCTATCTGGCGACACAACTCGGAGCCGATGGACCCGCCCGCACCGGTCACCAGCACAATCTTTCCGCTCAACTGCTCAAGCAGCCCGGCCTCATCCAATCGCACCGGATCCCGACCGAGCAAATCATCCAGCTCAACCGCCCGCAGTTGCGAGATCGACACCCGCCCGCTCAATAAATCGTCGAATGCCGGCACCGTCAGCACCCTTACACCCGCCTGCCCGCATAAACCAATCGCCCGCCTGCGTTCGCGGTGGGAGACGCCGGGCATCGCAACGATCACCTGACTCACCCCAAGCCGCTGCACCGTATTCGCCAATTCATCCAGCCGCCCCAAAACACGCACCCCATTCAGGATGGTACCGCTCTTGTCTTCGTCATCATCCAGAAAACCGACCACCCGCCAGGACGGATTTCTTGCCAGCTCTCTAGCCAGGCTCACCGCCGCATCCCCGGCACCCAGAATCAAAACCGGCTCGCCGCGCCACTTGATATCCGCAAACAACGTCTGCTCTTTCCACAAGCGATAAGTCAAACGCCCCCCGCCCATCAAAATCAGCAGCAGCAGGGGATAAATGATCAAAACAGATCGCGGCAGCACCACATCAAAGCGCGCCATCCAGAACATCAACGGAATAGCCAGCGTCCCTAAAATGACCGCCCACACAATCCGCCGCAGATCATTCACACTGGCATAGCGCCACACCCCCCGGTACAAACCGAGCGACCAGAAGATCAAACCCTGCGAAAGCACCACCCAAACCAACGTTTGGCCAGCCTCAATGGCAAAGGCCGGCGGTAGCTCAAAATTGAAGCGCAGCAGATATGCACCCGCCCACGCCAGCGCGGCCGCCGCAACATCGTGCAGCACGGCCAGCGCGGAACGAATATTTTTATGGATGGAAACTGCCAAGATTCAGTACGCGTTCTTACCGCGCATCCCGACAAAGATAGTCATCAGAATGATCTTCAGATCAAACCAAAGCGACCAGTTATTGATGTACTCGAGATCGTATTGCACCCGCTTCTCCATCTTCTCCACCGTGTCGGTTTCGCCGCGCCAGCCGTTCACCTGCGCCCAGCCCGTGATGCCCGGCTTGACCTTGTGGCGCAGCATGTAACCGTGGATCAGCTTGCGATATTGCTCGTTATGCGCCACCGCATGCGGGCGCGGCCCGACAATAGACATCTGTCCCTGCAGCACGTTAAAAAACTGCGGAAGCTCATCCAGCGAGGTGCCGCGCAGGAAAGCCCCCAGCCCGGTCACGCGGGGATCGCTCCGGGTTGCCTGCGGAACCACCTCGCCATCTTCGGCGACACACATGCTGCGAAACTTCCATACCTCGATCACCTGCCCATTCAAACCGTAGCGCCGCTGCTTGAACAGAACCGGCCCCGGGGAAGTCATCCTGACAGCGAGCGCGATCACCAGCAGCAACGGAGAGATCAATAGCAGGATCAAACTGCCAAGCAGCAAATCTTCCAGACGCTTGGCAAATAAACTGGCACCATGGATCGAACTTTCAAACACGCTGACCAGCGGCACATCGCCCACACTGGTCCAGCGCGCGTGAAACAAGTCCGAAACAAACACATCAGGAACGATGAAGACCGACACGGTGCTGTCGGCAAGCCGCTCAAGCAAATTCCGGGTTTTCGCTTCTTGCTGTGCCGGGTAAGTCAAATAGATACTATCGACCTCTTGATCTTGAACAGCCTGGAATAACTGTTCCAACCCATTTTGTTTCTGCCCGTCTGCAGCCTGCATTGACGAAGCTTCGTCGTCATAGACGCCCTGAATACGCAACCCCAGCCATGGCGACCGTGAGATCACATTGATCAGCGCAGTCGCCTTGGCACCACCCCCAGCGATTGCAATTGAGCGGGTATTAAAACCCGACTTTCTAAACTGCCTCAATAAATAGCGAAGCGCTATCCTCTGCCCTATCAGTAGCGTGGGAGTAGCCGTGGCCCATGCAACCAAGGTTAAACGGGAAAACTGTATGCTTGATTTTCCCAGGAACCCAATTGCCAGCAAGGCGCACAAGGTAAAGAACCAGACCGTCACAATCGACCACGCCTCGCTCCGGATCGACTCTGCCCGCCAGGATCCATAGAGCCCGTTCAGCTCGGAGAAAAACAAAAATCCGACAACCGCCAACAACCCGGCGAGTGCATAGTGAACTTCGATGGACACACCATATCCCTGTCCGCACAACCACAGCGTACCCAGAATAATCGCCCCATCCAGTACGCGATGGAAAATTTCCAGCTCAGTCCCGTGTTGACGAAACAATCCTTTGCGCATTTACCTGAAACCTCTTTCACTCTATGGGAGAGTCCAAATTATATTCGTCACACCGGCGAAAACCGGAATCCAGTGTACTCAATCGACCGGGCACCGGCTTTCGCCGGAGTGACGACTTGAATAGCGCTTCCACAATAATCAGCGCCCGGATTTACGGCCCGCTCATTTTGGGGATGACCGCCCCACCACCCCCTCTACAAACGCCCGGAATTCCCTCTGAAAACGCTCGCGCGAAAAGCGCTCCACATTCGCCCTGCAATTTACCGGCGTAAACTCACCCCGTCGCGCTTCAAACAAATCAACCGCGCGGCATATTGCCTCCACATCCTGCTTGTCAAAGAATACGCCCGTCGCGTCCTGTGCATTAGCCGACGCGGCATCGCGGATACCTCTAATCGTTTCCAGCGCACCGCCTTTACCGTAGGCGATAACCGGCGTCCCGCACGCCTGCGCTTCCAGCGGAGCAATGCCAAAGTCTTCCTCGGCAGCAAAGACAAATGCCGCCGCGCGTTGCAGATGATCCAGCAGCACCTCCCGGCTTTGATAACCCAGCAACTGAACATTCGCACCGGCCTTTGAACGGATCTTCTCGTAGTCCGGGCCATCACCGATGACGACCAGCTTCCGTTGCGGCATGCGCGCAAACGCCTCAACAATCAAATCGATCTTCTTATACGGCACCATGCGCGAAGCGGTGACATAGAAATCTTCTTTTTTCTCGGCCAACACAAACGTATCGATATCCACCGGGGGATAAATCACCGTTGATTCGCGGCGATAAACCTTGTTGATTCGCCGCGCAATAAAAACAGAAATGGCGATGAAAGCATCCACGCCGTTTGCGGTGCGCACATCCCACATCCGCATGCGATGCAAGATCCATTTGGCAATCCAGCCGCGCAACCCGCGCTCCAATCCCGATTCGCGCAGATATTGATGCTGCAAATCCCACGCGTAGCGGATCGGCGAATAACACATGCAAATATGAATCTGGTCTGGCCCGGTAATAACGCCTTTGGCCACCGCATGACTGCTGGAAATCACCAGGTCATATACGGACAGATCGAATTGTTCTACCGCCAGGGGCATCAAGGGAAGATAACTGCGATACCTGCGACGGGCAAAAGGAAGTTGCTGAATAAAGGACGTGGTGACCGACTTGTTCTTGATGCAGCCGCGCTGCTCCGGTGGCAAAAAATCGACGGTTGCAAACAAGTCCGCAGCCGGAAAGCAATCGAGCATCGCCTCCAGGACGTGTTCCGCCCCAGAGTTAGTCACCAACCAGTCGTGGACAATTGCTACTTTCATCAGCCGAATGATGCCACATTTGGCGGTCAGTCAGACCATAGTCTGGTAAACAGACCGTGTTCTCTCCGCACAAGATGCCCAGGAAAACTGCTGCAATCGCAGACTGCCGCGTTCCACCATCTCCGCAGCCAACTTTTTATCTTCCGCCAACTTCTCCATGGCAAAGGAAATCTCGTCGATGCTTGTGGGCTCAACAAGCCAAGCTGCATCACCAGCCACTTCAGGAATCGAGGTCGTTTCCGAAGAGATTACCGGAATACCTGCCGCAAACCCCTCCAGCACCGGCAATCCAAAGCCTTCATACAATGACGGGTAAACAAGTGCTGTTGCCGACTGCATGAGCACACGCAACGCTTCGTTAGGTACCCATTTCAGCCAGTGCCCATCGCCATTCTGCTCCATGGACTTTATAGAATTGAGCGTTTCATCTCCACCCCAACCATAATTTCCGACTATCACAAGGGGGTGTGCCCTGCAAAACTCGCGCCCAAGGGCACGGTGCGCAGCAATGATGCGAGAGATATTTTTCCGTGGCTGCAGCGTACCCACAAAAAGAAAAAAACCCTCTCCTAATTTGTATCGCTCCAGAACTTCTCTTCTTTTTTCGCCATCCACACGTGTGCGCAAAGACTCGTCGTAGCCAAGCGGAATAACTGTGATTTTTTCTTCCGCTATCCCAAAATACTCAACAATATCTCGCTTGCTAAACTCGGAGATTGTGATCACCCGACTTGCCCAACGCGCGGCGAGACAAAACGATGCGTTTTTAATCCTGCGCATTCTCGCAGACACCCATTCTGGATGGGCCAATGGAATCGCATCCATGATCGTCGCCACTACCGGCACATGTCTGAGTTTTGGAATATGGTGGTCTGTCGCGTGGAAGACGTCTATCTGCGACTCAATGTGCTTAGTTCCATAAAAAGGTCTACCGGTGACCTGAGAATACGCGCACTGCAATGGATACCCGCCCTTGACGCAATCAAGCGGTTGCGGTGCCCCTACTTTACGCTGAACATCTCCCGGCAGCCCAAAAGCAACAGCCCTGGCATTTATGCCGGCCCGCAAATTCTCCCGCCATAAGTTTTCTGAATACACGCCAATTCCGTCGATGTGCCCATTCAGCAACCCTCGCGCCCATGCAGTCACTCCGAAACCAAGACGCATTAATTCACCGACCCCGCTTCTTCACAATTGACTCACTTATGCTGCAACATCCAGCGCAACGTCTCTTCCAGCGGCGGCATATCAGGCGGATCAACCAAGCTGCGCAACCGGGACGAATCCCCGCACAGGGTTTTAACCTCATTCGCGCGAACAAAAGCCGGGTTCACTTCCACCCGGATTGAATGCCCGGTAATGGCCTCTGCCATCGCCAGCACCTCGCGCAGGGAATGGGTGCGACCGGAACAGACATTAACGATTTCCCCTGCCGGTGCCGCTTCCAGCAGACGCCGATAAGCCGCCGCCACCCAGCGCACATCCGAGAAATCACGCCAAACGTCGAGATTACCCAACTCGATGACTTCTGCCCGACGACGGAAGTGTGAAACGATCTTGGGCAACAAGAACGCATCACTCTGCCCGATACCGGTGTAATTGAAAGGCCGCGCGATCAGAATAGGCAGCTTGCCTTGCCACAGTTTCGCCATGAATTCCATGGCCAACTTGCTTACCGCGTAGTCGTTTGCCGGATTGGGCAGAGCAGATTCGGCCAGGACGCCCGATGCAGCATTACCATACACATTGGCGCTGCTTGCCAGCAAGACACAATCGGGGCGCTTATTGCACGCGGCCAGCGCAGCCAGCAGATTGCGTGTACCGATCAGATTCACCCGATAGAAGGCTTCCGGGTCTCCATGCCCAACAAATGCAATGCCGGCCAAATGCGCCACCACATCCGGCTGCACTTCATTCACCCAATCCGTCAGCCCCGCCGTATCGGAGAGATCAACCTGGCGATAGCACAAATCATCCGGTCGCTCAGCCCTGCCGATGCCAAAAACCGCCCAGCCGGCCGCTTTCAATTCACGAGACAAATACTGGCCAGTAAAGCCCTCCAGCCCCGTGATCAGTGCCCGCCGCACGACGCCGACTTAAAACGAAACGCCGCGCTCTACGCGCCGCATATCTGCTTCCACCATCATCTGGCACAACTGCTCCAGCGTAGTCTTCGGCTCCCAGCCCAACTTGGCTTTAGCCTTGGCAGGGTTGCCTATCAACAGTTCAACCTCTGCCGGTCGATAAAACTTGGGATTGACTCGCATCACCACCTGCCCCACTTTCAACGCCGCTGCAGTTAACTCCCTCTCCCCTCGGGAGAGGGCTGGGGTGAGGGAAAGTTTTGGATCTTGGGTGAAAGTGCTGTTGACGTTCGGAATATCTAAAATGCCAGCCACCACCGCCGTCTCGTTCTCCGCCGCGCCTTTAAATTCGACTTGTATCCCCGCCCCCTTGAAAGCCATCCGCACGAAATCGCGAACCGTCTCGGTGCGGTTAGTTGCCAGCACAAACGTATCCGGCTCATCCGCCTGTAGTATGCGCCACATCCCCTCCACATAATCCTTGGCAAAGCCCCAGTCACGCTTCGCATCCAGATTACCCAACTCCAGCACATCAAGCTTGCCCAGTTTGATCCTGGCAACCGCATCCGTGATCTTGCGCGTCACAAACTCAAGCCCGCGCAACGGCGACTCATGATTGAACAAAATCCCGTTCGACCCAAAGATGCCGTAACTCTCGCGATAATTGATCGTCATCCAGTGTGCATAAAGCTTGGCTACCCCATACGGACTGCGCGGATAGAACGGCGTGTCTTCCATCTGCGGGATAGCCTGCACCTTGCCGAACATTTCAGATGTGCTGGCCTGGTAGTAACGAATCTTCGGATTGACGATACGAATCGCCTCAAGCAAATGCAACGGGCCCAATCCAGTGATTTCAGCAGTAGCCAGAGGTTGATCGAACGAAACAGCAACAAAACTTTGTGCCGCCAAATTGTAAACCTCGGTTGCCTCTGTGCTTTGCAACAAACGAATGCTGGATGACAAATCCGTAAGGTCGTATTCAACCAAATGCAGGCTCGGATTCTTATCAATACCCAACTCTTGTATCCGCCAGAAATTGACCGAGCTGGTACGGCGGTAGGTTCCATAAACCGTATAGCCTTTTGCCAGCAAGAGTTCCGCCAAGTAGGCACCGTCTTGTCCGGTTATGCCGGTTATTACTGCTGTTTTACTTGTCATACTTATGTCGGCTTTCAATTGATTTACAACTGTATTGTCTCATTACACGACTTTACTTGACTGGCCAATTTAGAAAATCCCAAATCGCCTTTTGGCTTCTCACGGAAACTGTTGACCTTGTTGCCGCCCATGTCCAGCGCACCGAAGCAGCCGGGCGGAATGGTCGCGGTCAAGGTGGCCTTTACCTTTTGTGCGCCGTGGAAGGCAACCAGGTCGGTGATGTTGACGTCACTGACGCCATCGCCATAGGTTAAACAGAAAGCCTTCACCCTTGACATAGTCCGCCACGCGCTTCAAACGGCCACCGGTCATCGTATCTTCGCCGGTATCCACCAGCGTCACCTTCCAAGGCTCCGCATAACGCTGATGCACTTCCATCTTGTTTTGCTCCATGTCGAAAGTGACATCCGACATGTGCAGGAAGTAGTTGGCAAAGTATTCTTTGATGACGTAGCCCTTGTATCCGCAACAGATGACAAAGTCGTTGATCCCGTGCGCGGAATAGGTTTTCATGATGTGCCAAAGAATCGGCCTGCCGCCGATCTCAACCATGGGTTTGGGTCGCACCGAAGTCTCTTCGCTGATCCGCGTTCCCAACCCCCCAGCAAGTATTACGGCTTTCATATATAGACTCTTCTAATTATCGAGAATTTGAGGAAGAAAGATTTATTCATCGCTCGGTATTCAAATCTTGCTCAGCATGTCTTGGTACGACAACCCTATTCCATCCTTCAACAACATCTGACGTTTCCAACCCAGCGCATTGATGCGCGACACATTCATCACTTTCCGCATGGTGCCATCCGGCTTGCTGGTATCGAAGGTGAGTTCGCCTTTGAAGCCAATCACCTCCGCAACCAACTCAGCCAGCTCGCGAATGGTAAGGTCCTCACCACAACCAATATTCACTAGTGGTGGGTGCTCTTCGTTGAACAAACTTGCAAGCTTGTCATCATCTTGCTCTAGCAAAAAGATGCAGGCATCAGCCATATCTTCGCTGTAAAGAAATTCACGCTTGGGCGTACCCGTGCCCCAAACCACCACTTCTTTGGCATTGCACTGCTTGGCTTCGTGTATTTTCCGAATCAACGCCGGCAAAACGTGCGAATTGTTCAAATCGTAATTGTCGTTGGGGCCATACAGATTGGTCGGCATGGCCGCTATGTATTTTGTTCCATATTGCCGATTGTAGGCGTGACACATTTCTATACCGGCAATCTTGGCCAATGCGTAGGGGCGGTTGGTGGGCTCAAGAGGGCCTGTGAGCAAGCATTCCTCCGTCATCGGTTGCGGGGCATTTTTGGGATAGATGCAACTAGAGCCCAAAAACAACAAACGAGTGGCATTATTTTTCCACGTGTTGTGTATCACGTTATTCTGGATAAGCAGATTGTCTTCGATGAATTCTGCAGGATAAGTGTTATTGGCATAGATGCCGCCCACCTTGGCTGCCGCCAAGATTACGTACTCCGGCTTTTCAGTGGCAAAAAAGGTTTGCACATCGGCTTGGTTGCGCAAATCCAGCTCAGCATGTATGCGCAACACCAAGTTAGTGTAGCCTTTGGCTTGCAAGCGGCGCACAAGAGCAGAACCGACTAGACCACGATGACCGGCAATGTAGATTTTAGAATTTTTGTTCATGCTTACTCTCACGTTTACGCATCGGCCTTAAAGGTAGCATCAAAACCAGTTATACAGAATGCCAAGTTCTTTCTGCTTCATTATTTCCCTTTCATTGTCCTGCTGGGGCGCGACTCGACTTATCAATGTGGGATGAAATGCCCGGTGAATCTCTCTCCTCAAAGCGCAACCGGGACGAGTCCCCGCACAGGGTTTTAACCTCATTCGCGCGAACAAAAGCCGGGTTCACTTCCACCCGGATTGAATGCCCGGTAATGGCCTCTGCCATCGCCAGCACCATGCCCAACAAATGCAATGCCGGCCAAATGCGCCACCACATCCGGCTGCACTTCATTCACCCAATCCGTCAGCCCCGCCGTATCGGAGAGATCAACCTGGCGATAGCACAAATCATCCGGTCGCT
>Ga0210017_1004163_pt1 | contig 11928 bp, 10 predicted proteins | sample CryGeyCG2014_020_FD_183966 | JGI IMG/M metagenome (GOLD analysis project Ga0210017, IMG submission 183966) | Groundwater microbial communities from aquifer - Crystal Geyser CG08_land_8/20/14_0.20 (SPAdes) (version 2) | ecosystem: Environmental > Aquatic > Deep subsurface > Groundwater | place... | reverse complement strand
GGGCAAGAAGTACCTTCAACTGGTTTACCAACAGAACAAATATACAATACTTTCTTTCGAATATTGGATTCTCGAGAATGGATTGTTATAATAATTCTTGATGAAATAGATGCATTAGTTAGAAAAATGAGTGATAATTTTCTTTACAATTTTACCAGAATAAATCAAGATTTAAAAAAAGCGAGGGTTTCTATTATAGGCATTACTAATGACCTTAGTTTTATTGATATTTTGGATCCACGAGTCAAGAGCTCTTTGAGTGAAGAAGAGATTTTATTTTCACCATATAATGCTTTGGAACTTCAAGACATTCTTAAACAGAGAGCAGAAGTTGGTCTAATGCAAGAAGTTCTTTCTGAAGGGGTTATTCCTAAATGTGCTGCCCTTGCTGCTCAGGAGCATGGCGATGCCAGACGTGCTTTGGATTTATTGAGGGTTGCTGGTGAGCTTGCAGAGAGAAATAAAGAGGCAAATATAACCGTGAATCATGTCGATGCTGCTTTGGAAAAAATAGATTATGATAGAATAATTGAATCAGTTAAGTCTTTACCAAAACAAAGTAAAATAGTTCTTTATTCGACTATATGTTTAGTAGAAAGCAACCAAGAAGAGATACAGACTGGTGACATATATAATATATATGAAAAAAAATGCAAAGATTGTGGGTTAACACCGCTTACCCAAAGGCGAGTGTCAGATCTTATTTCAGAATTGGATATGTTAGGAATAATTAATGCAAGAATTGTTTCTCTTGGAAGATATGGAAGAACAAGGCAGATTAGATTAAGCGTGTCAAATGATATTAAAGATAAAATTAAGAAAGTTCTTGAAACAAATCTAGTGATTTAATGAATGAACAGGAAATAGTTAAGTTATTTCTTCAACATGGTTTTCAGTTATCACATGATAGTTTACCTCTCATAAAAAATAAACCAGAAGAGATACTTTCTATGGTTGAAAAAATTAAACCAAGGCCTTTTATAATAACAAAGAAAAATATAGAGAAAATTATTGAGGTATACGATGAAAAAAAAATACCAAAAATTGTGTTATTAAAAAAAATTGAATTTGAAAAAAAAACATTGCGGGTGGAAGATTATGTCAATCATTTTACAGAGAATTATGAAAACATAAAAAAAATATTAATAAAAAACACAAAACTTCATAAAATAATTTCTGTCAATAAAATTACAAATAATATAAAGGAATTTTCATTGATAGTAATAGTAAGAGATAAAGGTATAAACAATCTTCTTGTTGAGGATACAACAGGAGAAATACATGTATTTTTTGAAGAAAAAATTAAAAATAAATTTGATTCAATAGAATTGGACGACATAATAGGCTTTTTATGCATGAAAGAAAAAGATAAAATTTTTGTCAAAGATATATTTTACCCCGATATTTCAATTACAAGGGAAATAAATAAAACTAATGATGAAATCAGAATTTTTTATATTTACAAACCATCACTTCTTTGTGATGAAGATTTTGGAAAAATTTCCGACGTGCTAAAAAAAACTGGGAATAAAGATTCAATATTTGTTTATGGTGAATGGGAAGACAAAGAAACATTAAAAAATTTTGATAATTTATTTTTGATATCGGAAAACTCTTCTCCCATGATTTTTCAATTGCAAAATATCAAAATATTAACATTATCTAAAACATATTCTCCGAAAAATATACTTGATAAAAGATTAATTAAAAACAGTAATTTGTTAAACATATTTGCAATTGATGATATTCCCGATATAATATTTTCGTCAGATAAGAAAACCTACTTTAAAAATTATAAAGGAATAACTATTATCTCAAATATAGAGCAGAAAAAATATTTTGTTATAAATTTAAGAACAAGAGAAGTGGAAGAAAAATTAATAATAGAATAAAAGCATTAATCTCTAAATATAGTTTATGAAAATACTTTTTCAACTGCTCGATTCTGATTATATTATTTTGAATAATAAACCAGTTATTAGATTATTTGGGAGAACTGACGATGAAAAATCAACAACTGTGTTTTATGATAAATTTTCGCCATATTTTTATGTATTATCAAGGGAGGGGAAAGAGACCGATGTTAAGGATTATATTGAGAAAAATTTTAAGAATCTTGTTATAAAAATAGAAAGTGTTGAGAAAACTTTGCCAATGGGGTATCAAGAAAAACCGAGTAAACTTCTTAAAATAACTTTAAATGACCCAAGTAAGACACCAAATATTAGAGATGATTTGAAAGGTAAAGAATTTATTCAACAAATTTTTGAGGCTGATATTCTTTTCAAATATAGGTTTATGGCCGATTATAACCTCTTTGGTATGAGATGGTATGAAATTGAGGGAAATTATACACAAACAAACAGTGTGAAAACTGATAAGAAATTTACAGCAAAAAGTTTTAAAGAAGTCGAAAAAATTGAAAACATGAAATTACGTTATTTGAGTTTTGATATAGAAACCATTTCTGATGAAATGGGCATACCAAACCCTGAAAAAAATCCAATCATTATAATCAGTTTATTTTTTTACCCTTCTTTCAAAAATAGGAACACTCTGATTTTAGCAGCAAAAAAAGTTAAAAAATATGACGATGATATTGTTGGATTCGAGTCTGAAAAAGATATGCTTAAAAGATTTGTTGAAATAGTAAACGAATTTGACCCCGACATAATACTTGGTTATAATACGAACAATTTTGATCTGCCTTATCTTAATACAAGATTAAAGAAAAACAATGTTCCCAGAACGTTAGGCAGATGTGAACAAAAATCAATGATGATCCATACTTTTATGGGAAAATCTAGGGCAACAATACCTGGAAGAGTGTCTGTTGATGTTTATAACCTTGTTAAAGAGGCGACTGCTAAATTTGGCTTGTTTAAGGGCCTGAAAAGGTTTGGCCTAGGTGATGTTTCGGAAAATGTTTTAGGGGAAGGAAAAATTGATGTTGCACATAGTGAGATAAATGATTATTGGAACGATAATGGAGAAAAATTAGAAAAATTGTTAAAATATGGTAGAAAAGATGCCGAATTGCCAATAAAGATACTTCTTAAAAAAAATATGTTGGATAAGTTTATTGAGATATCTAAGGTATCGGGCATAAACCTTCAGGAATGTTTAGATGGAGGTGAAACCCAAAGGATAGATAGTATTCTTCTAAGAGAATTCAACAAAAGAGGTTTTGTTATTCCATGTATGCCAGACAATGCTGAAGTTTCAAGAAGAAACTCTGAAAGGAGAGGCAGCGGTTTGAAGGGCGCTTTTGTTCTAGATCCTGATGTTGGTTTTTATGATACTTGTGTTGCCTACCTAGATTTTAAGAGTATGTACCCTTCTATTATTATTAGTTATAATATTTGCCCTACTACCCTTTTAACTGAAAAAAATAAAGATATCGAATGTAAAGAAACACCATTTGGCTCTAAATTTGTGAATGAAAAAGTTAAGAAAGGTATTTTTCCTGAAATTTTAGCTTATCTTTTAGAAACTAGAAATAAAATTAAAAAACAAATGAAAGCGGCTAAAAAGGAAGAAAAAAAGAATTACTTATATTCAAAGCAATACGCGTTTAAGACCGTAGCCAACGCTTTTTATGGTTATTCTGGGTATGTTCGGGCAAGATTCTATATTCTCGACATTGCTAGTGGAATTACGAGTGTCGGAAGGTATATGATAAAAAAGACAAGGAGTATAGTTCATACTAAAACTCCTTATAAAGTCATATATGGTGACACTGATTCGGTCATGGTTAAGTTGAACACGAAAGATTTGAATGAAGCATTTAAAATGGGGGAGGAAGTATCCAACATAATTAACGAGGGAATAAATCATGTTCTAACCATCAAGATAGACAGTATCTTTAAGACTGTTGTACTACTTGCCAAAAAAAGATATGCTGCATGGAATTTTGAACCAATGAAAAATGGATGGGATGAGAGTATTCTCACGAAAGGGATAGAAACTGTTAGAAGAGATTGGTGTGATTTAGTCAGTGAAACATTAGAGAAAGTTCTTAATACAATACTAAAAGAACAAGACGTGAAGAAGGCTGTGAAGATTGTAAAGGAAACTGTGAATGACATTAAAACAGGTAAGGTTGATGTTGATAAACTTATTATAACCAAAAGTGTTTCACGCGGATTGAAAAGTTATAAAGGAATTCAACCTCATATAGAATTAGTCAAGAAAATGAAAAAACGTGATCCTTCGTCTGCTCCTGGTGTTGGTGATAGGGTTGGGTATGTTATTGTTAAAGGAGTGCAAATGCTGTCTAAAAGAACCGAAGATCCTGATTATGTCAAAAAACATAAGATACCGATAGATTCTAAATACTATATAGATAGCCAGTTGATGCCCCCGTTGGAAAGACTCTTTGAGGCATTAAATGTTAATAAATCAGATCTTGTTGGTATTGGCAAACAATTGGGTATATTTGAAGCATTAAAAAATGGTAATAATAAAAAAGAAGAAGATTATGAGAAAAATTTTTCCGAGATTGATGAGTTCATTTGTGATAGTTGCAACAATGTTTATAGAAGACCGCCCTTAACTGGAAAATGCAATTCCTGTGGAGGTGAAATATTTTTTAAAAAAGGAGAGAAGAAGTCTAAATCCTATTTCCCATTAACGTGAAATAATCTCGAGTAGAAATGAAGGGGTGAATATCACAGTGTTATATCTCTGACTTTGCAGTGGAAAGAAGGGGGTCACGTGAGATTAATTTTATTTTCATTCCGGGTTACATGTCATCAAAGAGTTAAACTAATAACTTCATGAGATAGAAAGATTAGTTATGATCGCCTTTACGACACTTATAATAGTATTTTTTATTGGTTTACTCTTTCAGTTTTTACTTCACGGACCTTCACGGATGTTGATATCAGCTTTTGTAGGGTTTTTGGGAGGGTTTGTTGCAGGATTTTTTGGTAATTATATTCCCTTGGCTTTTGCTCTTGGCTGTTTTGGGAGAATGGTTATAGGTTGGTATGTTGTTTGTATTGTTCTTATGGGAGTTTATATCGGCATTGGGTTTGCTGTTGGGTATTATGTGCTTTAAATTTTATTATAACCTAAAACTAAAATAACACCCCATTAATCATCCATGCCAACCCAGCGAAGTAAATAGTTGTACTCAGCATCAAAAAACCCATATTGCTAGTTCTTTTAATTCCCCAAAGTACAGGCAGAAGACCTAAACATGTAGAAATAACCATGATAAATACCCCAACTATACCTGTGAACCACAATATCATCGCTATTGTGAATCCAAGAATGATTTGTGAAGCTAGCTTGTAATTGATTTTCTCTAGAAACTTTAGGCTTTTCTTCCCAATGTACCAAGTTAAAAGAACAGAAATACCTGCAGAAAATAAAATAACACCAACTGAAAAAATAAGATTGTTTATACCAAATTCTGGAATAATCTCATCAATAGCAGCTGTAGCACCTGATCTTACTTTATCAAAAGAATAAAGACTAACTAATGCAAAAAATGCGTTTCCCATGTTAATCCCAGAAAGTGCACCAAGAAATTCATTTTGTCCCAATCCTGTAAACTCTGATACTAATATACCAGCCTGAGATTCCCCGGCTCCAGGTAAAATACCGATCAGAAGTCCAGCAACCAAACCAGAAATAACAATTTTGGCAATATTACCAGTTTCAATGTTTTCGCTCACGACTTGTTTAGGAAATTTAACACCCTCTTCCATGCTCATTACCAACCCTGCTATTCCGAACATCCCTGTGAGTGTAGGGAAGAGTGCCCATTCAGAACTGATAATAGTTGAGTTTAAGCAAAGTATACCCCACAAACCGGATGTCAGATAAAGAAACAAAGACAGCAACCTCTCCCTCCATGTTTTTTCCATAAAAATCATCCATCCAGCCAATCCGAAAAGAAGAAAATGAAGGTAAGGATATACAAAATTGTTAAGAATGGGTATAAACCAAAGAAGAGCGGGTAATGTGATAATACAAGCAATAAGCGTAAGAAAAGCACCGGCTAAACTTATGAATAAAGCATCCATGCCTTTACCTTCAAGAACCATTCTGTGGCCTGGCAATATATTAATGACAGTGTTAGGATCAGGAATTGAGAAAAATATAGCAGGAATATAATTGAGGAGAATATTACTGACCATGATATTGATGATTAAAGCAAGAACAGCTTCTGAAGGAAATTGAGAAAGGAATGGTATAAAACTAACAACCAAAACAAAAAATTGGTTAGGATGAATACCAGGTAATATACCTGCGATTACTCCCAATATTATTCCTATTAAAGAGAAAATTATTATATATAGCATAGGAATTGATTTTGAATTCTATTAAGTTTAAATTTACTTCTCCACAATTAAAAGTCATGATACCAGGAGTTAACCCAAAGCAATTAGAAGGTATGCTAAAACAAATGGGAATGAAGATGGAAAACATTTCTGCAACTCAAGTAGTAATCAAATCAGACGATGGTGATATAACAATCAATAATCCACAAGTCGTGAAAACAACGATGAAGGGTCAGATTGTTTATCAAATCTCCGGTAATGCAGATGAGGCAACTTTCAATGAAGAAGACGTAAAGTTAGTTATGGAACAGAGCGGAATCAAAGACGAAGAAAAAGTCAAAAAATCATTGAAGGACTCAAACGGGGAAGTAGTAGAAGCAATAATGAAACTCAAATCATAAATTTATTTACTTGCAGTTTGAATGTATTCTGGTTTAGTCAATGTTATACTGGTCATAAGAATAATGGTGGCTGTAACTGAAATATTCCTATAATCTTGCAAGAAAAATACAAATGTTAATATTGCAGTCAACACAAAACTTGCTTTCCAGATATAATTATTGAATTTTTCATGTTTTGCTTTGATAAGGCCTTCATTCAAGAAAATGAATTGAAGCATACTGATAGAAAAACCAATCATTATACCAAATAAAGTGTATCTATCAACAACCATTTTATTTACAGCTGCTGCAAATGAGATCAGAAGCATTAACCCTATAGTGATCCATTTAATCCATTTGTTTACTTGATTATTTATGAAAGCCGAAATGCAACAAAATACAACTAAAGTAAAGGCGAATATATGCGATGAAACAACCCCCAAAAATAACAAACATTCAATGATAAGAACAGCTAAAGTCAAACCAACTATTCCAATCTTTTTGAATCTAACAAAACCATAAACACAAGAGAGGATAATAACACCAGTTATAAAATAAATCGTCAAATCAAGTAAACCCTTGTTTTCAGGCTCAACATCTTTTCTTTCAATTATTTTAATATCAGGTAATTTCCCGCTTTTGAGATATGATGACAAAATCAAGAACTTTTCATCAGCTTGTTCTTTCGTATTTTCAACACCCCAAATAACAAATTGAGTCACTTCTGTTCCAGAATCAGATTTTAGAATCGGTATGCTAGTTATTATTTTATCATCAATAAAAATGATTAAAGGGTCTTGAAGGTAATCTTCTCCCTGAGGATTGATTACTGAAGGTTGGTTTGCTGTTACTTTAGAAAATTCTTTCCCAACTTCTTTTGACAATATAATATTTAGAACATATACATATTCACCCTGATTTTGGAATACCCTACTATTTTGATTATCTGTTAAAACTTTTTCGACACCATCACTGTCAAAAACATCTAAGAAAAAACTAGTATAATTTTCAGTTACATTGTAAATTTTGGCATTAATACCATTCAATAAGAATTCATCCCCTATTTTATGATTATTTCCGTCAATTTTAAGGGTGTTATTTTTTACTTCAATGTTATATGTGCTATCGTTTAACAGTAGCTTGCCAGTGCTATTTTTTATTTCGATATTTTTCATGAATTTTGCAGAAATTATGCCAGGTTCAAACAATTTTTCAATTTTATATTCATTGGCTGAATCGAAAGCAACAATAAATGAATCTTCTGATAATTTTTTGATTTTGGTGTCTTTCAATTCATAGTTATTTAACCTTTTTTCTAATGCCAATAGACTTTTAGATGCATTTTCAGTTTCTATAATAAATTCTTTTCCCCCCCTAATATCTACCCCAAATTTTATCCCTTTCTTTTCTGGGCTTATGACTTTGACATCTATCTTTTCTCCCAGGTTAATTTCGCATACTCTAGGCCCCCCATTAATCATGATATTTAATCTCCCTTCTAAACCATCAATAGCGGAATAAAAATCAGCAGCATCTTTAATATTTTCTTGATTTATTTTTGTTACAATTGAACCTGGAAGGAAAATTTCTTGGCAGGCACTTTCAGTGGAGGCAGTAATTACAGTTACTCCAGATTTTTTGATTAAGATTGGGGTTAGTATGAAAATTATTGATAAAAATAATAGAGAAACAATTCCAAACACTCTGAAATCTTTTACTATCTTCATTTTAGCACCAATAATCTAATTGTTTATGCTTTAGAGATTTAAAAGTTTAAAGCTTGCAAATTAATAATATTTTTAGGATTAATATGTTGGTTTTGGCAGGATCTTTTCTAATTTCCTTAATTTTTTCATTACTTTTAACAAAAAAAATAATACCTTTTTTTAAGAGAAACAATATAGCGGCTTTAGACCTTCAAAAAAAAGGAAAACCTTTAGTTGCCAACAGTGGGGGAATACCAGTTTTTTTTGGACTTTTTTTTGGGTTAATGTTTTTTATTGGAATTCAAGTCTTTATTTTTAATATCACAGAACAATTGGCTCTATTGTTTGCTGCAGTATTGACTATTTTTCTGATAACTTTGATAGGATTCTTTGATGATATAAACAACAAAGAAGTTTTGGAAGGCAAGGCAAAAATCAGAAAAGGTTTGAAACAATGGCAAAAACCTTTATTGACTTTGCCAGCTGCTATACCTCTTATAGTTGTTAAGGCTGGATATACGGCAATGGCCATTCCTTTCATAGGAATTGTGGACTTTGGGATTTTATACCCTTTGATTTTAGTGCCAATTGGAGTTGTTGGGGCGGCAAATGCAATCAATCTTCTTGGTGGTTTTAATGGTTCTGAAGCTGGAATGGGTTTAGTGTATTGTACAAGCCTGGGAATATATTCCTTAATTAATAACAGAATTGTTTCTGCGGCAATATTTTTTTCGTGCGCTGGGGCTTTAATTGGTTTTCTTAAATATAATTGGGTTCCTGCAAAAATTCTTTCTGGAGACAGTATACAATACCTTCTTGGTTCTGTTGTTGCATCCGGTGTGATACTTGGAAATATGGAGAAAGCTGGATTGTTTTTAATGATACCTTTTGGTATAGAATTTCTTCTTAAACTCAGAAGGAGACTTCATGCTCATTGTATGGGTAAGCTTAGAGAAGATGGAAAATTAGATCCACCTTATGGAAAGAAAATATATTCCTTAACTCATGTGATAATGAATGTTAAGCCCTTCTCTGAACGTGAAGTAACTTTAATTTTAATATTTATTCAAATCTTAGTAAGTTTATGTTTCTGGTTAATTTTTGTTTAATTATTATAATTATTTTAATCGATAATCCTAAATTTGATCATGAAACAAAAAGTAATTACTGGAAAGAAAGTTAATAATTTAAAAACAATAAAAAATTATTTGTAATATCACTTGGTTCCAAAGCGGCATGTAACGATATTCTTACATATGGTAAAATTCGAAATTTTAGAGAATTCACATGGAAAATTCCCGAAAAAATTATGGATGCTAATCTAAAACTAAAATCAGCATACTTGAGAGGGGTTTTCGATAGTCAAGCAACAGTCACTTTAAACTCAAATAATTATGAAAGATTGATAAGAGTTAAGATCAAAAACAAGAAAGGTCTACAAGAGATCCAAACACCCCTTTCCGATCTTGGCATTAAATCATTTATAATACATGGACCTACCCTCGTCATTTCTGGTTACTATAACTTGAAGAGATTTTACGAGATTGTTGGATTTACTATAAAAAGAAAAATGAAAAAATTGAAAAAACTTTTATCGAGTTTCAAAACGATAAGGACACCTTCTGAAATAATAGAACCCAATTTTCCTTTAATGAAGAAGCTAAGAAAAGATGACCATACTTACAAAGAAATTGCTACTATATTAAAAATTAGCTCCGCAACTGTTTATCAAAGATTGTTAAAAATAAAATGAGTTCGTGCTATTAACAAAAAAACAACTGACAATCATGTTGATGTTAATGCAGGTTTTTTTCAGTGTATTTTTATTTATATTTCTTTAAAGAATATAATAATTTAGGGGGTTAATATGAAAGTTCTTTTAATCGGCATAGGCCAATGGGGCCAAAATCATATCAGAGTTTTGAGTGAATTAAGGCAAGATTTATATGTTGTAGACAAAGATGAGAAAAGATTAGAAAAATGTGATGTTTTCAATATTTCAAAAAATAAGCTTGGAACGGATTATAAAAAGTTTCTGAAAGAGGTTGACGCAGTTGTCCTTGTAACACCAACTTCAACGCATTATAAATTATGTAAAGAATTTTTGGAAGCCGGAAAAGATGTATTTGTTGAAAAGCCTATTGCTGAAACCTTGAATGAGATCAAAGAATTGGTAGAAATTGCAGATAAAAAAAAGAGAATATTAATGGTAGGCCATATTTTTGTTCATAATCCTGCTACAAAATTTGCTAAAGAGTATATAGATTCAGGAAAACTTGGGAAGGTTTATTGTGCGTTTGGAAGTTTTTCTGGGTTGAAAGATTTGAGAGAAGATTCTGGGACCATGCTCAATTATGGTGTGCATCATGCATCAATTTTCAACTATCTCTTTGGGAAACCAACAAAAGTCTATGGGTTCAATCAGCACTTCTTGAGAGAAAAATATGAAGACTTTACCATTGGGGTTATGAAGCATGGGGATGTTCTTACATATTTTGATTGTTCTTGGCTGTCCCCAGGAAAAGAAAGAACCCTTACAATAATAGGTTCTGAAGGAAGTTTAATTATAGATTTACTTAATCAGAAAGTTTTGGTAAATCATGGTCATCATACAAATGGAAAGATTAAACAAGGTGTTGTTGAAGATGTTAGTGACGCTTTCGTAAAATTTGTAGAACCTTTGAATTTGGAATTGAAGCAATTTGTAGACTGTGTGAAAGACAGAAAACAACCATTGACAGATGGAAAACATGCTTTAGAAGTAATGGAAACTCTTAGCCAGTTTGGTGTTTTGAAGTGAAAAAAATTTTTGATAATGTTTCTATTGGAAAAAATTCTATGGTAGAGGATTTTGTTGTTCTTGGAAAACCAATAAAAGATGAAAATGCTAAACTGGTTATTGGCGATAATGCTGTAATAAGATCAGGAACAATAATCTATTCTGGAACGAAAATTGGAAATAATCTACAGACAGGAGATAATGCAAGGATAAGGGAATTCAATGAAATAGGGGATAATGTAAGTGTTGGAACTAACTCTGTAATAGAGACTTGTTGTAAGATAGGAAATAATGTAAGAATACATTCATGTTGTTTTATCCCAGAGTATGTTGTCATAGAAGACAATGTTTTTATTGGCCCTGGTGTTGTGATGACAAATCATCACTGCCCTGGTTGTTATTGGTTCAAGGGACAGGAAAATAAAAACCCAAAAAAAAGAGAAAAATGTGTGAGAGGACCTTTTATTAAAAAAAATGCGAAAATTGGGGGAGGAGCGATTATTTTACCAGGTATTGTTATTGGTGAAAATTCTTTGATTGGAGCTGGGTCTGTTGTTACTAAAGATGTTCCGTCAAATTCTGTTGTTATTGGAAACCCTGCAAAAATCGTTAAAAAAATTGATGATATGAAGTGTAGACTTAATTTAGATCTTCCTAAGCAAGAAACCCCCTGAATTTATTCAGGGGATGAATTGCGATAATGAACAGTCTTATTCTGAGGCGTTAAAAGAAAAAATAGGGAGAGAATTTTCCCTATCAACAGAGCTTCA
>Ga0210017_1004157_pt1 | contig 11936 bp, 13 predicted proteins | sample CryGeyCG2014_020_FD_183966 | JGI IMG/M metagenome (GOLD analysis project Ga0210017, IMG submission 183966) | Groundwater microbial communities from aquifer - Crystal Geyser CG08_land_8/20/14_0.20 (SPAdes) (version 2) | ecosystem: Environmental > Aquatic > Deep subsurface > Groundwater | place... | reverse complement strand
AATAAATATCATCTAGTTACTACTTTAAAGGAGGTATATCATGGAACTATGCGTTACGAACAAAAAATTTATAAATTTTACTGAAGAAATTACAGTTACAGATACTTGGCAAGGCGATAAATGGGATAATCATTCTTGGTCATCTGATTGGAGCTGTGATTATTGATTTTGGTAGGCTATTTTTTTGGCGGGGGCAAATATGGCAATAATTAAAGAAGTTGCAAAAAATAAAAACTATAAAATTATAAACAACAATAATTTTTTTGAATTATTGCCTTTAGATCAAATACCAAACAAACTTAAATATGTTTCTTTAAAAAAGGACTTATGCGATTTTGATACACAGCGTTATATGATAATATTAGAACTTACTAGGGCATGCAACCAAAATTGCAGGTATTGTTTTATATCTGAAATAAATAAAAAAGAAAAGCTCAAACTGAAAAGTAATTCTGAAAAAAATATTGATAAATTAATAGATCAAATATCTAAAACTAATTACCATTTTACTATTGTTTTTCATGGTGGTGAACCACTATTAAAAAAAGAGTTAATTAAATATACTATTAAAAAAATAAACTCTGCGGGGTTATCTACAAAAGTAAGGTTTGGGCTTCAAACAAGTGGATATAATTTAACTGATGATTTTGTTAAATATGCTCAAAAAAATGATGTTAATATTGGCGTAAGTATAGATTCTTTGAGTGATGGATTAAGAGATCCCAAGATGGGCATTAATGCTCTTGAAATATTAAAACAAAATAATCTGCCTATTGGTTTAATTTGTATAATTAATAAAAGCAATCAAGATAAGCTATTTAATAATTTTAAAACACTTGTAAAAAAACACAAAATTAAAGGGATTTTATTTAATTGTTTATATCATAAAAATAGTGATTATCTGCCAAATTTATCTATAGTAAAAAAAGAAATAGAAAAAATAATTGACTATTTATTAAAAAATAATCTTAAAATAAGCATAGACCCTTTAAAAATGTTTGCAGAACGGCTTAGTGGCCAATTTTCGTCTTTATGTTATGATGGTGGTTGTGGTGGTTTTAAAAGAATTTTAGCATATTCTGTAGAAGGTAAATTCTATCCCTGTGATTCTTTTGTAGATAATCCTGCATACAAACAAGATGTTTTTAATCTTAGTCACTTTTTAGATAAAAGAACTAAAATTTTGCAGAAAGCAACTAAAATAAGAAATAAGCTTAAGTGTAATGATTGCAAATATAATTTTATTTGTATAGGGCCTTGCGTAGGAAAGCTATCGATTTATGGAAACAAAACTAATTTGGCTAAATTTATTTGCGAATATGAAAAGCTTTGGCTTGAACTACTTTTTAAAAAAATTTTAAACAATCCAGTAAATTTAAAAGTGTTTAAAGGTGATTTTCGCATAAAAAAACAAAATCGTGTTGAGTCATATTTAGTCCCCCCCGCAGATTTTCAAATAACAAATTATTTAAAGAAGGGACAAATATGATTGACTTAACAAAAAAAGTAGATGATCGGGTGTATGATCTTGATTACATAAAAAAATCACAAATAAAAAAAGAAAATATTTTTTACATTTTGAATAATATTGCTCTTAGCAACATACAGAAATATTTTGGGGTGCCAAAAGATAATCTGTTTTTTTCTATGAAAAATAACACGCCTTATTTATTTACAGATGCGAAGTTTCTTTATAAAAAACAAATCATAAATACAATAAAAAAATTAGTTAATTTGAATAAGTTTAATAAAGATTTAGAAATAATAAGAATGAACTTAGATTATTATTCAATAAAGACAAGGTTATATTATTTTGCAAATAAAGACAAAGACTTTTTTAAGGCCTACATTAATTTTATGTGTTTTTATTTTTTATTTGATTTATTTTCTAAAAAACTAAAGTTGTCAAAGGAATATAAACACCAGAATATATGCCCTTTGCCAATTAGTTATTATTCTAATTTTTTGAATAAAAGTAAGGGTTTTTATGTAAACAAACAAAAGTATGAGTCGCAGGATATAAAGACTATAATTAAAAAAAGAAAAGAAGATCTAAAAAAAGATACTAATAAATTCTTTTTATATTATTTTGTGGATTTATTTCATAATTACAGACAGCATAACAAAGATCTTAAGATACTATTTAACAATTATATATATTCAAAACATTATTTTTTAAGTGAATTTTTAGATCTTATTTCTAAATTTAAATTTGAGATTTATAAAAATAAAAATATAATTGATTCTATTAATAATTATAATAACTATTTGTATTTTGATTTAAAAACAAAAGACGAAAAACTTAAATATTGGTATAATTTGGCCCCGTATTTGGGAAAACCACATTTTACTAAAAAAGACATTATTGATAATTATCCAATGTTATCTATTACCATTTTAAATATTCAAAAAGAATTAAATATTAAGGTGGGTGGAAAATATATCTAATTTAACAAACATAAAAAAATATAAACAAAAAGCAGAAAATGACTTATATTTTACTTTGCCAATGAGTAATTTTTATTGTCAACTTAATACCCAAAATTCTGACTTAAAACCAGATAATATTTCATATAGTAAGTTACATACAGTCGTAGTGTTTTTATCTGATTTGAGTAAATTTAAGCAAATTTATTTGGATATTGTTTTTGATGGAAATATTGCTAATTTATACACCTTGTTATCGATAATAAAAAAATATAATTTATTTCATATCCACCTTAATATATTGTGTGCTGACACTAAGATAGATGTTAGAATGTTAGATATGTTTGATTATTTTAATATTACCACTTCGGTTATATTGCCTACAACTTTAGAAAAAAATTATTTGCATAAAACAATAGCCTTTATATTAAACCATGGCCGTAAATGTAATATAATTATTAATATAGATTCCCTCAATTACAAATTTTTATATCCTAATTTTAAATATTTGTCAAAAAAGTGTGAGGGGCATTTAAAAAATCTTTATTATAATCTAAATACTACTGATTCTATAATTGATTTTGATTCGTTAACTAAACAATTTGAAAAAATCTATCGCTATATTTTGAAAAAAAAAATATCTGTTAACTTTGAACCATTAGTTTCAATATTAGGGTTTAAACTAAAAACTAAATCTCTTCCAAAAAATAGTTTTTATATAGAAAATGTAAATACTATAACTGAAAAGTCGTATTATTTAGAAAATTTTTCAGAATATAAAAAGTTATTATTTAAATTAGGGGATAAATTAGTCACAGAATCGCTCAGCAATGCTAATTATTTTATTGGTGATAAATTTGAATTAATCTCAGAAAAATATTATTTTCCAAGCCCAATTAGTAATATTGGTGCCGAGCTCGGAGTCATAACCTGTAATGATTTGGACGCAAAGGATTCGTATTTATGTAAATCTTTTATGACAAAAAAGAATAACAAATTATACTGTACTTCAAATAATTTTATTCAAGTAACACATAATATTGCTGCGCCTTTGGTTCCCATGTTTTTTGATGAGCCTCCTGGCAAAACTTATAAAATAGAAACAAAAAGTTATATTTATTATTTATATGATCAGGTGATTTATTCTAATACTGCGGAGCATTATCTTAATAAATTAAAAAATAATACTGAATGTTTTTATCGTCTAAAATTTGAAACAAATTATCTGTTTAACAAATTAGATTTTTTGTTAGAATTTCCTAATAAAACTACTAATTACTACAAAACAGTGTTATCTACTTATGTAAATTTACATTTGCGTGTTTTATTGTTTAAATCATTGTTATGGGATTTAGATGATTCTTTATCAAAAGAACAATTTGTGTTTAATATTGCGCGTTGGAAATATAATCTTTTTTATAGTTTAGACCTTGAAAAATTTAAAACAAAAAGATTATATTATGATGTACCACTGCCACAAAACTTTAATTTGGGCAAAATTATTTTTGAACGTAAAAAAAGATTAAAACAAGATGTAGGGCTGTATTTTAAATATGACTTAATTGACACCAGTTTTTTCTTTGTAGATTCATTTCACGGCATTATTAATAAATTGCTAATGGTTTTTCAAACGTTGGGCTATCCGGATTCAAAAGATCTTTTTAAAGTAGATTATCAGCACATAAATATTAAAACAACGATGTTATCTGATTTTGTATATTATGGTTCAATAGGATATAAAAACGGATTGTTTGACAAAAAAGAGTATTTATCCTTGGTTCAAGCATATATTAGAAAAAAAGAGATTACCGTAAAAGAGGTAATTGAATATTATCCTTTAATATCGCCTTATTTATTGGAGAAGTGACTATGCTTAGAGGTAATGTAGTATATAAAGGTAAAGAAGACAAAATTAAGGGAGTGGTCTTAAAATCAAAGTTTTTTAAAGAAAGCAACCAAAAACAAGTGTCTAATAAAATATTAGTTTGTATAAAGACAGATTTAATTAATTTACATGTCCTCTCTAGATTTAGAGGGATAGTAACTTCTTATGGTGGAGTATTAAGCCACGCCGCAATATATTCTAGAGAATTTAAAATTCCTTGTATTGCAGGTGTAGTAAATATTTTAAAAGAAACAAAGTCAGGAGATGAAGTAGAAATGAATATGGAAACAGGGGAAATAAAAATATTAGCTCACAAAAAATAATATTTATGTCTTATCCCAAAGTAAAGTTTTGAACTAATGTGTTCAGATTTGTAATTATAGAAAACTAACTATTAATTATTGATGAGTTACTGCAGAAATTACAAAGTTTTGCTTCAAAGAACACTTTTTCGCAAAAACCATTTATCTATACATAACAATTATAAGTTTATCATTTTTTTATATATATATATATATAAGTATGGGAGTTCTGCTTTTGGTGGTGGAAAGCCATATAGTATTAATTAATTTTTATGGGGCGAAAGTTATGAAAAATATCTTAGATAGAATAAAAAAAGAAATGGCTACAGAAAAAATAAAATGTTCTAAATATGACTATAACGGTGAGGAATGTTGTACCGACGGTAACTGTGACCAATATTTTGATAAATATTAGTGTGTTTTTGTATGCCAACAATAATTGTGAGACCTGTAGGAAACACTTGTAATTTGGCTTGTAAATATTGCTATGTTGATGCAGTAGTCTCACCAAATATGTCAATTGCTATTTTTAAAAAAGGCCTAGAAAGAATAACTAGTTTTTATTTGGGCGAAAATATAAAAAATATTGAGATTTTGTTTCATGGTGGAGAACCCTTACTTTGGGGTTTAAACAAATATAAAAAAGCAGAAAAAGTAATCTCCGAATCAGAAGAAAAATATTCAATAAAATATATAAAATGTATTCAAACAAATCTTATTTGTTATGACTCTAAATTTGCTACATTTTTTAAAAAAAATAACTATTTTATTGGTACGTCTATTGACGGTAATAAAAGTCAAAATATTATTCGATTATGCAAAAATGGATCTGAAACATTTGATATAATTTTAAATAACTTACAAATATTAAAAAAATACCAAAACTCTGTTGGCGCGGTTGTTACGGTTGGTAAATATAATTCTAATGCCAAAACACTCTTTGAGTTTTTGGAGTCAAATAGCATCAATGCAAATATAAACTTATTATTTTCATCTAATTTTGCATTGACTCTGGATGAAAAAAAGGCATTTTTTAGAAAATTAGTTGATATTTATCTTTCAAAGGATCCGGCCAATTTTAAAATAAAAACTATAGATCAATATATAATGAAGGCAATTTATGGAAAAGAAATAAATACTTGCGAATTTAATAATAAATCATTAGACAAGAAAAGACAATTCGCTTTAGATTCAGATGGAAAAGTATATTTTTGTAATCGTTTTGCTGGCTTGCCAGACAAAGAGAAATATTTTTTGTTTGATATAACTGACAATAGATCTTTGGATGACCAAATGGCGGAAAATGGGGCCTTTAAGGCAATTGTTGCTAAAGAAAAAAAAGAAAATAGTTCTAAACTGTTAGTTAATTTCAATGCGGCAAGGGGCTGTTTTTACAAAAATATTATTTATAATTCGTTGTACGAAGATGCAAATCTAAAAAAAGATAACTATGAATATATCTGTAAAAAATTAAAAATCGCAGGAGTCATTTAAATGTTTGCGAATATTGCTAAAGAGTTATATGGTCTGAATGTGTTTTCTGATCCTGAAAGTAGTTGGCCATTTCCTACTGGTATGGCTTCAGATTTAATTGCAAAAAATATGCCTGAGGAAGTAACTAAATATATTTTATCAAAGAATCATTTTTCTTTTTTTGAAGGTTATGATCTTTTTTTAATTTTGTTAAACCGTGATTTCAAAAACCAACAAAAACAAGAGGCCTTAAAAAAAATGTATAACTTTGTTCTTACTGATCTTAAAGAGATACGAAAGGTTCCTAAAGAGATTTGTAAATACACTGCTGAGTATGGGGCAATTATTTTTTTGTTAAATTCTTTATCAGAAATAGAGTTGCCAGTTTATCGCAGATGTTTTAGTACATTGTGTGTCGATTCAGATTATATTATGCGGGAATATCAATTATCTATTGGAAAAGTAAAAATAATCGCAAAAGTTGACCAAAGCCCCAAATTAGGTTATTTTATGCATACCTTGGACCCAGAAAAAGTACAAAAATATAATTTATATTTATCTGACAAAGATATTAGCCCAGAATTGTTGAAAAAAAAAATAGTTACTTCTATTTTGAAAAAACAAAATATAAGGTCAAAAAACATAAAAGAAATACAACTTTATTTTATAAATCAATTTAGAAAATATTTGGGCTTGAGGCCCGTGAGAAAGTTAAAGTTTTATTTAAATAAAGAGGATTATTTTTTCTCAGATGAAAAAAAACAGTATGTCTTAAACAACAAACAGAAATTTTTAGATTCAACAGAAAGAATAATTCGAGAGATGGTTGGTGAGTAAATGTATACTTTTGAAGTTTTAAGTAAGTCAAATGATTTTTTGTGTGGAGAAATAGAGTTATATTGTGGTAAATCAATTAACAACAAAATTGCAGTAGCTAATGTTGTTACACCTTTTGATTCACCAAACCTATTGCAAGCATCTGCAATAATAGTTGAAAAAGGTGGAATTTTAAACCACATATCAATTTTTTCTAGGGAATTTGGTATTACTTGTATAAAGTTAGAAAATGCAACAAAAATTTTAAAAACTGGCCAAAAAGTAAAGTTAGATCTAGAAAAAAAACAATTAATAATAACTGATTAAATTGATTTTTATGTCTTATCCAAAAGTAAAGTTTGGAATAGTTCCAAGTGTTAAAGAGATTTGGGCTTTTCGCAAAAACCCTTTATCTATACATAACAATTATAAGTTTTCCTGTTATATATTATATGTTACTATGGTTGCTTTGCCTTTAGTGGTGGAAAGCTGTATATAATATTCACTGGGGGGGTGAAAATATGGGCAGAAAAAAAGAAAGCAAAGCTTTGTATGTTGTTTGGGGTCAAACAATAAATAAATATGATTTTGTAGAAAATGGTAGAAGAATAAGACAAATTTTTGAAGCAGGGAACCATACTGGGCAACCATGTCCTTGTAAGGGAGGTTGTTAAGTGGAAAAAAAGATTACTAAAGAACAAAACAATTTAGTTTATGATAAAATTAATACCATCTCAGCGCCAAAAACATTGCATTTAACTATTACTAATTCTTGCAACTGGGATTGTGTTTTTTGTTCTGTTCATTCTAAAAAATTAGACTACTATCCTACAAAAACAATAAAAAAAGTGCTGGATAAAATTGCAAATTCAGGGGTTGTGAGCGTAAATTTGTACGGTGGAGAGCCAACATTACACCCTGACTTTTTAGATATTGGAAAATATGCTCGAGATTTAGGCTTGGCAGTTGGTTTTTTGTCAAATGGGGCAAAAATAAACGAAAAAAATGTGGCAACAATTACTGATATTTTTGAAGCAGGGACAATCTCTATTCATGGATTTAAAAAAACTCATGAACGAATAACAAAAAATAAAGCCTCCTATTATAATACAATTAATGCAATATCTTTGCTATCCGATTATGGGTTTAATTTGGGTATTGCAACTACTGTGTCTACACTTAATTTTTTTGAATTTCCTAAATTTATAAAATATTTATATTATAATTATCCTGCCACAAATTTATTTATAATTAACAGAGCTTCTTTTACGGGGGACGGACAAAAATATTGCTTAAATCCTGGCGAAATTTTAGACCTCGTAAAAAGAATAGATATCTTAAATAGAGAGTATAATATTCCAATTAGATTGGGTGTACCAACACCCCCTGAACTTTTGACAAAAGACCTTAGAAAATATGCTTCTTTTTGTTCTGCTGGAACCGATTTTGGAAATATTTTAGGGAATGGAGACATAAAAATGTGTTTTAGTTTGGCTGGCAGTCCTTCTTTTGGAAATATTTTAAAAACGCCTTTGTCTGAGTTATGGAATGCGGATTATCTATTAAAATACCGCTCTTTTGATTGGGTTGACAAAAAGTGTAAAATCTGTCGATTTTTTTATGATTGTTTTTGTGGTTGTAAGAGACAATTGGGTGGTGGCTATGGTGTTGATAAGATAATTTACGAAAAATCAAACGATTTCTTTGTATTAGACAAATATACTAAAAAGAGACTAATAAATGGCATTACTGCTTATTCTAATTTGTATTCACCTACAATTTTGATTAATGACTTAAACACTTGTAATTTAGTAGATTCTTTAATTACCCCCCTAACTAAATTAGAAATAATGTGTCTTGCAAAGAAATATGGGGTTAATATTAATGAAGTAGATGACTTAATAGATAAATTACTTGATTCCCGTATACTTAAAAAAGTATTTAGGAAAGATATTTCCTGTTATGATTTTTGAGTGGTATCTATGGTATTAATAATAAAAAAAGCCTTGAAAAAAGATCAAAGCCTTTTTGATAAAACACAAAAGCAAACGTTATTAGGAAGTTATTATGAAACGGAAAAAATGCCAGTTGATTTAGGAAAAATTAATAATAAAGATTATTTTATTTTTTTTAATAATAAGGTTATTGGATTACTAAGAATGGGGGAGTCAAATGAATTTTGTGGGCGATACGGCATTGGTTTTGTGGGGTTGGTCCCTTTGTATCGCGGAAAAGGACTTAGTAGAAAAATAATTTCTTTTTGTAAAAAAATGGCCCAAAAAAATGGTATAACTGATCTACTGCTTTCAGTACCAAAAAAGTCAAAAGAAACCAGAAAAATTTTTGAAAAGTTAGGATTTAAAAATAAAGAAATACGGGCGACGATAGTTTTTAACGACTGTTATTTTATGTCATTAAGCAGAGAACAGCAAAAATATTTGGATTTGTCAAAAAGAACTGGTCTTTTGGAATGGCAAATAATGTCCCAAAAAATAAATTAAATTATCCTTTTGTTCAATAGTCCATCTTTAGTAAGTTCATAAACTTCTGCACCCAAATTATTTATAAATTGAATATCATGAGAAATAAACAAGATAGTTCCGGGGTAAGTAGTTAGTGCAGATTCTAATGTTTCTATTGAATCAATATCCAAGTTATTAGTGGGTTCATCCAATAACAAAAAGTTACATTTGTTTAAAATCAATTTTAATAGCTCCAATCTTGTTAGTTCTCCGCCAGACAATTCTGATAATTTTTTATATACATCATTTTTTCTAAACAAAAACTTACCTAAATAATCCCTTAAATCTTGTTCTCTTTGTGTTTTACAAGATTCTTTTAAATAATCCCAAATCAAAACATCCTTTTTATCGACATTTTGTTTTAAATATCCTATGATAACATTCTTTCCAATCTCTGCTATTCCGTTAGTAGATTTAAGTTCATTTGTGATTAGCCTGAACAAAGTTGTTTTTCCACAACCGTTATCTCCAATTATACAAGCTCTATCCCCCCGCCTTAGCTCTAAATTCAATTTTGCAAATAATGATTTGTAGCCAATATTTTTTAGAGTTAATACTTCATTATAACTTTTTTCAATATCAAATTCAGATAAGTTAATTTTTTCTGTGTCTTCATATGGCTTTTGTGATTCTTTTAATGTTTTTCTTGCAACTAAATTTTTTATACTGTTATCTACTTTTTTTGCTTTGTCTAAATAATAAGACCCACGTCCGCTAATTCCAATGCTATTGATTATTTGTTTTTTTTCTTGAATACTTTTGTTTATTCTTGTTTCCTCTTTTTTGAAGTCTAAGAAAGCAGCTTTTTGTTTTTCAAGGGTTCTATTTTGTTTTTGCACATAATAATCATAATCTCCTTTAAATACATTTAGCCGCAGATTAAAAATTTCAAAAATTCTGTTTGTAACTTTATTTAGAAAATCCCTGTTATGCGAAACAACAATAAATGCACCAGAATATTCTTCATTAAGCCAATTAGTCAGGTAATTTATTCCAGTAAGATCAAGATGATTTGTTGGTTCATCAAGAATAAGCAGTTCAGGTTTTTGTAACATTACTTTCAAAATAAACACTTTGGTTTTTTCCCCACCACTTAAAGACTCCAAATTTCGTTCAAGCAAACTAGGATCTAACTTTATTTTTTCCAATAATTTATTTAGCTTAGTTCTTTTTTGATTTATTTCCGAATCAAACCAGTCATTTGGATTAGCTATTCCTAAAATAAACTCTAAAGCCTTAGAATTAGAATCTATTTGTTGTTTTAAATACCCAATTCGTAGATTTTTTGCTTCTTTTAGGCCATTATTAGAATAAATTTCATCTAAAAGAGTAGTTTTTCCTGAACCATTTTTACCAACAAGCCCGATTTTGTCATTATTATGAATAAGAAAACCAATATTGTCAAATAAAACTTTGTCCCCAACCTGCTTTGAGAAGTTTTTTACCCTAATTAGAAGCATAATAATAACTAGATATCTTTCTTATATATTTTTTTGTATAATTTCTACTATTATTAACTCAACAAAAGCCTCCTTTTCCTAATGTGACATTTTGTTGTTTTGTACTGTTGGCTCAGCAAATAGGCGCACTATCTCATGTAATGTTACATCCAAGATATTTTACAGATTTATGTTAACTGCTACTGTTTTTTGGGGTTGTGCAAGTAGGGGCAAGATTTGTGAAACAGCTCTTACTAAAATTAACATCTATGTTAAGAAAAGTAAGCGAAAAGAATAAATAGGTTTTGTGGTTAGTGTATTTATGGTTTATATTGACAGAACTGTTGAACCCCTTTTTTTGAAACATTTAAAATTATATAAAGTGGTGGCTGTTTTGGGGCCTAGGCAAACAGGCAAAACAACTTTTTTAACTCATGAACTCAAAAAGACTGAAAAAGCTAACTATGTTTCTTTAGATGATCCTGATGCCAAATTTCTATTTAATGATGATATAAAATTATTTGAAAAGCAGTATTGTTTTAACTATGCAGTTACCTTTATTGATGAGATCCAATACGGCCTTGATGTTGGGCAAAAAATAAAATATTTGGCTGACAAAAATTACACCCTATTATTAAGTTCTTCTTCTGATGTAATGGCAAATAAAGAAGTTTTATCTTATCTAGTTGGTAGAGCATCTATATTAAGATTATTTCAATTTTCATTTTATGAGGTTTTTGACGCCTACAATATTAAAGTAAAAACTGATATTATAACAAAACGAATTATTTTTGAGCAATGTATTTTTGGGTCATATCCTAAAGTTGTTCTTACTACAGACATTGAAGAAAAGAAAATTTTATTAAAGAATTTATATGAAACCATGTTATATAAAGATATTGCAAATAATTTTGGACTTGGGGACATTTCAAATTTGGAGCGTTTTGTTAAATACCTTGCCATATCTTGTTCGAAATTAATTTCTTATGACAATATATCACGGGACCTTGGTTTATCATATCAGACAATAAAAAAATATTTAAATGCTTTAGAAAAAAGTTATTTTATTTGT
>Ga0210017_1004155_pt1 | contig 11940 bp, 12 predicted proteins | sample CryGeyCG2014_020_FD_183966 | JGI IMG/M metagenome (GOLD analysis project Ga0210017, IMG submission 183966) | Groundwater microbial communities from aquifer - Crystal Geyser CG08_land_8/20/14_0.20 (SPAdes) (version 2) | ecosystem: Environmental > Aquatic > Deep subsurface > Groundwater | place... | reverse complement strand
TTTATCTCTCCTCAACGGATAATTCCCTTCAGGCCAATCATCTTTTAAAAGCAGGTGATTCATATTCTCATGGCCTTTAAAATTAACCCCGAGCATTTCGTGCATTTCCATTTCTATCCACTCCGCGGCCTTAAATAAAGGTAAAAGCGATTCTACCTCAGGATCTGGTTTTTCAAGAATTACCTTGAGCGATATAAAAAGCCCTATATCGTCCACTGAAAAATGATACAGGATCTCAATTGCCTTTCTTGTATCCACCCCGGACGCAGTGGAAAACCTGGCCTTTGCGTCATTAAAAAGATATTTTGCTATCTGCGGCAGTATAGTTTTATTGATTGTAAAATAAATCCTGTTTTTGGACCTATCGGTAAATTTCAGCAGGTCTTTTCCGGAGCGCACCTTTATATTTTCTATTATTGCCTGTCTTTTCATAAGGTTTGGCAGACTAAAGTCTGCCCTACAATATTGTCGCAAAGGCCTTCACAAACATCCCTGTAGGGGAACCTTAAGGTTCCCCTACAGGGATGTTTCGGCCTTTACCTTTAAGTTTCCCAATCAATTTTACAATGCCCGCAATCATTGCTTCTGGTTTCGGAGGACAGCCCGGCACATAAACATCTACCGGCAAGATTGAATCCACCGGATTAGGGCAATTTGGCCCGTTCTTAAATATACCTTGGCCGCACGCGCAAACGCCTATCGCGATAACAACACACGGTTTCGCAGCCTGCTCATAAACTCGTTTTATGCAGGGTATTGCCTTTAAATTCAAAGATCCCGTTACAAGTATCGCATCTGCGTGCCTGACGCTTCCGACAAGCGTTATGCCAAATCTCTCAATATCAAACCTGGGCGTTAACATGTCCAGAATTTCTATGTCGCAATTGTTGCAGCTGCCCGTTGACATATGGTAAACCCATATGGATTTTGTCAAAGCCTTTAATTTCAAATTCATATAATCTTTCTCATCTCAAAGGTTACGCTCTGAAGGTTACACTCTGACATTGTCAGGGTGTAACCTTTGATTTTATTTTCCCAATATTGCTAATAAAACTGCCATGACCGATAGTAATGTCATCTTGCCCCAGAAAAATCTCACTGCTTGGTCAATCCTTACCCGCGGATTTGTGTTTCTCATTAAAATTATTACGACTAAAAGTATTGCATACTTCCACATGCTTAAAAAATTAAATCCCTGCCAGAATAATGTTATAAGAAATAGCGGCAAGGCCGCCATTAACATTGTCTTTGTAAGTTTAAATATCGCTAAAAGCATGCCTGAATATTCTATATACGTGCCTGCCATTATCTCTGTCTCTGCCTCGCCGGCATCAAAAGGCACAAGCCCAAGTTTTGCCTGCATGCAGAATATCATAACAATAAACGCGATAATGCCTGAAAGGCTTGCGATAAAAGGGCCGTTAGCCGCCTGATAATTTATAATTTCGCTCAATCTCAAAAGTCCCCCGCTCTTAATAATAGGCACGGCCAAAGAAATAACAAAAGGCAATTCATACGCCATTACCATCTTTATCTCTCTTGACGCCCCAAGAGATGCCAGAGGATTTCCGCTCGCGGAAGCGCCCAATATGACGGCTGTCGCAGGCAACGTCAAAAGATATGCGATTACTATAATATCTCCTGAAAAGCCTTTTGAAACAGGGTCGATATTCACAAGCCATACAAGCATGGACACAAGCGTAACAGCGCTCAGGCCTATCATAGGAGAAAGAAAAAATAATTCCTTTGACGCTAATCTAGGCACTGTAATCTCTTTTATGCTGAGCTTTACAAGGTCAGTCAGCGGCTGGTGCCATGGCGGCCCCACCCTCCACTGAATACGGCCGGTAACTTTGCGGTCTATCCAGCATGCCGCAAGGCCAAAACACGCTGTAAATAGAAAACCGGGGTATATTAAAAAATTAAACAAAAGTCTTGTCATGGATGATACTTTTTCCAGGGCATGGCATGGACAGCCGCATGCTTCCCTATTAAATATATATCGTCTTTTTCAGACTCTTCTATCTCTACAAATTTTATTGCATCAGGTATCGAACATGTCTTTACGCAAATAGGCTCTTCTTTCTCGCTTCTATCCATACAGACATCGCATTGAGATATTATATAAGGTATCGTATCAAGCGGTATTGTTCCGAACGGACACGCCAAGCTGCAGGATTTACAAGAAATACACCGCATAGTAAAACGTTTTATTATCCCGTCAGACTGTCTTTCTATGGCTTCCTTCGGGCAGGCCTTTACACAAGGCGCCTCTTCGCAATGCCTGCAGATATATAAAAACTCCCCGATTTCCCTAAGGCGGGTTATGCCTGAATTCTTGCCGTTATAATAATAACTGCATTTCGAACTCACTGCCTCGCAACTATTCAACTTTTCTAAATCCACAAATAACCTTTTCATCCTTTATTTCCCCGCCTAAGTTGACACTCTGACAATGTCAGAGTGTCAACTTATGTTTAATCCCATATCTCGTGAATATGGTTTATCTTGTCATATCTGAACACAGGACCGTCTTTACACGCGTAAAAATTCCCAAGCCTGCAATGCCCGCATTTTCCGATACCGCAGCTCATATTTTTTTCCATTGACAGATAAATCTGCTCAGGTTTATATCCCACTTCTAAAAGTTTAAATGTCGCAAATTTCATCATTATAGGCGGCCCGCACACTATTGAAACGCTATTCTTAAGGTTTATGTCTAATTTATCAAGGGTAGTGGTTACAAGGCCTACGTTTCCCTTCCAGCTGTCATCCTTCCTGTCAACCGTGACTCTGAATTTAATTCTTTTTTTATCCAGACTCTGCCATTTATCCAAAACGCAGTCTTTGTAAATTATGTCAGATGGTGTCTTGGAGCCGCAGCAAAATAAGACGCTTTTATACTTTTCTATATCGTGAGTCAGAGCTAAAAATAACGCTCTCAGCGGCGCAAGTCCTACACCTCCTCCTACAAGTAAAATTTCCTTCCCTTCAAATTCAGGAAGAGGATATTCTTTTCCATACGGCCCTCTGAGTCCGACTATGTCGCCCTTCTTTAGATTATGAATCATGGAAGTGATTCTTCCAGCCTTCATTATAGTTATCTCTAATTTATCTTTTTCATAATGCGAAGATGATGGAGTAAAAGGCGCTTCCCCTTTACCCGGGATACTCATTTCAATAAACTGTCCCGCCTTAAAATGCAGCGGGGTATCCGGTTTAAGCCTGAAAGTCTTTATAGCAGGGCTCTCTTCTATTACATCAAGCACTTCTGTCTTTATAGGTAAATATGGATTTTCCATAGAAATTCAACAATGTTGATTTTTTAGTTGTTTAGAGTTTACTTAGCACTTCGCGAATATCTATTTTGCCGGGACATGCCTCTATACACCTTCCGCAGCCAGTGCACCCGAATCTTCCTATTGTATCAGGAAAAAAATTGAATTTCTTATCAATACGATTTCTCATTCGCTGCGCCAGAAGTTTTCTGGGATTCGCGCCGCCAGCAACCCTGGCAAAAGACATCAAAAGACAGGAATCCCACATCTTTAATCTTTCAAAACCATCTTCTTTTTTCTGGTCCATTAAAATAAAGCAATGGCATGCAGGGCATATCATGTTGCAGGCCCCGCATTCAACGCATGTCTTTGAGACTTCTTCCCATAAACTTGAATCAAATTTACCCTTAAATGCAGGCTGTATGGAATCCTTCGGAGGAATCCTGCTTTTCTTTACATGTTCCAACAAATTCTCTTTCAGCTTTTTTCTATTTGAATCTCTCTTTTGGGCATAAGGTTCTGCGCCCTGAAATAATTTAAAATATTCCTTTATGATTTTTCCCCCTTTTGAAGATCCTGCCTCCGCCAAATAACCGCCTTCCATCTCGGAAAGATTTATGTCAAAACCTTCTGTCGGATACGGCATAATGCCTATCGCTACGCAAAAACATGTTTCCCCGTACAATGTGCAATCGCTGGATATTATAAGCCCTTCTTCTCTTTTGGATACATAGAGAGGATCACGGAACAGCTCCTGGCTATAGACATAGTCCATCACCTTGAAAGACACAAGGTCGCAGGATTTAGCGCCTATAATGGCTATAGGCCTTTCTGTTTTATCAAGACCTTCTTTAGAAAAATATTCCGCTATCTTAGTCCTGGCAGGAAAATAAAAACTTTTTATAGGCTCTACTGCCCTTATCTCTCCTATGACAGAATCTCCAAGGCCGTCTTCCCCTATCTTCTTATAAAATCTATTATTATCTGATTTAGCGGGCGCAAAGATTTTATACGCCTTAGATAAAGACTTTACCAGCCTGTCGAGATTGGGCTTATTTATAAAATACGAATCCACTGGTTATCCTTTCAAACATTCAAGGCAAGATAAGAAATAATATATTATAATACACAAATCAGGTCTTATGTCAATATTAAAAATGCAATTCCATTGCTCTCGGCGGGCAGGCCTTTATGCAGAGCTCACATGCAATGCACTTTGTATCATAAAACAACACCTTGCGGGTCAATGGGTCTGTGACAAGGGCACCCGTGGGACAAATCGGCACACAAGCTCCGCAATGAGTGCATTTAGAATCATTTCTTTTAATGTCCTTTGAAAGAGGCTGGACCCCGACTCCGATGGACTTCAAATATTTCAGCGCCTTTTCAAGATTACGATCCTCCCCCTTGATTTCAAGAACCACAAGGCCCTCTTCTCTCGGGGTAACAGACGCCTTTAATATATTAAACTCCAGGTCAAAATCCTTTACCAATCTGTACACTATCGGCTGATCCACCAGTTTATGAGGGAATTTTAAAACAATACGTTTAGAAACCATTTTACCTCCCAAATTTTGCGAAGCCCCGCCCTTTTGACGAGTCTTCTTAGTAGCCCGTCCAAAAAGGGCGGGACGAAGCAAAATTTGATCCCGAGTCCCGCCGAAGTTCTGTGGCGGACGAGGGGCCGTCTAAGCTAATTCTATATCCCCTATGCTTCCTAAATCTTTCCCGAGTATGGCTACTACGCCTTTTACGCCTTTTATTGAAATTGCGAATTCTAGGCTCGGCGCAATATCTTTCTTTTCTTTAATCCTATTGCAGGTTGCGGTTGCAACCGCGTCTGCCAAAATTGCAGACTTAGTTATTATAACACAGGCATCTGCTTTTCCAAAGCTCAAAGAATGCCCCACTGTACCTGAAGACGTGCAAACCCCGATAGGTGTATCTTCCGGCTTTATTTTTATAAAAATCTTATTGCTAAGAGGAGAATCACCCGCGTAAACCGCAACCGTGCGAATCTTATCTGATTTTATAAATATATCTCCGCCGTTTTCTATAATAATCTGCTTAGAATGCGCCAAGAGTTCCTTGCCTGTAAATTCAGCAATTGCTCCTGCAACGCTAGCCATCGGGCCTACCCCTGCAAGTTTGGTTGTTCTAATCATTTCTTTTATAATGTCATCTGCTTCAGGATCTTGATCTATCGGCTCAAGGTTTGTCATAAATTCAGGCCTGTGTTTTATATAATCTTCTATCTGAACCCTGTATTTTTTCACAATCTCTTCTGCGATAGACTTGATATCCTTTTCCGCAAAAATAAAAAGATCCGTCTCTTTTATAATGACCTCCTGTGCAATAAGATCGCTGTCTTTACTCCAGCCCCTGTAAAATCTTTCTTGATAATCCTTGCTTTTTGCCATAATTATACCTGTCCGACTCCGTGAGTCGCCGTAGGCGACTCACGGAGTCGGACAAATCCTCAACATATCCTAGGCAGCTGCTCTCCTGTAATCATATCCAGAATCCTTGATCCACTTGACAGAGTTTCCAGATAAACCCTTTGGCTTTTCTCTCTCTTAACCTCACCTATAATCCTTGCATCCTTTCCAAACAGATGCCTCTTCATTTTCAATAATACACTATCCGCAGCCCCCTTAGAAACTATTGCAATCAGCTTTCCTTCATTCGCCATATACAATGGGTCAAGGCCGAGTATTTCGCACAACGCCCTCACTGATTTATTAATAGGAATGCTGGATTCTTCTATGGCGATATTATAACCTGAGGCAATGCTGATTTCATTCAATGTCGTAGCCAGGCCGCCCCTTGTTGGGTCTCTCATGAATTTTATATCTCTGGATATTATCGAAGATACTATACTATTAAGAGGTGTGCAATCGCTTGAAATTCTGGCCTTGAATTTTAACTCCTCCCTGGCCAAAAGTATTGAAGCTGCATGGTCTCCTATCGTGCCGTTTATTATAACCTTATCACCCGGCTTTATCCTTGAAATAGCTATCTCTGAATTCTCAAATAACTCTCCTATGCCTGAGGTATTTATGAATATGCCGTCAACTGCGCCTTTTTCAACAACCTTAAAATCGCCTGCCACTATATTTACGCCTGCTGATTTACACGCATTTTTAATGGAAATTGTTATTTTTTCTAAATCAGCTTGGCTAAACCCGTCTTCTGCTATCATCCCGCAGGATAAATATTTGGGCATTGCTCCTGAAACAGCCAGGTCATTCACTGTGCCGCATACTGAAAGTTTTCCTATGTCTCCGCCCGGGAAAAATAAAGGCTTAACGACAAATGAGTCAGTGGTATAGGCCAGTTTCTTTGCCTTAAGATCTATAATAGCGGCGTCTCCGAGTTTATTCAGAAAAGGGTTGCCTAGATTTTTTATAAATAAATCTTTTATAAGGCTGTGCATCTGGGCCCCGCCGTTTCCATGTGCTAATGTTATTTGTCTCACTTTATTATACCCCGCATCTTGTTTCCCCTCTCCCATTTATGGGAACCTATTTTATATCCCATCTCCCATTTATGGGAGAAGGTTAGGGTGAGGGTATTTATAATACGCTGCGCACGCGCCTTCGCTTGAAACCATACACGCTCCGTAAGGATTTTCCGGAGTGCACTTTTTAGAAAATAACCCGCATTCCAGAGGAGTCTTTATGCCTTTTAACACGCTGCCGCATATGCATCCCTTATCCATTTTAGTTTCTACTTTTGGAAAATCTATATTTTTTTCAGCGTCAAAATCAGAGTATCTTCTGCTTAAAACTAATCCGCTCTTCTTTATAACGCCTATCCCCCTCCATTCAGAATCATGTGTTGAAAAAACCTCATCAATAAGGCTAAGCGCTTTGATGTTGCCGGACACCCTGACCACTCTATTATATTGATTTTCAACTTTTGCAATATTTAATTTAACCTGTCTTGCGAGCATTAAAATAGACTGTAATATATCGAGCGGCTCAAAACCTGCTATCACGCATGGTATATTGTATTTCTCGCAAATATCCGCATAAGATTTTATTCCTATAATAGCGCTTACATGCGCAGGGCATAAAAATCCTTTTATATTTACCTCTTTATCTCCTGCCAATAATCTCATCGCGGGAGGCATGACCTTATGGCCTGAATAAACAAAAAAGTTTTTGAGTTTTTTCTTCTTGGCATATTTTATACTAGCTGCCACGGTAGGAACTGTCGTCTCGAATCCTATGCCCAGGAATACTATCTTTTTATCCCTATTTTTTTCCGCGAACTCAACAGCATCTAATGCTGAATACACAATTTTTACCTTGCCGCTTGATTTCTTTTTTAATAGGCTCGAATGCGTACCTGGAACTTTTAGCATATCCCCGAAACTAAATATAATAACATCCTCAAGACCTATAAGGCCTATTGCCTTATCAATATAATTCTTCGGGGTCACGCACACGGGACATCCCGGCCCGGAAATAAGCCTTACATTTTCCGGAAGCATTCTCCTGATGCCAAACCTTTCAACAGCCATTGTGTGAGTACCGCACACTTCCATAAAATTCACTTGGCACAAGCCTTCAGCCTCTTCATTTATAAGCCTGTATAATTTTTCAGCAATCTTTAAGTTTCTGAATTCGTCTATATATTTCATTGAAGTTCTTCCAATATTTTCAGGGTCTCTTCTGCTTTAACAGTGTCTAGCTTCTCTATCGCAAACCCTGCGTGCACAATTACGTAATCGCCTATCTTTGGGCCTTTCAAAAAATTAATCCCTATGGAGCGCTGTACGCCTCCGCTGGATACAATCGCCTTGTCGCCTTCTATTTTCAAAATTTTCATCGGGATAGCTAAACACATCTTTATCTCTTCAATGTAGGGGACGGTCAGTGACCGTCCCCTACAAATTAGCAAGCACTGCTTGCCCTAATGCAATACCGCCGTCATGGGTCGGAATTTTATCATGTAAATACACCTTGAACCCTGCCTGTTCCAATGCAGGTTTAATAGAGCTCGCCAGATATTCATTTTGAAACACCCCGCCGCTCATGCAGACCTTTTTTATTTTATATTTTTTCTTCAAAATATTGCAAACATCTTTTATCATATCACAAATAGCGTTATGAAACTTCAAAGAAATTTCAGGTTTTTTGACGCCGGCCTTCAGATCCCTGACAACGCCTCTTATAGTCGGCTCCCAGTCTATTATTATAATCCCATTTTCATCAATATATTTAAATTCATATCTTCCTTGGACATTGAACCTTGAACCTTGAACCAATGTTATCTTTTCTAATTTTATTGCCGCTTCCCCCTCATATCCCGCGAAATCGCAAATGCTTATAAGCGATGATACGCCGTCAAAGAGCCTGCCCATGCTTGAAGTAAGAGGAGAATTGATACCTTTATTTAAAGCCTGAATTAGCAATCCTAAATTGTCATTGCGAGGAGTCCGCCATTGTTTCTGTGGCGGACGACGAAGCGGCCGAGGACAAAATGTCCGAGGAAGTGCCGAACCCTCCGGACGAGGCCAATCTCTTTCCTTCCCATATACAGCATAAAGGTAACTGAACGCCATCCGCCATGGCTCTTTAATAGACGCTTCTCCGCCTGGCATTGCGATATATTTTAAATGCGCTGCTCTTTTAAATCCTTTTGTGCTGCCTATGAAAAATTCCCCTCCCCATATATTCCCATCCGTGCCAAAACCTGTGCCGTCAAATGCGACCCCTATTACCCTGCCCTTTATATTATTATCTGCTATGCAGCTTGCCACATGCGCCTCATGATGCTGTATTTTCTTCACCTTATTCTCTATAACCCTTGCTAAATCATACGCAAGTTTAGTAGATATGTATTCAGGATGAAGGTCACACGCAATAATGTCCGGCTTTATATCAAATTTTTTCTGAAAGAGCTTTATTTGCTTCTCAAATTTTTTAAAATTCCCTAAATCGCTCAGGTCTCCTCCTGACCCCGATAAATAGGCAATGCTGCCTTTAGCAAAACAAAAAGCGGCCTTTGACTGAGCGCCAAAAGCCAGAACCCCGCTCTTTATCTTGTAAGGTAGTGTTATTTTAGTGTACTTCATACTATGCGATATAGCTAAGGTGACACTCTGACAATGTCAGAGTGTCACCTTAGCTGCTTTGCTAAGCTTGATAATTTATTTAGTTTCGCGATTATATCTTCTGTAAGATTTTCTGAAAGGGTACCCATTCCGCAGCTTGGGGTAAGAAGTGAATTAGATATTATCAAATTTCTATCTATATGTTTCTTCTCCAAATTATCTATCTGCAAACTCAATTTTTTAAAAAGGCTGGCGCCTGTCTCTTCCAATATGGCCTCAGATGTGGGCACAATGCCCCACGCCAGATACCCCCCTTTTTTTAAAAACCTCTTTATGTTTTCAGAATAAAGTGAGAGGTTGTCCGCATACAAATACGCGTCAAAATTTATGATATCGGTATTTGTATCTGCGATAATTGACCAATCTGTATTGCCGCAGCAATGTATCCCTGCTATCGCACCTTTTGAATGTATTCCGTCTATAATAGAATCCAGCATTGATATAACATCTTCTCTTTTTATATTTACAAAGCTGGACCCGAAGCTAGTCAGATAAGGCTCATCTATAAAAATTATGACATTTTTAGCTATGTCTTTTAATTTATCAATCTGCCATAATGCTTTTATCTCCAACAGCTTGACAAATGCCTCTTTAAATTCATCATTATAAATAATAGACCTGCCTCTTTCGTCAGTTACCCCAAGCCCGAAACTCACAGGGCCTGTAACATGGCCTTTTATATGTTCCGGTTTACACCTGGCCGCGGCCTTGAGAAAGGCGTAAAACCCCTGGCTAAACTCCTCTGTAATACCTAATGAATTATAATCTCCTGAAACATGCGATTCGTATATCTTGGCAAGCTCTTCGCTCAAATCTTTAGAACTATCAACATATATAGTCCTCCTCTTCTCGTCTATAACAAGTCCTGGCAAACCCTGGCTGAACTGGCTGTACATATTTTCCTTGAAACTCCTTTTTGGAAGCTGGGGCCAGAAAGGTATGTCAAACGCCTCAAATATCCGATCCGAGCTTTTAACTGCGTCAATATACGGTAGGCTTCCTATGCCTGTTGTAAGGAATTTACCATTTATCTTCATAATGAACTATTCTAACACCTTGCTCAAAAACGGTCAATCGTAGTTTGCGGGATAGCTGTAGCTGCAGCGCCTTGCGCTGCCCGTAGCCGCAGAGCTTGCTCTGCCTTAGGAAATTCTTATACTATAAATTAAAATGCCCAAACCTTATGCCTGCAAAAAACTCCGCCAAGAAAAATATGATATTTGCCAGCGTATTGTTAAAATAAGCAAGCATATCTCCTATAATAGGCGACCAGCCAAGCGCAATAAAGCACATGCCGCCTATCATTAACACAAACATAAGCGGGACTATTAAGATATTTGAAATAACTGCTATAGGCGTTCCCATCCTGAAATAATACAAAATAAAAGGAAACGTGCCTAACGTGGCGGAAATAGACACAGCCAGAGGTTCCAATAAATATTTCCTGACATAAAAATTCCAGTCCTTTTTAACAAACTGCATCAGCTTTGGAGTCAGGTAAACCATTGATAAAACTGCTATAAATGAAAGCTGGAAACCTACGTCAAAGATGTCCTTGGGGTTTATTATTAATATGAAAAATGCCGCGGCCCCGAGGGAATTATAAGCGTCCACAGGCCTGCCCAATAATAAGCCTGCCAGGAAAACAACGCACATGATAGTTGCCCTTACAACAGACGCGCTCGAACCTGTCAGTATCATTAAAAAAACTAACAACAGCATGGTAAGCGTATAATAAATTTTTCTCCCGATCCTCAGGAGCTTAAAAAAATATAAAAATGCGGCTGCCATAAGCGCTACGTTTAACCCGCTTATGGCAAGTATATGCATTGTGCCTGAATTTCTGAAGGATTCGTTCAGTTTCTTCGGCAATTCTGACCGATCACCCAGCAAAATCGCCCTTAAAAAAGCCCCGCTCTCAAGAGGCATCTTTTCCAGGAACTGATTCTTTAGTCTCTCGCGGACAATATACGCAAATCTGGTTATAGGGTTTGATTTATAATTATGCGATAATAACGTTACATTTTTCTCTGATGCGTTTATAATAGCAAATATATTCTGGTTTTCTAAATATGCTTTATAATTAAAATTGGTTCTCGACTGCGCTCGAACATTAATATTCTTCGAGCGAAGGCCGCGAAGCGGCCGAAGTCGAGAAGCATCATCAGGGGAAGCCATATTCTTCGAGTGAAGTCGAGAAGCATCATTAGGTAATCCCGGCCTCATTATCGTCCCCTTTACCATCAGTCTATCCCCATACTGATAATCCTTCTCCGTCTGTATCTTGATTAGCGCCAGGCCACTGACTCCGTGAGCCGCCGTACGGCGGCTCACGGAGTCGGACAAGTTTGATATCGCTTCTACCTCAAACACATATCTCGACCTGATCTTGCCATAATACACTCCTCTTGCTTCAGCCGGGCTTTTTATAACGCCTGTTATTTCTGCTTTAATTTTATCCTTGCCTAAAAAATGGCTTATATGATTCGGCTGGAAAATATTGGAGTTCAGATATAAAAGCGTACCGAGAGAAATTAT
>Ga0210017_1004154_pt1 | contig 11940 bp, 10 predicted proteins | sample CryGeyCG2014_020_FD_183966 | JGI IMG/M metagenome (GOLD analysis project Ga0210017, IMG submission 183966) | Groundwater microbial communities from aquifer - Crystal Geyser CG08_land_8/20/14_0.20 (SPAdes) (version 2) | ecosystem: Environmental > Aquatic > Deep subsurface > Groundwater | place... | reverse complement strand
TGACGGCTTCTGTCTTTGGTTAATCCAGTACCTTCAAATATATATATTGGCTGAAGAAAATCTTGATACTCGAAGAAATCAAGATATCCAAGATAAACTCGATAAATATCGATTCTGCTTAATGGCTCACTGGCCGTCAATCTTTTTGGGTTTTCCTTTATTTCCGTAAGCGCTACCGTGGCCGCTTTTTTCTGTGCGACTTCACTCCACGCGTCACTTACGGAGCGAAGCGGATAGGTGGCCAGCTGACCCTCTGTTTCAATTTTCCATGGGTTATAGGAGGCTTTTACTATTTCTAGCTTCCCTGACGAGTTTTTTCCAAGTAAGAAGGATATCAAACCTTCTTTTGGGGTGATTGTTACGACGGGAAATTTTTGATTGTTTATAATAATGTCTCTAAATATATCAATCTTGGTAAGCTCCGCTTCAAAACTATTATCTACATAGTAAAATTCACCAGTAATTACCTGCATAAATTGTGTTTGAACTCTACCTTTTATGTATTCGGGCGGGGGTTTTGGTAAAAGACTATTGAATAAATTAACAACAAACTGTTGCGCTTCTAGATTGGTTGGAGCGGTTCCTTTAGGGAATCTTTCCTGTGCCAAATTCATATTTGAATCGATTTTAAATTGTTCTGTGATAAGGTTAGCGCTTAGTGTGGCCTGCCGTTGTTCATTTGTCCAGATCTGAACCGATCCGCCAGATTCGCTCTTATTCGGGTTTCCTTCAAAACCGAGCAGTGCGGCATTGCTTTTGAGCCTTGCCCCTGATAAGTATGAATACTTGGGCTTGCTCATTCTTAAAACCGTCACCTTGCTGTCAAAAGAAGGAAGTCGTCCGGTAACCGTTTCTATGGTGTAAATTGGTCCACCTTCAACCTCAAAACCAGGGATCGAAAGGGGAGGCAGCTGCCCATAAATGGTTAGGGGGGCGACTTTTTTTGGCGGGAACAGGCGCGCGGTGAACATCCTTATTTTTGGTAAGCTGGCTCTGATAATATAAATAATTAATATCAGAACGACCGCAACAGCGGCTGTTTTTTTGCTTATGCTGGCTGTTTGCGTTAAAGTAAGTTTTCCTTGTGTCATTAGTGGTATAATAACATAATTATTGAGCTTTTATGTCAAGTCAGGTGCGCACCCGCGTTGCTCCTAGTCCTACTGGCTTTCCTCATATTGGCACTGCTTATCAGGCGATTTTTGATTTAGTTTTTGCTCGCCAAAATCGTGGCAAATTCATTTTACGAATCGAAGACACTGACCAGGACCGGTATGTAGACGGGGCAGAGAAAGCGATTTTTAGAGCTTTGGATTGGCTGTCCCTTTCTCCCGACGAAAGTCCTGTTCATGGAGGCAGCTTCGGGCCCTATCGCCAATCCGAAAGGTTGCCAATTTATAAAAAATATGTTGATCAATTAATCGAAAGCGGCGGCGCTTATTACTGTTTTTGTTCTCAAGAGCGCTTGGACCAAGTTCGCCAAGAACAGCAAGCGGCTCATCAGGCATCTCACTACGACCGTTTCTGTAGAAATTTGTCTTTGTTGGAGGCAAAAAAAAGAGTTCACAACGGCGATTCATATGTAGTGAGATTAAAAGTTCCTCTTGAACAGGAGATAGTTGTAAAAGATCTAATCAGAGGATCCATATCCTTTCAGAGCGATAAAATTGATGATCAAATCTTACTCAAGTCTGATGGTTTTCCTACTTATCATTTGGCGGTAGTGGTGGATGACCACTTGATGAAAATAACCCACGCGGTTAGAGGGGAAGAGTGGCTTCCTTCTGCTCCCAAACATATATTGTTATACCAATACTTTAATTGGCCGGAGCCGTTTTTTGTTCACCTTCCTATTTTGCGCGGCACTGACCGTTCTAAAATTTCAAAGAGAGACGGCTACACTAGTATTGAGTGGTATCGCCAACAAGGATTTTTGCCCCAAGCGCTGGTCAATTTTTTAGCTTCTATTGTTTGGACGCATCCCCAGGAAAAAGATATATTTAGTTTTGAGGAGCTCACTAAATTGTTTCGTTGGGAAGACATAAACATTGCGGCGCCGATTTTTGATTTACGGAAACTGGAATGGATGAATGGCGAGTATCTTCGTTGTTTGAGCCATGATGAGTTTGGGGATATTATCGTGGAATGGCTTCTAAATGAGGGGGCGGATTTATGTTCGGCGGCTTCAAAAGAAGCCAAAGACAATCCAGCCAGATTAATTAAAGTTGCCTTGCTTTTTCAGGAAAGGCTAAAGAAACTGGCTGAATTCGAGGAGCTAACCTCCTATTTTTTTAAGGAAAATACCGGTGTGTCAGATGAAACACTTTTATCTCTTTTGGACAAGCGCGGTGTTAACAGAGACACCTCGCTTTCCCAGCTACAACAGAGCGGCGCGGCTTTGGAGTCGTTAGATCACTGGTCTTTAGAAGCTATCGAGAGAATTCTCGAAAATCTAAAAGATACTAATGATTGGCAAGCAAAAAATTATTTTATGGTTTTGCGAATAGCGGTCACCACTAGGGAAGTAAGCCCGCCTTTGTTTGAAACGATCGCTTGCCTGGATAGAAATTTGGTTATGAAGCGGCTCTATCATTGCCAAAATATTTTGCAATCGGGCTAATTTAGTGATTTTACGAGGCAGTATTTTGTGATAAGATATTGGTAATTATGGTGGTATATTTTTTATGTTCTCCTTCGGCTGATCCTAAATTTACTAAAGATTTTAAGAAAATTTTTGATGTTTTGAGCTCTCTTGATTACAAGGTGATAAGCGGCCATTTTTCCTTATCAAAGTCGGCTCAAGCAGATTCGGTGGGTAAAAAGGGGAAGGACCCATACGACAAATTGCTGGGAAGAATCCGCCAAGCAGATTTGGTAATCGCGGAAGTGTCTGGTTCTGGTATGAGCTTGGGTTATGAACTGGGTCTTGCCTCGGATATGAATATTCCTATTTTAGTTCTTTACCAAGAGGGAACAGTTGATCTCGGCCTTTTGGCAGAAATTGATAACCCAAGGTTTGTTGTTTGCTCTTATTCGCCCTCAAATATTAGGGATATTGTTACTCTAGAATTGGAAAGTTTGGTCCAGGAGCGGGATATTCGCTTCAACTTCTTTATTTCTTCTCAATTGGCCGATTATCTTGACTGGCTATCCCAAAAAGAGCGCACACCCAGAGCGGTATTTCTTAGAAAAATGTTAGAAAAAAAGATGCAGTTTGATGAGGATTACCAAAAGATTTTGAAGAGGTCGGAGAGTTTGTAGGCTATCCTATTCCCTTATTTTCAATTACGGATTACACTAAATATATGCGGATTGGCACTCAACCATACAAGGGGGCGCGGGATTTTTACCCCCAGGATATGGCAATTCAAAATTACATGTTCAGTACTTGGGCCAAGGTGGCAAGATCTTATGGCTATCAACAATACAGCTTTCCCTTTTTGGAGCCAACCGAACTTTATGAAGCTAAATCCGGTGACGACTTGGGTAACAAGGAACTTTACTCATTTATTGATAAAGGTGATACCCGAGTGTCAATTCGCCCGGAAAAGACGCCTTCGCTCGCGCGCCTTGTCGCCGGCTGTTATAACCAATTAACTTGGCCAGTTCGCTGGTTTAGCATTGAGCAGGTTTGGCGCTATGAACGCCCGCAACGAGGACGCCGCCGTGAATTCTATCAATTTGATGTGGATATCTTCGGCGCCAACCCAGGAGAATCCCGGCTAGCCGATGGGGAAATAATCCAACTAACAGTAGAAACAATGCGCCAATTCGGCGCCTCTCCTTCGCAATTCAATATTCTTATCAACGACCGTCGTGTAACGGAATTCTTTCTAGCAGAGGCAGGTATTGCTAAAGATAGAATGTCTCCGGTGATGAGGGTTATTGATAAAAAGGCCAAAGCTTCCAACGAGGCGTTTGTTGAAATGTTGGCGGAGCTAGATTTATCCAAAGACCAAGTCATGGCGGTTATAGAATACACAAAGCTAACTTTGGGTGAATTAGCTAAATTTAAAGATGAATCACCAGCCGTTTCTGGCCTTTTATCTTTGATGGATTACCTCAAGGAGGATGAGAATACCGGCCCTTATTGTCAATTTTCCCCGCTTGTTATTCGGGGTATTGATTATTATACTGGAGCAGTTTTTGAAGGTTACGATGTTGGGTCAAAAGAAAACCCTCGGGCCTTGTTCGGCGGCGGCCGTTACGATAATTTGCTGGATATTTTTGGCAAGCCCAAATTGCCGGCGGTAGGAGTAGCCGTAGGCGATGTTACTTTGCGGGACTTTCTGGAAACCTATCAACTGCTTTCTAAAGATATAAGGGTGGGAGTTGATGTATTTATTGCCTTAATGGATGAGCAATATCGTGGCTACGCCCTGCAAGTTGGGACGCTCCTTCGTGATGTCGGCTATTCGGTGATTATTTCGCTAAACTGCGATAAATTGGATAAACAGTTTAAGCTGGCGGACCGTCAACAAGCCAGGTGGGTGCTGGTAATTGGAGAACAAGAAGTAAAAGCTAATCAGGTGGCAGTTAAAAGATTGTCTACCGGTGAGCAATCCCGTGTTGCCAGGGAGGCGGTTCCTGAATTTTTATCTAAATAGACATCGCAGTTTAAAAGTATGTAGTTTGTCATTCCGAATTCATTTCGGAATCTTACTGGGTATTAGATCCTGAAACAAGTTCAGGATGACAAAATTCCATAGGTTTAAATGTCGTTCTCTAAAGCTGTCTAAAAAAACAAAAGGAGGAATGTCTTGGAAGAGTATATCGCCCCGCTGGATAGAATTTTGCTTGCTCTTTATTACACTTCCGACGAGAGTGGTTTGGATCTTGACCAGATTAAGCATTTGGCTGGTCTTAGTAAGAGAGAGGATATTGCCATTGCTTTATCATTTGAGATAAAGCAGCTTCCTGAAGATATATCGCTTGACCAGTGTTTGCTTGATTGGTTAAAAACACTGCTTCAAGACGGTTATCTGTCTTATATACAGAATGACCAAGGCAAAAGAGTCTATTTTTTGTCTTACTATGGAGGGATGCTCGTCACTTTTTTACAGTACAAATTTAAAGAACCGCTACTTTTTTTCTCGAATAACGGCCGGTTTCCCTGGGTTAGCGCGTCCTAAATTCAAGTTTGATAAGGATAAATATCAAGTTAGGTTTAAAGTGGAAAGATGTTTCGCGTGGTTAGAGAATTTCTGGAGGATTAAGATTAGGAGAGAATATCGTCTGGCTATGTTTAAAGCCTTTGTTTACTTAGCGGCGATTATCATTTTAATCCGAAATTGAATTTTGAAATAGGTTTAAGGCCCTGTTGCATTCGCATTCAGGGCTTTTTTTGTGCGGCGCTTTTTCCTTTTTTTCACCGGCGGGCTCGCGTTAAAAACCCTTTGTTGCGCCCAAACTATTAAGCTGGCACTGGCGGCTCCGAATAGGGGAGCCCAAATTGCTTGGGTAAGACTAATCGAAGTACAGCGAAATAGGGCGCACAGGCAGATTGCCAGCACTCCGGAAAGGGCACCCAGAAGAGCAGCGACATTAAGGCTGTCTTTTTTGTCATGGTAGTGCCGGTGAAGGATTACGCCGATTAGAATTAAGCAAATCAGAACTTGCGCGATCGTAAATGGCAAAAACTGGTTTTTTAGCAATTGTTCCAAAGTAACCATTGTTCTGCTTTCCAATCGGTCAATAATAAGCCAGTGAGCGAGGTTATCAATTAAGGTGGCAATGGCGAAGGCGCCTAGCCAGAAAAAGGCAGGGTTAAACATAAATGCTACTATTTATTATACGCAATCTTGAACCATTTCTTTGGGGAAATCATATTTTTCCATTTCTGCGCAATTTATCCGTCCGTTACCGTCAAAAACCAATACCCATTCGTTGTTTTCTTTAGCGGCTAGAAAAATCTCACTTTCCGAATTTTCTCCATCCCTTTTATCAACTGCTGCCGCGCCTCGTATGTGATTTAAATCTTCTTGCTGGATTCCCAAGGAAATTGTGTTAAGGGAAATCGCATATTTTTTTGCGAACAGTTTTCTAATTTCTTCGTAGGTTTTACCTTTTGTGGTTAGTTCCGCGCTATTTAGTTCAGCACATTCAAGGCTGGTACACGACATATCCGGATAATCTACCGGTTTTTTTTCACCAATTCGGCTGGGATTGGCTATTACGCAATAGAGCCCCTCTTTCTTCCAGCCGGAAGATTCTTCAGTTTGTTTGTTCACAGCCACAAAGCCCCTTATGGCAAAAGCTTCTCGCAACAAAGTTTTTGGTGTTTTTTGATCTTCTTCAGCCATGACTGTTTCAATCGGTTGGCACGATTCAATAGCTTTACCTTGGATAGCAAAGGCTATGTTATTTGATAGCTGCCAATCAAGATTTTCGTCTTTAATCGTGGAAAATTCCAACTCTGTTTCGTAAGCGACTTCGGTTAAAAGAAAGGAAAGGTAGTCAGGGTTTTTGAGCGTTTCATTTTTTGGCGCAACTAGTACAGCAGGAGCATTAACTCTTGATGGATTAAGTTGGCGATAGGTGACAGTTATCGCAACGGCAAGAAAAATTACGGCACAGACAATAATCAACACACTTTTCTTTTTCATAAAAAAACTTCCATTCCCTTTAAATCATTATTATCTAATGCTTCAAAGATGGGTTTATAGGTTTCCTTCTGTCTTTTCCTACTTTCCTCGAAATGCAATCTCGTACCTGATCCGCCGGGTACGCTTTTTATGCACCTTCGCAGAATACCACGGGCTTGCCCGTGGATGAATGCGATACTCGTAACTTACAAAGTATTTACATTAGTTTACTTAGTGCTGCGGCGCATGCCCGTCCTCCGCAGTAGCAGTTGCTACTGCTACGGAGGATGGATCGTACCACTAAGTTCCACCGTCCCGCCAGGGCGGGACGGTGTCACCAAGTGGTACCACGCGCTTGCGCGTGGGGCTCCATATAAAGGTGTTGTGCTGCTCTCATTAATTGTCCTTCGCGGTTTATTTCAGGAAAATGCTTTTTCCCCCATTCGTAGGCTCGCTGGAAAGCCCGATTGGTACCGTCAGAAACCTTATCAGAGTCGCTAACAATCTTAGCTGCTATTCCTTGAGGATTTCCAGTAGAAGCTCTGTGTTCTTTTATAGCTTCAAGTATCTCATCAAATTCCCTCTCGGAATAGACAGATTTGACTATTTCGTCATTTTTTATTAGCTCGTAACTATGCAATTCGTGGTTTTCTCTCTCTACCGATAAACCCACATCATGTAGTGTCGCCGCGACCCATAAAAGTTCTGATTTATCAGGACAGTATTTTTTACCTAATTTAATTGCAAAATTTCTGACCTCTTTCATGTGTGTTTTGTTATGTCCACCATCGAAGGTGTTGTACATGCTCTCGTATTTTGTTAGGTCAATTCTAGAACTCATAACACTTGTGTAGCGAAAGGATACCAAGAGCTTACTCGTGGTGGCTATCCACAATTACACTTTATAATATTTTGCTGCGCTGGCAAAGATACTGTGTTTGTGTCATTGGTCACTTAGCAGACTTTGGCCAGCCGAATAACCGGCCAGCCAGCCGGTGCTAAAAGCCTGCTGCAGATTAAATCCACCCGTTGGTCCGTGTAGATTTATCACCTCCCCGGCAAAGTACAGCCCTGATACTAGCTTTGACTCCATATTTGTTGAATCAATCTCATCTAGTTCCACCCCGCCGGCGGTTATAATACCAGCCTCGATTGGGGCTACCCCATCAATAATAAAGTTGAAATCCCGTAAAAAATTAATTAGCCTGCTGATCTGCTCCGGAGTTAACTGACCATTTTTAGCGTGTTCGTCAATATTTGTTTTTCTGATCGCGGTTGTTATTAGTGATTTTGGCAGCAGTCCGGCCAATAAAGTTTGATATTCTTTTTGGCTGTTTTGGTGGATATCGCGATAGATTCTTTTTTTAAGGGCACTGTCGTCCAGACTTGGTTTAAGGTTAATGTGAGCAATAATAGGTAATCCAATCTTGGTTAATTGATGAATATGCCGGCTAATATCCAAAATAATTGGCCCAGAAATGCCTTGATGAGTAAAGATCATATCTCCGAACCGGTTTAACCTTTCCTGGCCGCCAACCGTAACGGTCAGCTTTACATTATCTAAATCCAGCCCAGCGAGGGAGCGGATTGTTTTGTCCTTTACAAGCAATGGAGCGAGCGCTGGAGAGGGTTCCACTATTGTGTGACCCAACTCTTCAGCGAAACGATACCCATCGCCGCTGGAGCCGGTAGCGGAGTAGGACTTCCCACCGGTGGCAATAATAACTTTTTGACACTTAATTGATACTTTTTTAGGCATCAAAATGTTAAATCCATCTTGACCGCCTTTTATTTTTAAAACTTGCTTATTCATTAATATTTTTGCTCCTACCCCCCTTACCTTTTTTCTTAAGGCTTCTACTACGCTGGTTGCTTTATTATCTAATGGAAAAACCCTTCCTCCGCCTTCTATCTTGGTGGGCACATTCAGGCTTTCCAAGAAATTGATTAGATCTTGATTGGAAAAACGGGCGAGCGGGCCATAAAAAAAACTGCCTTGTTTGCCAAAAACTTGAACCGTTTCTTTGATTGGTCTAGTGTTGGTAATATTACAGCGGCCCTTTCCCGTCAGTAGCAGTTTTACCCCCACGGTCGGGTTTTTTTCTACTAATATTACATTTGCTTTAGTGTTCATTCTGGCGGCGATAGCCGCTAACATACCAGCCGGACCGCCTCCAATAATTGCTATGTCACACTGTGGTTTGTCTTTATTCATATAATTCATCTTTGATTATAACCATTCTAAACAGCCTTCTTTTAAATTAAAGAGCTTTGTCATTCCTATTTCTTCAACAAAATAGCGGTCGTGGGAGACGAGGATTAGCGTTCCTTTGTACTCTCTAAGACTTTGTTCAACCACCTCTTTAGTTTGAATATCTAAATGGTTAGTCGGCTCATCCAAAATCAGCAGATCGTGGTTTTTATAAGAGAATATGCAAAAAGCCAACCGTGCCTGCTCTCCCGGGCTTAAGAACTTGACTTTTTTTTGAACAAAATCTCCCACAAACAAAAACTTTTTTAACACGCCAAAGGCTTTGCCGTGCTCGCATTTTGTCTGTTCTTTAAATTCCTCTAAGACACTGCGATTTCCTTCAAGATGAGTTTGTTTTTGAGCAAAATACCCCAGACTAATATTTTCTCCCAATACTAGCTCTCCGCAGCTGGGTGGTTCTTCTCCAATTATTAGCTTTACTAGAGTAGTTTTACCCGCCCCATTTGGGCCGAACAGCCATACTTTTTCCCCGCCTCTGATCTCAAAATCAAGATCATGAAAAACTTCCAGTCTTTCGAATTTCTTGCCGAGATTTTTTGCCCTAAGCATTAATTTGGCACTTTTTGACTCTGCTTCAAGTAACACCGAGCTGATTTTTTTAATTTGATATTTTTCTTTGGACTGGTCAGTCACTTCTCTTTTTATTCGGTGCTGGGCGGAGGAAATGGCGCGGCTGCGTGCCTTGCCGTCCTGTATTTTATGGGCGTTTTCCAGCAGTTTTTCCAACTGCGCTTTTTTGCGGATAAACAATTTGTACTCTCGATCCCATCTTTGGATTAGCTGGTGTTTTTGCTGTTGGTAATTGTCGTAGTTTCCCGCAAAAAAGCGCAGTTGGTGGTCCTCAATTTCCCATATCTGATTGGCAACATGATTGAGAAAAGAGCGGTCGTGGGAGATCATTACCACCGCCTGCTGAAAATTTGCCAAATAGTTTTCCAACCACATTATTCCTTCAATATCTAGATGGTTGGTTGGTTCGTCAATGAAGATAGTGGTAGGATTGGCCAGCATAGTCCCAATTAGCTTTAACTTGAGTTTTTGCCCCTCGCTTAGAGTGTTGGTGTTTTGGTACGGGTCATAATTAGAAAATTTGGTTTGATTTACTAAGATATCAATCTGGAATCTTTCCAAAGGATTTTCTACTATGTTTTCTAAATACTCTCCCACCAGCTCATGTTCAAACTCAATTATTTGAGGAATATATCCGAGCCGCTCGTGGTCAAAAATTAGTCGGCCGTTATCCGGTTCTTCTAATCCGTTGATAATGCGGAAGAGGGTAGTTTTCCCGCCGCCATTTTGCCCAATTAGGCCGATTTTTTGCCCTTGGTTTATGGTAAAGCTGACATCTTGAAGAACCGGTTCCCCAAAAAAGCTTTTGTTTAGATTCTTTCCGGTAATCATATTTTTAATTGAGGCACAAAAACATTCTATCTATACTTAATGCCAAGAAGGAATACTTTAACGCTGATTGTCGTTATGAGGGTAAATTTTATAAACCTCTATGAATCTTTACCGATCAAATATAGTGTTGAATTCTAACACTAAACGGCCTTAAATCCTAGAGAGATTTTGGCGCGGGTTTCTTCTTTTGCTTTTCTGCCAGCTCAACTAGGCTCAAATTAAGCGCGCCTACTCCGAGAAAAGCAGTCGCCAAACTAGTCAAAAAGTTAACTAACGGAATCATGGTAAGGGCAAAAAATATTAGCAGTCCTAAGGCAAAGAACCAAAAAGTCCTTTCCTGTTTTATTTTAAGTTTTCTGCTTTTTTCGATCCTGTTTTTAATAATTCCGCCCAGCCAAAAGGCAATAGCTATCTTGGCATAGTAAATAAAGAAAAAAGTGGTGGTTGTTAGCATAACTGCCAGCGGTATTCCGATCACCGTTAAAAGCAGGAGTAGGCTTGCCGGCCATACCAAGATAAGCGCCAGTAATCCTGTGATACCTGATTTTACAGTTTCTTTTGTAAGTTTTTGCTCGGCGGAAATCAACACTTTGGGAAAAATTTTCCAGCTCAAAAAACCTACTAGCAGGCAAGATAGAAAGGATATTGTTTTGAGCCAAATTCTGTTTGCTATTCTTCTTTCTTCCCAGGTAATCCCCGGATGCCAGGCTTTAAAAGATCCTTTTGATGGGGCAACAACTTTGGTGGTCTTACCGGAGACGGTTCCTTGGTTAACAAAAGGCACTTCGTCTTCCGCGTTAGTGTAATAGTTAAGATCGCCAGACACAATGGAGTTTGACTCGAGACTAATCTGTCCGGCGGCCAGTTCCGCGTTTTTGCCTACGGTTCCATTGAATGTTAGGTTCCCGCATCCCGCTAACAGATTCCTTTTAATTTGCGAGGAGATTTTTCCCTGCCCGGCGCCTAGAACAAAGCTTCCTCCTACCGTTGTTTCATCGTCAACCGTAACATTTCCCCCAAAAATATTTAGATTATCGCCAATCTTTGTTTGATTTACACTGATGTTTCCACCAATTATACGAACATCGTCTGACACTGTTCCTGTTAGATCAAGGGCTCCTCCGACCGCCAGCAGGTCGCCGTTGATAGTGCCGTCTACTTTAACCGCCCCTCCGGCGGCATATACATCTCCGTTGACGGTTCCACTGATTAAAACAGATTCTCCCGCTATCCACACATCGTCATCAATTATTTGATCGGCGGGAATGGTGACGCTGTTAGAAGAGCACATTATCTTTGCTTGAGCGCGCTCAACGGATAAAATAGTGAGTAGAGAGATAAAAACGGAAATTAATAGAACTTTTTTCATATTTTTTATTATACAAAATGCACGGCTATTAATCTAGTTTTGTACATAGTAATATATTTTGCCATAGGTTTTCTGCGCTTGCCACCCCGGTAGGGGGCACACAATGGAAATAACTTGCGCTCCCGGTTTTAACTCTTCTTTAAGCTTGACGGCTAGTTTCTTCATTACATAATTTATTCCGTACACATAGACCAGGTCAAAATTGCTTAGATCAACTTTCCAGAAGTTCCCGTGACATACAAAGGCCTTCTTTTCTAACCCAGCCTTTTTGATATTTATTCTAGTTAGCCACACTAGCAGTGGATTAATTTCAA
>Ga0210017_1004153_pt1 | contig 11941 bp, 10 predicted proteins | sample CryGeyCG2014_020_FD_183966 | JGI IMG/M metagenome (GOLD analysis project Ga0210017, IMG submission 183966) | Groundwater microbial communities from aquifer - Crystal Geyser CG08_land_8/20/14_0.20 (SPAdes) (version 2) | ecosystem: Environmental > Aquatic > Deep subsurface > Groundwater | place... | reverse complement strand
CCGGTTAATGGTTAATAATACTCAACAACCATTAAGGTATGCCATTTTTATTGCTTTTCAAAGAACTTTTAATCTAAAAGCGTACAGAATAGTTTACATCATCATACAAAATGGTTAATAGTAAACTCCGTTAGAAAGTTCACACGGGGCTTTAAACCCCGTGTGAACTCTGCATATTTTACCCCGTGTTGAAACACGGGGCTTTCTAACGGAGTAAATATTACCTATAAAAAGGTAAAAACAAAAGCGCCAGCCACACCACTGCCGTTGTAATTAAACCCACAGTAAGGCCTATCCAGAACCAGCGAAAAAAAGTCATGCGGATATTCTTTTCTTTCTCTAATATACCTAAAGCCACGATATTTGCAGTTGAGCCTACCATGGTGATATTTCCTCCCAAGCAACCACCGAATAAGAGCGCCCACCATAAAGGTTGAAGCACAAAACCCAGCTCTTTAAGGCTCTGCACAATAGGTATAAAGGCTGCTACTAAAACCACGTTATCTAAGATAGATGAGCCAGCGGCGGATATCCAAAGTATTATACTTGTCAATATCGATGGATTACCCCTTACCAAGAAAGATATTTTTTGCGCCAAAACATCGGTTGCGCCGGTATATTTTAGGGTTCCTGCCTTTGCAAAAAGGAGTAAAAAGAAAAGCAGAGTCCACCAATCTACATCCTTAACAATATAATCACGTGCCCTCCTCCATTTCCAAATCATCACCAAACCCGAAGAAATCAAGGGAACACTCAAAAGTAAGGTATTGGTTTCTAATTTCCATAATAATTCCAGACGATGATGCAGAGATATAAAAAATAGGGTGGCACCAAAGATACCCAAGCCCAATTTTAGTTGTCTTTCTGGAGGAACCGAAATAAGTTTTATTAATATCTCATTGCCTCCCAATTCTCTTATCTTTTCATCTAATTTTTTAATTGCTTTTCTATACCAGAATATTACCAAAAATATAGCTGTCAAAAGGCAAATCCACATTATGGGAAACGCCTTTAAAATAAAATCTTCAAAGGTAAGCCCTGATTTTGTGGCAATTAAGATACCAATGGGATTACCTAAAACCGTACCCGTTGAACCAATATTAGTCATAATAATACTTATCATAACATAGGGGGTAGCTTCTATCTCAAAATAATCACAGATCTCTAAAATTGCCGCTACCATAAATATAATCGAAGTAACCTCATCTACACAGCAGGAAAGGAGTGCAGACATTACCGAGATTACTAAGATAAATTTCTTGGCGGTCAACTTTCTCACTCTAAGAATCAAGGTAACCAGCCAGGCGAAAAACCCTACCTCCCTAAGTAAACCAACGAGAACCATCATACCCACCAAAAAGAGGATTACCTCTAAAGATGCAAACCTAACCAGATTCTCTAAATCTATGGTCTTGGTTACCAAAAGAATAGCTACTCCCAAGAAGGAGATTGCCACACGAAAGTCCCAGAAAAATAATGTCCCTAATATGGAGGCAGAAAATATGGATATCGCCAGTGCCTGCTGAGAATTTAGGCCAATATGCTTGGTAAAAATTCCCAATCCCAAACAAATAAAAATAAGCAAAATAAACTTTTTTAACATTCTATATCGTCATCTCCTAAGTGGAACCCCGTCGGCCTAAAGGCCGAGGTTCCCTCCCCGAAGCAAAAATATAATTCCGCAAATATTCATCCTCGGTCTAAAGCCATAGGATTTTTGCGAAGGGGATTAAGTTATAGACTTCTCTACTTCCTTAGCAAAGGCCTTTAATATATCACAGCGCGCCACAATACCCACTACCTTGCCTGATTTGTCTACCACCGGTATACGCCGTGCCTTTTGCGTCAACATAATCCTGGCAACTTCGCAAAGGGTAGTATCTTCTGTCGTGGTAACGACATCCTTTCTCATAAGCTGGCGGACTTTTATTTTACTTAATTCCATAAATTTTTTCTTGGTTGACTTGGGGTTCTCTTCGTAAATAAACCTTCCTACCTTCTCAATATAACTTGGGAGTATATATGACAAAATATCTTTTTCGGTAAACATACCCTCAAGCTTGCCATTTTCATCAATAACCGGCAAACCGCTAATCTGCATCTTCTCTAATAAATCTAACGCCTCATCAACGCCGGTTTCAGGAGAAATACTGGCTACATCCCTTATCATTATTTCTTCTACCTTCATTTATTCCTCCTTTTTTCAGGGATAAAACAGAGAATCACTTCCATAATCAAAATCTACTCTTATGTGAAACAAATAAAAAGGGTTAATAATCCTCTCCTTCATTTATTTCGTTATATCCGCCGACACTTTTAGAAAGGCGCCGGATATATACTTAAAAGATGCGGAATATTAACCCTTCTTATTTTAACTTAATTCTTAAGGGCTTACTCCTTAGCTATTGCCAGAGTAATTATGCCAGCTAGAACTAAGAATAAACCAATGCAGCCTCTTACTACAGCCAAGAGGTCAGGCAACCATTTAATAATTGCGCCGACACCCAAAGCTAAAAACACAAGGCCCAAGATAACCTTGAAGATAGTCCAAAGTATCTTCTTCGCATCTACCTTCTTTTCTTCTTGTTTTAATTCTTCTGCCATGTTACACACCTCCTTTTAAGCTTGGCCTGCTTTTCCATCTACGATGAACCCATCCCCACTCTGCAGGATATTTACGGATGTAAGACTCGATTATATTAGTTAATCTTTGTATATTTATAGCAACGGTCTCCTGATATGTTTTGCCCTCTTCTAAATTTAAAGGCTCTTCAAAAATAATCTTATGCCTGTCGTCTTTTTGCCTTACTATAAATGAGGGAATTATGGTTGCCTTTGTGCGCAGTGCCAACACCACCGGACCTGTAGCAGTAGCTGCCTTTTTGCCAAAGAAATCCACAAATACACCGCCTGTGCCAAAATTCTGGTCCATAGGTATAAAAACCAGCTCGTTATTCCGCAGTGTCTTTAGCGCTGTCTCTACGCACAAGCGACGGGGTTGATTGTATATTGTCTTTATGCCGAGTTTTATACGTTTTGCCATAAAGAACTTTTCTGCCCGAACATCGCGCATATAACGCATTATACCTGCGGTCTTATAACCTTCTAAACTCAAACAAGCCATCAACAAAGGAAAATTGCCAAAATGCGCGCTGACCAAAATTACCCCTTTACCTTTAGCTAAAGCAGCTTCAAGATTCTCTTTACCTACAAACTCTACACGTTTTTTAAAGAGTTTGGGCTTGTCCATAAAAAAGATTATCTCAAGGCCACTCTTTGCCATAAAGATGAAACAATCCTTGGCAATCTGTTGTATCTGAGCCTTTGATTTTTCTCTTTCAAAGGCAATAGTCAGGCTTTCCAGAGCAATCTTTCTTTGTTTGCTGGCAATGATAAACCCGAGGCGAGCCGCGTTCTTGGCAAAGCTATAGACACAACGCTCAGGGATAACCTTAATTATCAAAGAGCTGAAAATCAATCCTATCCAGCCAAAGAAACGGCCGATGCTTTTACGTATTTTTTTAGAATCCATTCTGTAAGAAGTAAAAAGAATTATAACAGAAAAAACAAAGTTTGCAAGTAAAAATTTAGAGTTTATAGCCAATCTTACGCAAGAAATCCTTGCGCCAGGCAATATCTTCGCCGGACTCAATCCCTTTGGGCTTTACCCCATCAATAACCCCTAATATACCCCGGCCCATCTCTGTTTCTGCAATAATTACCTCCACCGGATTAGCTGAAGCGCAATATACTGTACAAACCTCAGGGATAACCTTAATCGCATTTAAGACATTTACAGGAAAGGCGTTCTTTATTAAAACAATAAAGCTGTGGCCTGCTCCAATCTCTAAAGCATTATCTTGCGCCAGTTTTATTAAATCGGGGTCATTTCCTTCGGACCTTACTTTACAGGCGCCTGAGGACTCCACAAAGCTTAAGCCCATTTTTATGCCCGGCACACTGTTCACTAATGCCTCGTATAAATCCTCAACTGTCTTGATAAAGTGGCTCTGCCCCAATATCAGATTTGCATCATCGGGTTTTTTAATTTTGACCAATTTTAACTCTAACATAATGCCTCCTCTTTCATTTTGTCATCGGAGAGGCTGTCTTGTTATTTATGGACATTATTTTATCATATAACACCTCATAAATCAATTATAGAATCTCAAAGGCGTTGAAATGGAGCCCGCTCCGGCTTTAGCCTGGGGTTCCTAAGGGCGGAATACTAAAGCGGCCATTGTCCATCTTCGACCTGAAGGTCAAAGTTTTTGACCGCGTATGTATAAATTGTTTGAAAGACAAGTTAAATCGAGATATAATTGGTTTTATGAAAATAAGCTTGCAAGAACACTATAGCCAGATCAAGCGCATATTGATATGGATACTGGTTCTTAACTGGGCTGTGGCAGGAGCAAAGATTCTTTATGGCCTGCTTACTCACTGCGTAAGTATGACTGCTGACGGCTTCCATTCCCTATCTGATGGCGCTTCTAATATCATTGGCTTTATTGGTCTAAGCCTTGCCTACCGGCCGCGTGACGCAGACCATCCTTATGGCCACAGAAAATACGAAACCTTCTCTTCGCTATGCATAGCTGGATTACTGACCATTGTCTGTTTTAAACTTATTGAAGGGGGTATAAAACGTTTGTCAAATCCTGTTATTCCGCAGATTGATGCCATAAGTTTTGTAGTTATGATAGTTACGTTAAGTATCAATATTTTAGTAATGAATTACGAATATAGGAAAGGCAAACTCTTACAAAGCGATATACTTGTCTCGGACTCAATGCACACCAGAGCAGACATCTTGACTTCGCTATCAGTTATAATTACATTGGTAATGATAAAATCAGGCTATCCGATTTTAGACCCTATAGTTACCATAATCATTGCCTTGTTTATCGCCCGGGCTGCTTTTCGCATACTGCAGCAAAGCTCAAGGGTGCTCTGTGATACAGTAGTAATAGTAGATGTTAAGAGAATAGTAGATATTGTATTAAGTATCGAAGGGGTAAAGGCCTGTCATAAAATAAGGACGCGCGGCAGGCCTGACGATATATATGTCGATTTACATGTCCAGGTAAACCCCGGGATGCATGTCGATAAAGCGCACAAAATAAGTTATATGATTGAAGGGGCAATCAAGAAAAATATTCCCGAAGTTACTGATGTGGTAGTACACATGGAGCCCGAAGATAAAGGTTAGATGCCTTTCAACCCCGCACCTTTGGACATATTCAAAAAATAACAAGAAAATCGCCTTCGGCGATAACTTTAAACGATTTTCGCAGTGGTATGGGAAAGTGTTTTATCCAGAAGGGATAGACCTTCCTAAACCTTTAAAGGAAGGGTCTTATACTTTCCTGTACCATAAAAAATGAATTTAACAAAGGTGCGGGGTCAAGATAAATCCCGTTAGAAAACTTAAGATTTATTCATTAGAGGATTTTTCTAACGGGATAAACCACAGGCCTATGCTTGCTAGTATCCCCATAAAGGAGCCAAAATAAAAAGTCCAGGCCGGCCCTAAGAATTTCCAAAGCATTCCTGCCAATAGAGAAGCGGGTAATAACCCTATACCGACGAGTGTAGCGTGTAGCCCAATAGCTGTAGCTCGCAAGCCAGGCGGTGCAATATCAGCTACCAGCGCCTTTTCTACTCCTTCGGTAAAACCAATATATAAACCGTAAATCCCAAATAGCAACCAAAAATTATTTATAGACTTATTCATGGCGAATCCTAAATAAACCAGCCCATAAAACAAGTATCCTAATACCAAGAGTTTCTTTCTTCCTATCTTATCAGATAGGCGCGAAGCCGGATAAGCAACTAAGCCGTAGATAATATTGTAAACCAGGTAAAAAAGTATTACTTGGGCTAAAGGGCTGCCTAACGTTTTGGCGCGCAATAATAAGAATTGATTTGAAGAATTACCCAGTGTGAATATAAGGGTAAATATAAGAAAGAGTTTTAATCTTTTATCTAAGGACTGCCATTTGAATTGAATCCTTGTGTTTACAGCGGAACTTTGTGCCTGAGCCTTTTTCTCTTTAACCAGGAATAAAAATAATACTCCTAAAAATGCCGGGATTAATGAGAAGAGAAATATATTCTTAAAGGTGCCTTTATATTTTGTGATTAAAAGATACGCCCCAAAAACACCTATGGTTGCGCCCAGCGTATCCATAGCACGGTGCAGTCCGAAAGCAGCGCCTTTTTTCTTATCTTTTGCGCTATCCGCAATCAGTGCATCGCGGGGGGCAGTGCGCACTCCTTTACCAAAACGGTCAATTACACGGCCTGCCAAAACAAACCACCAATTAACAGAGATATACAGAAAGAATTTCCCTAGGGTTGAACTCGCATATCCAAATATAGCAAAAGGTTTTCTGGATTTTATCTTATCGGAAAAATATCCTGAAAATACCTTAAGCAGACTACTTAAACTTTCAGCTATGCCTTCGATTAATCCTAATATTGCCGGGCCTACGCCAAGTTGAGTTACCAGATAAATCGGTAATATCGGATAAACCATCTCGCTAGAGATATCGGTTAAAAGACTGGTGATACCCAATAAGATAATGTTAAGCATAATATTCGAATAGCGATTAGTCTCTAGTTCATAGCTGATAGTTCATGGTTGATAGTCTTTGAACTATGAACTGTGAACAATGAACTATAAACTATGAACTAATATTATTCTATATACTCCAGCGGATCCTGCGGTACGCCGTTTTTTCTTATCTCAAAATGCAGATGTGGCTGGATATCTCGATAGTTGGCATTACCGGTTTTACCCACGCTTCCAATAACCTCACCCTGACGGACAAATGCATTTTTATTAACATAAATCCTGAAAAGATGCCCGTACATAGTAATAATATTGCCGGGGTGGCGTATAATAATAAAATTGCCCATACCCCTATTTTTCCTGGCTGCGATTATTATACCTGAACGACAGGCTAATACGGGGCTGCCTATTTCAGCAAAGAGGTCAATGCCTTCGTGCGTTCTATTGCCGTTACGAGAACTTCCAAAAAATCCTTCACCCCTTGAGTCACATCGGATAACCGCATCTTGCTTATATTCAATAGGACAAAGAAAATAATTCTTATCAAGAAAATAAAGGCTTACCAAAAGATAAATTGGCATAATGAGGAGTAAAAATAATAATATCTTTTTCATGGTTTCTTTTTCAAGAGGGGTATACTGCCTAAAATAAACAGAACACAGAGAACAATAAAAATATCTCCGTAACAGCTATAAAAACTAAGACCCCGCCGGGTGAAAGAAATCTCCTGAGTTTTATAACCCGAGATAAAAATATTCTCAACCCATTTATCACCCACCAAAGAAACAATTTTACCTGTTGGCGCAATGAAACCTGATACGCCGGTATTTGCAGCACGCACTAAAAATACGCGATTCTCCACTGCCCTAAATACTGAAGCACAAAGATGCTGATAGGGCGACGACGTCTTTTTAAACCAGGCATCATTGGTGATATTGACTAAAAAATTTGCGCCTTTCTTAACAAAATTCCGGGATAATTCAGGAAATAGATCTTCAAAACAAATCAATACAGAGAACTTAGTAGGTAGCAGGTAGTAGGTAGTAGGTAGGTTGAAAACAGTGTACTCTCTGCCGCGGCTGAAATCACCGATAGGCACAACTGTTTCTAAGAACCTGAAGGCTTTTCTCAAAGGAATGTATTCGCCAAAAGGCACCAGATGCAACTTATCATATCTTACCAGTAGTTCGCCTTTTTCAGAAATCAGCAAAGCACTATTATAATAAAGATTGTCTCTTAAGGTAACTGTTCCAAAAACCAAAGGCATTTTAGCTTCCTTTACAAAATCTTTTACCCCCTCATAATAGGAGGGTTCTTCTTCTAAGACGCAAGGCAAAGCCGCTTCTGGCCAGATGATTAAATCAGGTTTACCCCGCCCCTGCGTGTAGGGGCGGGGTTTATCTTTTAGCGCTTCTTTAGAAAGGCTAAAATATTTGTCCATAATAAAATCACGCGAGCTTTTATTCCATTTTAATTCTTGTGGTATGTTGCCCTGAATGACAGAAACTCTTAGCGGTGTTCGGTGTTCGATGTTCGATGTTCGGTGTATTTTATAATAACCATAGGTTAAAGTAATCAATAGGCATAATAATATAAGTACCGGGGATCTTCTTTTTGCACCGATAACCGATAACAGATAACCGATAACCGAATAGAGCCCTACATTTACCATCATCACCAAAAACGAGACTCCCCAGACACCCGTAATATCTGCGATTTGGATAACCGGCAAATTAAGGTACTGCGAATATCCCAAAAGCGCCCAAGGGAAACCGGTTAGGAGATGGCTACGGATAAATTCTAAAATAACCCAAACCGAAGGAATGAATAATAGTTCGTAGTTCGTAGTTCGTAGTTCGTAGATTTTAATAACCAATCCAAATAGACCAAAATATAGTGCTAGATATAAAATAAGAATAATTGTGCCGGGCAAGGTAACATAAATGAGCCAGTAGATAATTCCCCACCAAAAGATAACGCCTGTAAGATAAGCTAACAAAAATGCCTTTATTTTAGGTTTATTTCTTAAAGCAAAAAATAAAGGCGCAAATCCAAACCAAGCCAGAATCCAGAAGTTAGCGTTTGGGAAAGAAAGGATTAATAGAATTGCTGAAAGGATACAAAGAATGTAATCTTTGAATTTTAACGGGCAAACGGGCAAACGGGCAAACGGGCAAACGGAAATTATCTTCCGCAACATTTTTTATATTTTAATGGCTTGCCGGTTCTAGAATCTATTTTCCCGCAAGGACAAGGGTCATTACGGCCGACTTTGGGATGGGATTTTATAGTGGGGGCAATAGTTACGGGTTGAGGCAGGCCAAAACGATGGCCGGGTTCAATTGCTGGCTCTGCTTCTGGTTTTTCAAATCGTGAGGTTTCAGGATGTAAAAATTCCTGCGAAACCGAACTGAACACACCTCTAAATCTTTCCGGTTTAGCTGCCTGTAACCGAAAGATTGTCTCTACTGCTTCTTCTTCGATGCCGGTAATCATCTGACTAAACATTTCAAATGCCTCGCGTTTATATTCTACTAAAGGATCGCGTTGGCCGTAAGCGCGCAGGCCTATGCCTTCCCTTAAATTATCCATAGCGTAAAGATGGTCTTTCCATTTACTATCAATTATCTGTAGAAAAACCATGCGCTCCAAATGACGCATCATATCGGGCCCTACGGCTCTCTCTTTTTCCTCATAAGCCTCAATTACATTCTGATAAAATTTTTCTTTTATCTGGCCCTTATTTAACTTTTCTATTTTAAAGGTATCGATCTCTATATTAAATTTCAACTTTAAAGCGCTTACAAGGCCGGCAATGTCCCATTCCTCAGGGCTTACATTATCATTTATATGCATTGCCAGAATATCGCCGATAATTTTATCAATAATATCCAGTATTTCTTCTTTAAGAGATACACCCTCCAGGACAAAACGGCGCTGTCCATAGATTACCTCCCTTTGTTTATTCATTACATTATCGTATTCGAGGAGCTGTTTTCTAATTTCAAAATTATGCTGCTCAACGCGCCTCTGAGCGGTCTCAATGGATTTAGAGACCATATTCGCCATATTTCCTTCTTTTAAGGTTAACGGTTCTCCCTGGGTATCAACTTTATCTAATAACTTTAACATCCAATCCGGCGCGAATAATCTCATCAAATCGTCTTCAAAAGACACATAAAATCTTGATGAACCAGGGTCTCCCTGACGCCCGGAACGGCCGCGCAACTGATTATCAATGCGGCGTGCTTCGTGACGCTCTGTGCCCAAAACATGCAGGCCGCCCAATTCCACAACTTTTTTGTGTTCTGCATCGGTTTCTTTCCTGTATTGCTCTAAGAGTTTTTTATATTCCTCTTGATAATTAGGGTCATCGGGTTTTAACCCCGCTCCTGCGTGCAGGGGCGGGGTTAATTTTTGTTTGGCCAGATTTTTTGCCATGAATTCGGGATTGCCGCCCAGCAAAATATCCGTCCCGCGGCCTGCCATATTGGTAGCAATGGTTACTCCTTTGTATCTACCTGCCTGGGCAACAATCTGGGCTTCCATTTCATGGTATTTGGCGTTGAGCACCTGATGCGGTACGCCTCGTCTTTTAAGCATATCCGAAAGCCGCTCGGATTTGTCTATTGTTATGGTACCCACAAGAACGGGCCTGCCCAGATTATAAAGTTCGGCGATCTCACCGACTACCGCATTAAACTTTTCTTCCTCGGTCTTATAAACAGAGTCAGGATAATTTGTACGTATGAGAGTCCTGTTGGTAGGAATAGTCACTACATCCAGCTGGTATATGCTTTTGAATTCGTTTGCCTCAGTAAGAGCAGTTCCGGTCATACCTGCTAATTTCTCATACATGCGAAAGTAATTCTGAAAAGTAATAGTAGCCAGGGTCTGATTTTCGCGCTCTATCTTAAGGCCCTCTTTCGCCTCTACTGCCTGATGCAAACCATCTGACCAGCGCCTGCCGGGCATCATCCTGCCGGTAAATTCATCCACAATAATAACCTGTCCGTCTTTTATTACATAATCTACGTCTTTTTTATACAGATTGTGCGCGCGCAGGCCCTGGATAATATGGTGGCGCCATTCCATAGTCTCGATATCATGCAGATTATCGATATTAAGCATAACGCAGACTTTAGGTTCTCCTTCTTCAGTAAGATATGCGGTATGAGCTTTCTCGTCAACAATGGCGTCAAAACCCTTAGAAAGGTCCTGTCCTTTATATTTTGCATCAATCTCGTCCTTCTCTAAAATCTTTCTTATCTTAAGGCGGGGAATAATTTTATCAATTATATAGTATTTCTCAGTAGATTCTTCAGCCGGACCTGAGATAATCAAAGGCGTACGCGCCTCATCTATTAGTATAGAATCAACCTCATCCACAATCGCATAATAAAAAGGCCTCTGTGCTAAATCCTCGAGGCTATATTTCATATTATCGCGCAGATAATCAAAGCCGAATTCATTATTTGTCCCGTAAGTTATATCGCAGGCATACGCCTGTTTTCTCTGCTCATCCGACATATCATGCTGTATCACCCCGACGGTTAACCCTAAGAATTCATAAATCGGCCCCATCCATTCGCGGTCACGGCGCGCCAGGTAATCATTGACAGTAACGATATGTACCCCACGGCCGAATAATGCATTAAGATATGCAGGGAGGGTTGCCACCAAAGTTTTACCTTCTCCTGTAGCCATCTCCGCAATTTTGCCCTCGTGCAGCACAATGCCGCCGGCTATCTGCACATCAAAATGCCGCATATTGACAGTGCGTTTAGCTGCCTCTCGAACTGCCGCAAAGCCTTCAGGCAGTATATCCTCAAAGATTTTATTTCTGGTGATTTTTAACTTCTCTTTTATCTTCTCTTTCTCTTCAGGGATAGCCACAGATAATAATGCCTCTTCTAATTCTAATATTTCAGATTCATAAACTTTAGATTTCTTTAAAATATGCTCTTTAAATTCCTCTGTCTTGCGCCGTAATTGCATATCGGAGAGAGCGCTAATCTTGGGTTCTAAACTGTTTACCGCATTAACGATTTTAGCTAACCCGACCATCTCGTTAATCGAAGGGCTAGACAGATCCGGATGTAAAACAATATTAACATTAGGGAATCTGCGGTTAATCAGGTTTTGCTTATTGGTTAAAATTATTTTTTTAACAAATCCTAACATTTCCCCTCGCTCCGCTCGGGAGTTTACAGTTAACAGTGTACAGTTTACAGTCTTTAAACACTACTATGTTAATTTTTGACCTTATTTTACTATTATTAAAAAGATAAGTCATTGTTTAGCAATAAGTTAAGAAAACTTTATCCTTTGACTGTCTGAGGAAAAATGCATTTTTAACAAAGT
>Ga0210017_1004152_pt1 | contig 11948 bp, 10 predicted proteins | sample CryGeyCG2014_020_FD_183966 | JGI IMG/M metagenome (GOLD analysis project Ga0210017, IMG submission 183966) | Groundwater microbial communities from aquifer - Crystal Geyser CG08_land_8/20/14_0.20 (SPAdes) (version 2) | ecosystem: Environmental > Aquatic > Deep subsurface > Groundwater | place... | reverse complement strand
CCATACCATAGGCGACTTCCTATCCCACCCATTCTAAAACCTTTTTTTAGCCACAGAATGTCACAGAAGTTCACAGAAGTTTTTTCTGTGTCATTTCTGTGTGCTCCTGTGGCGCCTTTGTAATTCACAGAATGTCACAGAAGTTCACAGAAGTTTTTTCTGTGTCATTTCTGTGTGCTCCTGTGGCGCCTTTGTAATTCAGTGGCTTGTTTTTTAAGTTTCAGGATGGGTGGGATTAGCAACATAGGACAGGGGTTGCGCTCGTTGTAGGACTTAACCATACATCTCACGACACGAGCTGACGACAGCCATGCAGCACCTGTTCCGGCTCCCTTGCGGGTCATTTCTGTTTCCAGATTTTACCACCGGTATGTCAAACCCAGGTAAGGTTTTTCGCGTTGCGTCGAATTGAACCACATACTCCACCGCTTGTGCGGGTCCCCGTCAATTCCTTTGAGTTTCAACCTTGCGGCCGTACTCCCCAGGTGGCTCACTTAATGCGTTAGCTACGCCGCAGAAGGGGTCGATACCTCCCACAACTAGTGAGCATCGTTTACGGCGTGGACTACCAGAGTATCTAATTCTGTTTGCTCCCCACGCTTTCGTCCCTCAGTGTCAGTAACGAGCCAGAAACCTGCCTTCGCCGTTGGTGTTCCTCCTAATATCTACGCATTTCACCGCTACACTAGGAATTCCAGTTTCCCCTCTCGCACTCAATCCTGACAGTTTTTTGGGCAATTCCCTCGTTAAGCGAGGGGCTTTCACCCAAAACTTGTCAAGACACCTACAGACGCTTTACACCTAGTAATTCCGAACAACGCTTACATCCTACGTATTACCGCGGCTGCTGGCACGTAGTTTGCCGATGCTTATTCACAGAGTACCATCAAAGGCAGGGAATAGAAATTAGAGCGGAGAGCGTAGAAAAGTCAAATGCCTTTCTGTCCTCTATGCTCTATCCTCTATTCCCTGCCCCTTTGTCCCCTGTAAAAGGAGTTTACGATTCAAAGAACCTTCATCCTCCACGCGGCGTCGCTGCGTCAGGCTTTCGCCCATTGCGCAAAATTCCCCACTGCTGCCTCCCGTAGGAGTCTGGACCGTGTCTCAGTTCCAGTGTGTCCGTTCACCCTTTTAGGCCGGATACCCGTCATCGGTTTGGTGGGCCGTTACCTCACCAACTGCCTGATAGGACGCAGGTACGTCATCAAGCGTCTGAGCTTGCGCTCAAACTTTTACCTCTGCCCCCAAAGGGGCTGTGGTCTTACGGGGTATTAGTACGGCTTTCGCCATGTTATCCCCCTCTTGACGGTTGTTGACCTGCGCATTACTCACCCGTTTGCCACTAGTCCTGGCGATATTCTGCCAAAACCCGTTCGACTTGCATGTGTTAAGCACGCCGCCAGCGTTCGTTCTGAGCCAGGATCAAACTCTCCAAAAAAAAATCTTTTTAGATATGTTTGAAAATAGGCTCTACATTTTTGAAATTAACATTTGTAACCTCATCACAACTATTCAGTTTTCAAAGAACAAATTACAACTTGCTTACAATAAATTCCGCATTCGTTTTCAAAAGATAATATGCGTTATCGTTTATATGTTTTCCCCGTTGCGATTCAACTTCATTTATAAATGCATTTAATATATTTTTTGCTGTCTCATTTTGTCCACGATTTACCGCATCTTTTGTATTCTCAAGTTTTTTATTCAAACTGTTGGCTATTCCTCTATTATCTATCCAACCGAGTTTAAAAGATTCCTCTTTTAATGTTATTAACCGCTTAATCAAAGAAATTGGTGTAATAACAGGTGGTAGTGGTATTATATCGGGTCCTATGGTTTTTCCAACAACACAATTTCCAAAAAAATCAGGAAGCGGTGGTCTCGTGTCTTCTGCTATTTCACTTTCATAATTTGAAAAAACATGGGGTTCTGTATATCCATCACCGTAACATTCGACTATTCCTGGAATCCCTTCACTCTCAAAAGAAAATCCTTTAATAGATTTTCCCGCTGATAATTCACCATTCCAATCAATAACAGATTTATAAGAAAAATACCCATAGTGCCAATTCTCAGGGGAAATAATATTAGTCAGCGATTTCTTATACTCTATGGCAAATGACCAAATATTCTGCTTACTATTTTTACCATTTGATATTTCATAAACATATTTATATTTTTTTGTTCCCGCAACAGGTGTACACTTAGCATTTACATACATTAAAATTTTATTAGCAGGTTTAAAAATCCAAAATTTTCCGATCCCTTTATAATCATCATAATAAACTCTATAATTTCCAGTAGCGGGTTCATATTGCACATTTTGTGCTGTAGTATCAAAAGTCAAAACTGGCTTTAATGGTTGATTTTCAATCAAATTATTAGCATATCCTCTACATAATACTGCCATTCCAAAAAGTATTGTAAGAATCTCAATTTTTATTTTCATCTTAAAACCTCAAATGCCAGTGATCTGGTTCAGGGTAAATAGAGCCACCATTTCGTATAATTACTTCTCTTAATCTGGTTTGTCTATCACTCGCTACAGGTCCAATATCCACATTTGTTCCTAATCTGTGAGTACGATGAGGTTGTTGCCAATTCCCATTTAATCAAACAATCCACCCTTTTCAAGACTTATATCATTATATCGCAAAACTGAACCTGGATAAAGTGCAATATACTCACTGGCAATTGTTCCTAATGCACTGACTGTTGTATTTGTCCCATAATGATTTGTATTTAATGGATGATATACTGTTCCACCAGTTAATGTATATCCTGTCCCCGTTCCGAGTTGCACAAGCCCTGGTATTCTTACATCCAGTGTTTCTGTATCAGTTATTCCTGAATATTGCCCGCTTGTAGCGGTAATTCTTTCCTGGCCGCCAAATGCAGATGCTGTATATGTTGTTGTAAACTTTCCATCAGAACCGGTGTTCCCTGAAGTATTAGAAAAACTTCCGACAGGTCTTGTTGTATTATGTTGATGTCCTCCAGAATGTATAACCGCAGATGCTGTCAATGATACAGGATGATTTGAAATAATCTCACCGGAAGGTTTTGTTACTTTTACAGTAACTGTTGTATTTTCACCAGGTCTAACTGCTGAAGGATTCAACCCAACTGTTAATTGAATACCCGGAGTAACTTTAATCACAGATGCAACAGATCCTGTATTGTCTCCATAACCACCACTTACTACATTGTCATTGCAGGCAAGAAGAAGTCGACCAGAAGATGTTGCTGTTTCTTCATAACTTGAGCCAACAAAGAACCAATCGCCACTGCCAATCCTTCCAACAAGTGCTCCCTGTGGGGCGGTCTTTACCAATAAATCCCAAACGGCAGCTGTCGTTGCACCATCAGGACCACTACAGGAACTTGGAAGCCATGAGGCATAACACCAACTACCTGATGCTGTTATTTTTAATACATCACCATCAGAAATATCAACACCTGTATCTATATTGGCACCCTGCCTGTTACGGTAATCGTTGTCTCGCTATAAACAAATTCAAAGAACGAAAATATAACAAATACTGAAATTAAAATCTTTTTCATTTGATGTGTATATCAATTCCTGTCTTTTTATTACCATTTTTATCTGTAAATGGACCTAAAAATATCTCACAAATCCTTGTTTTACTAAATACAATCAAAAAACTTTTTTTCTTTTCAAAAACCAAATGGGTATATGGAATTGGACCAAGTTTCTCATCTGTTTTAATCTGCCATTCGTGCTTTTGCATCTCAATTTTGTAGAAAGAACAAATCGCATCCGAAGAATCGTTGCTTATCACATACCAATGTTTCTCTTCTCCAACTATCTTTCCTTTATCTCTTTTTTTAATAATTGAACTGGAAAATTTTGTCTGTGTATAATATGGAACATCTTCTGGCAAAGCGATTTCAGCTGCAAATATAATTCCACAATATACCGATACAAAAATTAAAATCAGTAGATATTTCTTCATAAAATTTTTAGTTTTTCCAAGATAGTTCTCGTTTCATTCGGGACTATTAGGAGTAGAGTAGAACTCTGGCGTAGTGGCTACAGGTTTTTCTTGGCTGTGTCCGTCGTTTCCAACTTCGTGCCCGTTTAGATTTACCATACCCTATTTCCAAAGTCCCCTCATCAATCCGTGCGTGAAGTTTTCCCTCACACGGCTTTCCGATAACTGCTCATCTTAAGGTTTTCAGCCAGATAAGACGATAATCCCTATACAAACCTAATTTATTGTATAGGTATTCATCAGGATATTTCTTGTATCCATACCCCGATTTGTTTCGTCGTCTCATCATAAATTTCCTTACTTTATCTCTCACATACAACCTGATTTTATCAAACTGCTTTGAGGAGTTGCCTGTCCTAAAGTAGTTCACCCAACCCCTGATTGCTGGATTGAGTTCTTTAACTACCTGCTCAACCTTTATCGGTCTTTTCGGATTTGTTATTTTCCTCACCTTCGCTCTTATTGTCTTTAATGCTTTGCTTGAAGGATAGAAGTAAGCAACCTTCTTTGTCTTTTGTATGTTCAGTGCTTTTCTAAAACTAAATCCTACAAAGTCAAAACTTTCCTCATCAGCGTTTACTATTCTTGTTTTGTTTGTATTAAGTTTTAACTTTAATCCAGCAGTAAGTTCTTGGAGTTTAGAAAGTAATTTTCCCGCATTGTATTTGGTAATAATTACCAAATCATCTGCGTATCTTATCAGACGAGCATATTTGGATAAGGGTTTCCAGCCCTTGTCCATTTGGTCAAGGTAAATATTTGCCAGAAGTGGCGATATTACCCCGCCTTGCGGCGTGCCTTTCTCGTCTGTTTTTACTTCCCCTTGTTCCATTACTCCTGCTTTCAGAAATAGTTTTATCAGATGAAGCACTTTGCCGTCTACTACCCTTCTGGCTATCATATCCAGTAGTTCACGATGAGGAATAGTTCCAAAACAATCCTCAAGGTCAGCGTCTATTACATTGGTTAATCCGTAGTTGAGATACTTTCGGATTTCCTCTGCTGACTGTTGGGCGCTCCTCTTGGGTCTATATCCATATGAGTTGTCCTCAAAATCCGCTTCAAAAATAGGTTCAATAATTATTTTCAAAGCCATCTGGACTACTCTGTCCTTTATAGTCGGTATGCTTAATGGTCTTTGCTTACCGTCGGACTTTGGAATATAAACCCGCTTCGCTGGTTGTGGACGATATTCTTTTGTTTTTAATTCCTGTTGAATGGTTTTCAGAAATTCATCCACACCTGCTTTCTCAATGTCCTCAAAACTTAATTCATCTATACCTGCCGAACCGTGATTGCTTCTCACTTTTTGCCAGGAATGTTTCAGGACATTCATCTGATAAATCTTGTCGTATAGAGCATAGAAGCGGAAGTTTGTTTGTGCCTTTGCCTTAAGGTATAGTTTCCTCTGAAATTCCTGAACCTTATTCGTAGTTGTTAGATTGTTATTCAATCTACCAGTCCCTCCATTCATTGAAAACATCAGTTAAAGCAGAGTTCCTTCACTCCGTCAAGGTTATTCTGTCCTTGACATCATCGCTACTATAAACTCGTCCGACTACCTCTGGATATATCATCATTTCGGATTTTGCCTTATAGATGATATAATCAACCTTCCAGTAGGTTCTCCCAAGTTTCCTTCATATCCTTTCCCAACATACAACACCTGTTACCCCGAAGAAAATCTATCCTGCTTTTGCTTGTTCCTTCAGATAGATTGTTGATTTCCCCAAAACTGAAACTGGGTCATCTTTCTCAATTTATCGGTCACGGGGCTACATATAACGCAGTCTGCTGGTTTGTCTCTCCCGACTATATCGGGATTTGTCAGATGGCTTTCCCGATACGGTTTACACCTATCAGGACATCTCCGACTACACAGCCAACAAGCAATTACTGTGACTGATACCTTTCAATCAGTTAGGTTACAAAGAACTTACTTGGCACGCTTCAGTTTCCGATACTATAAAAATGTAAAAAATACGAAAAATTTGCAGATTCCAAAATACAGTTTTCCGACGACAATTCCCGAACTACTTTCGTAGTTTCGTAGTTGCGAAAGTAGTTGAATAGGTTTTCAAAAAAATACAGGAAAAAAATTTTATTTAAAAAATTCTCTTCCCGTAGCAGAACCGATTATGGTCGGTCCGTAGAAACATCCGTTCCTAATTAACGGATTTATACAGTCTGTTAGAAAGTATAACACAAAAATTAAAATTTGTCAAGTACTTTTTTTACAATCAGAAAACTGTGAAAATAAAATTCAATAATGCTCCCGAAAAAAATGCGACGGTAAAAACGGTAAATACAATCATTAAAGCCGACTTTAAGCCCATTTCTTTTATCAAAATAAAAAACGAGGCAATGCAGGGCAGATAAAGAACCATAAATACGCTTGCAACGATAAACTGTTTCGCTGATAATGCAAAAGGCGCCAGCATAGCGATTGAAACATCTTTCCTTAAAAAGCCGAGAATAATAACCGAAATAATTTCTTTGGGGAGTCCTAAAAAATAAACAAAAGGTTTCCCGATTTTACCAGTTAGAAAATTTGTGATATGCAAGATATCAAAAATATTTATCAGAAGTATGCCGAAAATAATAAGAGGCACGGCTTCCTTTGAAAAAACTTTCAGACGTATCCATAATTTTTTTAACAGAACCGAAAAACTCGGGATTCGGTAGGGCGGTATTTCAGTAAAAAGTTCCGGGGCCTCGCCTTTCATTATTTTGTTAAACAGAAAGGATGTAATGGCAGCAATTAAAATTATAATAAAAAAAATCAAAGTAACAACTTTCATTCCATATGCAATTCCCAGAGATAAAATCATTGCGGTTTGCGGCATACACGGTGCGCTGATAAGTATCAGAACAGTGGTAATAATTTTTTCCCGTTTTGATTCAAGTATTCTTGTTGATAAAATCGCAGGCACCTTGCAACCCAATCCTAAAATAATGGGAATTGCCGAGTAACCGTGAAGTCCCAGATGGTGAAAAATATTGTCTAATAAGACCGCCAGCCGAGGGAGATAGCCGAAGTCCTCCAAAAAACCCAGCACAATGTAAAATGAAAAAATATAGGGAAGTACTACGACGAACGGAACATAAATTCCGGTAGTCAAAACCCCGAATGACTTCATCACTTCCGGTGTTACGCCGAGAAGCAACTCTGAAAAAAATTCGGGCTTAATGTTTTTAATCACACTGATAATTGCAGGATAATAAAAGTTGTTAAATAACGGGTCAAGGACATAATTTATAAGTCCTTCGCCGATGAATCGGACAATAAAAAAAGTCACAGCAAGAATAATAATTGCGGCGGGAATTCCTGTTAACGGTTTTATAGTAATGTCGCTTAATCCTTCAAGAAATGTGTGATGTCTATGAAAAACCTTTTGAACCGATTCAATGATATTTCCGATGACATACCATTTTTCATTTTGGTCGTAGGAAAAATTACTTATTTTGGCGTTATTTAAGTTTGAGACAATTTGGCGGAGTCCTTCGCCGGTTACCGCGCAGGTTGGAATAACGGGAACTCCCAAAATTTCTTCAAGTTTTTTTTTGTCAATAGAGATTCCCGTGTGCTTTGTTTCGTCCCAGAAATTAAGAACAAGCAGCATCGGAATTTTTTTTGGCAGGAGTTGAAGCGTTAAATTAAGATTTCTTTCCAGGTTGGTTGAGTCAATTACATTTACGAGTATGTCCCCTTTTTTGATTAAATCTATAGCGACTTCTTCCGCTTTGGATGCGGCATCCAGAGTATAATTTCCCGGCACATCAATAACTTCGTATTTTTCATCGCCGGATTTTAAGTAGCCCCTTGTGAACTCAACGGTTGTTCCGGGATAATTTGCGGTAATAATATCAATTCCGGTTAAGTGAGAAAAAATTGCGCTTTTTCCGACATTGGGATTTCCAATTAAAAGAATTTTTTTCATATTTTTCACTTTCTCATTTAGGCAAATGAGAAACCATCACTATTTAATTTCTACAAAAATTTTTGATGCAATACCCTTGCCGATTGCTATATTTGTTCGTCCTGCCCTGATGACGACCGGCCCGCCGAATACGGATGAACTAAGTTTTTTTATTTTAACGCCGAGTCGTAATCCCAGCGATTCAAGTTTTTTTTGAAACCCCGCCCCCCCTTCAATTTTTACAACCTTTGCGAAGTTATTTCTTTCAAGATTTAACAATGATGTGAGCATAAAAATTCCATCCGTTTAATTTTTTGGATAAACAATAAAAATCTTATAAGTGCGGAATATCTTATTTCAACCGCATTTTCGGGACAAAGTTCGATGCAGCAAAGACACAGTATACATTTTGATTTGTTCACGACGGGTATTTCTTTAAGTTCTATCGCCTTCACAGGGCAGGATTTTATACAAGTCATACATTTTGTACATTTTTTTCTGTCCATAATAGGCAACGCGGATACAAATTTACCGAGAAATTTTGCTAGCCATTTAGGTATAAAATACAAATAAAAATTAGTTGGTACTTTAAATTTTTCTAATTTGACATTTTTAATTTGCTCGCCTGTAATTTTTATTTTTTCAATTTCATTCGTTCCGAAATTTAATTCCGCCGCGGAATTTAAGTAATAAACTTTTTTTGGGTCAAATCCGGCAATTTCGCACATTACCGTATCAATTGCCACGGCATCATCGGAAGCCATAATCAGTCCGATATTTTTTGGTTTTCCTGATGCAGGTCCTTCGCCTTCCATTCCGACCACTGCGTCCATTATTGAAAGTTTCGGTTTTACAATTGCCAAAACATCAACGATAATTTCCGAGAATTCATCTGGATGAGGAGCAAATTTGTGGTACATTGATTTTCTTAAACCCGGGATACATCCGTAAAGATTTTTGACGGCACCGGTAAAAAAAACAAGATTGTGGGTTTTGAATTTCGGCACGGTTATAACGCAGTCGCTGACAAGGCAGGGCTTTGCTATTTCAAGTTGTTTTAATGTTTTATTTTTAGGATTTTTTGAAGCAACACAGACAGTGCCGGTTCTTTCAAAAAAAAGCATTTCGCATTTTTCTTCCTCGCAGATTTTTTTGATACCGCTTTTTTCCCAGAATTTTTCTGCGCCGCCTATAACGCCGCCCGGACTTTCACCGACGGAAGGAATTGCCCCTGCTTCTCTAACAATTCTGATAATTGCCCTTACAATTTCGGGATGCGTTGTTACCGCTTTTTCCGGCGATTTTGCAGAAAGTATGTTTGGTTTTATTAAGACCTTCTGCCCGCTTTTGAAAAATTTATCCGTGCCGCCAAGAAGTTTTATCGCTTCTCGAACTTTTGGCTCAACATTATTATATGACTCACATTTTACGATTGATACCGTTGACATTTATACCTTTAAGTATTTAAAATACATTTCTTCAAGTTGTTTATAGTTTTCTGCCCGGAAATATTTTCTAACGAGCGAAAAAAGTTTTTCGTCTTCTTTTTTTGCGTGCGGAATAATAGAATCAATAACTGCTTTTGAAGAATTGACGAAATCTTCCCTTGAATTCTTGGAAGAGATTTTTTTGTGTCTTTCCGCCATTTTTTTGAAATCATCAAATTTTCCCAGTATGGGTTTATGTTCGTCCTTTATTTCGGTTAAAATATTCTGTTCAGATAACGGCAGAACATTTTTCATTAACGGAAACAGAACTATTTCTTCAAGCCGGAAATGTTCCCTGACTTCCTTCTCAAAAAAATTGGAAATTTTGAAAACATCATCCCATGCAAAAGCATCACTGTTTGACATTCTTACAAGTTTATCCAGAATATCTATTTCTTCTCTGACTTCCCTGTGTCCGGCAATAAGTTTCTCAATTACGCCCATAACTATCCTCCCAATTTAAAATTTCTATATCAGGAAATTCTACAAAATTGAAAACAAAATGTCAATTGATTTAATTCCGATAATTTTGTATAATCAAAAAATATGAACCCCAGTCCTTCCTGAAAATGATAAAGGAGAAGGTTTGGGGTAAAAGCAGGAGGAAGAGCAGGGTGAATGAGTTTTCAGCCGGCGGCGTAATAGTAAAAGACAAAAAACTTTTGATTGTAAAAGTAAAAAATCTATCTGGAAAAATCGCCTGGACATTTCCGAAAGGGCACATTGAAAAATCCGAAACGATAGAAAATGCTGCCCTGCGCGAAGTATCGGAAGAAACCGGTTATAATTGCGAAATAATAAAACCGCTCGGCAAAACACAATATAATTTCAGACACAAAAACAAATTTATCAGTAAAAAAGTTGTGTGGTTTCTGATGTCACCTCTCAAAAAAATCGGAATACATGACCATGAGATTTTAACAACTCGTTGGGTGAAAATCAACGAAGCAAAAAGATACTTAAAATATCCATTAGATAAAAAACTTTTAGAAAAAGTTTTTCAATTTCACAATTTCACAATTTTGAAAAAGTGAAATTCTATTTTTGGAGAAAATTTTATGAACCCAGCCCCTCATTGCAGGGATTGGGCAATTCGTCAAGAAATTTCTGAAGTAAAGGAGGGGCTGGATGAATTACGAGACAGTCATCGGACTTGAAGTTCATGTTCATCTGAAAACGAAATCAAAATTATTCTGCGGATGTTCAACTGAATTCGGCAGCGTTCCGAATTCTAATATCTGCCCCGTTTGCACCGGTCAGCCCGGCACTCTTCCCGTTCTCAATAAAAAAGCCGTTGAATTTGCGGTTTTGACAGGACTTGCAACAAACTGTAAAATTGCAAAACATTCAATCTTTGCACGGAAAAATTATTTTTATCCGGATTTGCCGAAAAATTATCAGATATCCCAGTATGAACTTCCGCTGTGCGAAAAAGGATTTTTGGAAATAGAAATTGACGGCATACCGAAAAAAATCGGAATTACAAGAATCCACCTTGAGGAGGATGCGGGAAAACTTCTGCATGCAATCGGCTCGCAGGAACTGGATTATTCACTCGTTGATTACAACAGGACCGGTATTCCGCTTTTGGAAATTGTTTCCGAGCCGGATATTTCTTCCCCGGATGAGGCGTATCAATATCTGACAAATCTGAAAGCCATTTTAAGATATATTGGAATTTCCGACTGTGATATGGAAAAAGGTTCGTTGCGATGCGATGCAAATATCTCGCTTCGCATTGTCGGTGAAAAAAAACTTGGGACGAAAGTCGAACTGAAAAACATGAATTCATTCAAGGCCATTAGGGATGCATTAAATTATGAAATTGAACGCCAAAAAGAAGCGTTGAATTTGAACGAAAAAATTGTTCAGGATACCCGGCTTTGGGACGAAAAATCCGGCGAAACGGTTTCAATGCGTTCAAAAGAGCAGGCACACGATTATAGGTATTTTCCCGAACCGGATTTAGCGCCTGTTGAAATTGATGAAAAGTTTCTCAATGATATAAGAAAAAATCTGGTTGAACTGCCGAAGGATAGAAAAAAAAGATTCATAGAAAAATTCGGATTTTCGGATTACGATGCCGGTGTCCTAACATCTGAAAAATCGCTCGCAGATTATTTTGAATCAGTTGTCAATATAGTAAATGAACCGAAATTAATTTCCAACTGGATTACGACGGAATTATTGGGGAAATTAAACGCCGAGAATAAAGATATAATCTCCTCACCGGTTTCCTCGGAAAACCTTGCCGAAATGATAAAACTTATATCAGACGGTACAATTTCCGGTAAAATAGCAAAAACCGTTTTTGAGCAAATGTACAATACCGGGAAAAGCGCTTCCGAGATAGTTAAAGAGCAGGGACTTGTCCAGATTTCAGACGAAAAAGAAATAGAAAAATTAGTTGGCGAAGCAATTGCTGAAAATCAAAAAGCGGCTGCTGAATTTAAAGCTGGCAAGCAGCAGGCAATCGGTGCGCTCGTCGGCAGCGTTATGAAAAAATCCCGCGGCAAAGCCAACCC
>Ga0210017_1004146_pt1 | contig 11963 bp, 12 predicted proteins | sample CryGeyCG2014_020_FD_183966 | JGI IMG/M metagenome (GOLD analysis project Ga0210017, IMG submission 183966) | Groundwater microbial communities from aquifer - Crystal Geyser CG08_land_8/20/14_0.20 (SPAdes) (version 2) | ecosystem: Environmental > Aquatic > Deep subsurface > Groundwater | place... | reverse complement strand
CTTTTTTATTTCAAAAAGTCTTCTAATTGCCTTCCGGTTACGAGCATCGCAAACCAATCCGTAAACCGTATCTGTCGGGCAAACCAAAACCAGGCCCACCTTTATTGCTTTTACCGCCTCTTTAGTGGCATCGCTTAAATTGCGCTTTTTAAGTTTTAAAATTCTCATGATTTTTACCGCTAAACTTATTTTAATTCAAAGAAATGAAAAGAAAAAGGCTGACAGCGCGCTGCCAGCCGGCTTCTCTCCTTACGACGCCAAAGATTCAATCTCTCTGCCGCCGCATTGCGGACATCTGCAGGGTTTTGTGTCCCCGCTTACCGGAACCTCCATCGGAACTTCTGCCCCTTCGGGAAATTCCTCGCATTCCGGGAAAACAAGGGTATACTCCGCGGTTCGAGTCAACGGATCCCACCTGAACATCAGCCCGCATTGAGAATTCTTGCAAAGCCAAGCCGATTCTGACATTTCTACCTCCTTTTTCTTGGATAATAACAAATTATACCAAATATATTAATTCTGTCAATGGTTTGAAAAGAGATGTCGCAGCCACGTGATAATTTCCTAGTAGAGCCATATAGAAATTTCCTACCTGAGGGAATGTGAGGAGAAGTGTTCTCCTCACATGTGAAATAAGAAAAATTATAGCAGAATTAATTAGCATGACTTCATATGAAGCAATGAAGCTTGTTGAAGTCGGAGGTCAACAAATCAAAAGAGCCTGTCAGAAGGCAAAATATGGGCAATGCTTTTTGGCAGTTTTACAGGTGTGCACCCCCGCGGAGTGCACACCCTGTTAGATATGCAATTTCTATTTTGCTCGTACTATGTAATTTCTAAATTGCCTTGACAATTTTATATGTTAAAATGACACCGAAAAAGTATGATTTTGCAATGAAGAGTGTGCAAAATTTTACACACTCCTCATTATTTGCATATAACAAAACAAGATGACGTATATTTCAAACCATGGTTTGAAATATACGTCATTGATTTTTCGCAAGAAAGGTAGTTCTCCGAGCTGCTAATTTTACAACTCACGATCGTAGATTATAAAAACCCTAAATTGTACTTTAAGGTGCAACAAAGAACTCTCTAAAGCGTTGCACTTCGGGGTTGAATTTGCAATACAGGCTAATGACAAAAGAGTTTTAAAAATGATATAATTAACGTTACCTAAGAAGATTTGCTTCTTTGTCTAAACTTTTTGGGTAATAAAACATTAAAAAACAAATAAGGAGAAGTATTATGGAGAAGATAGTAGAAACGAAGGCAAAGACATTTTCCGGGGGAAAAATTCCGTCCAAAATCCAGCAGTTCGCCAAATACGCAAACGCTGGGTTTCCCGAAGGCTACGGAATATCCGAGGAAGAGTTATTCAATGCCATACCGGAACCGGAAGAAGTAGAAAGCCGGCTGTTGGTGATGCCAACCTCCCTGGTTATTTCCGGGAAAAGTATGAACTACCTTTATCCCGGATGATGGAACTTCTCGTAATTGAGGGGAGACCCGGCAGAAGTTATCTCCGGGAGGAAAGGATCAAGAACTTCTGGAGGCCGCCATCGGCCCCTTACTGAATCTATCTTGTAGATTACAGTCAAACATTTCGGGGGCCCAACGGCCCGGATATCGAGTGGTATCTGGACAGACACGGAAGACGAGGATTTCTGCCCCAGGAGGCAATTGGGTTTTATATCAAATTGCCTGTAATGTTGAAGGAACGGTATTTGGTTTGCTTAGGTTGCCGCTATAGCGCCAGCAGACCCTCTGCCGTTATTCTGGGAACATGGTCAGAATATGCAGCCCTGATATTCGGCTGTATATTCTGCTCAACACTGACCTACAGCACTCCTTCGTGCTGTAGATAGAAAGGTTGTTTTTTAGATTTAGATAAGGAAAAGATTAAAAAGGACTGCATGCATAAGTGTGCAGCCCTTTTTTGTTATTGTATTTTTTGCAAAAAAGGCAGAGGCGAGGTAAAATTTAATACGTATGTTAATTGACACTTCGATAAACTCAGCGTCAACCCTGAACGAAGTTGAATGGGTTGATACTCATGCTCACTTGAACTTTCCGGCTTTCAAAGACGATGCTTCGGAGGTTATCCGTCGGTCTTTGGATAACGGCGTTTGGTTAATAAACGTTGGTTCGCAATATACTACGAGCAAGAGAGCGGTAGAGATTGCAGAAAAATATGAGCAGGGCGTTTATGCCGCCATCGGCCTTCATCCCATTTATGCCCGGGACGAATTTGATTATCAAAGATACAAAAAACTGACTGACTCAAAAAAGGTAGTAGCCATAGGGGAAATCGGCCTGGATTATAAAAAGGAATACGCTTCATTTAAAGAAAAACAGAGAACTGTTCTCTGTAAACAATTAAATCTAGCCGAAGAACTTGGCCTGCCGGTAATTTTTCATTGCCGAATGGCCCACCAGGACCTATTAGAAATTTTACTTAAATTTCAACATATTAATAAATCAACAGGTGTGGATTTATTAATCAAGGGGGTTATTCATTGTTTTACCGGGAATTGGAAACAGGCAGAAGAGTACCTGGAAATGGGATTTTATTTGGGTTTCAATGGAATAATTTTTAAGTTAGATTTAGATGAAATAATAAAAAAAGTTCCGTTAGAAAGAATTCTGATTGAAACCGACTGCCCCTATCTGACACCTCCTATCAGCGTTAATCAGTTTACCCCCACACCAAATTTTGGTGTGGGGGCGAGTAATCAGCATAAATCAGCGTTTATAAGAAATGAACCCCTTTATCTAAAATACATTGCCAAAAAAATCTCTGAGCTAAAAAATACCACTTTTGAAGAAATAACTAAAATTACCTTCCAAAATGCCAAAAATCTCTTTAAAATTGGATAGAATTAAAGGAATTTATACTTTTGCAGCTGCGATAATCGGAGCGGGAATTTTAGCCCTGCCGGTTTATTTAGCCGAAGGCGGCTTTTGGCCCGGTCTCTTGATGATAATTTTAGTCGGGATAGTTTGTATTTTTTCCGCTTTATTTATCGCCGAAAGTTTTTTGAGGGTAAAAGAAGACTTGCATTTACCGGGACTGGCCTTAAAGTTTCTGGGCAGAAAAGGTTGCATATTGATGTTTTTGGGAATCTTTTTTTGCACCTATGCCGCTCTTACCGGTTATCTTTCCGGCGGAGGACAAATTATTTACGATATTTCCGGGGGGGAAATTCCGATCGGAGTGGGAATTTTTATTTATTTCCTAATGGGAACTCTCTTAATTTATTTTGGAATTAAAGCTATAAAAACGGCCTCTTTTTACTTATTTTTTATAATGATTTTTCTGTTTTTGGGGCTTTTAGGGCTTACTTTTTCGCACTTAGATTTTAACGCTCCGAGTTTCACCAGCTGGGGAGCCTGCCCGGGAATGCTGGGAATTCTAATGTTTGCTTTTGGGGCTCATACTTTAGTTCCTTCTCTGGGAAAAGATATGAGAAGAGATCCTGAAGGGTTTAAAAAAATATGTATTTGGGGAGTATTAATCCCTTTAATTTTTTATGGCCTTTGGTTTGCTGGAGTATTCTTTACCGTCCCTTATAACGGCCTGGGTTCGGAAAATATAACCGCTCTTAACACCCAGACTCTATTACAGGCTAAAGCTTTTGGGCAGCCAGCCACTATCCCTCTGGCTCATTTAATCGGAAGACAGGTTTTAATCTTAGGCAGTTTTTTTGCTTTGTTTTCGATATTTACCTCCTTTATAGGATTTGGATTAGCTGGTAAAGATTCTTTAGTTGATTTTTTAAAAGGAAAAGTTAAAAAATGGTTGGCAGTTGCCCTGCTATCTTTGCCTCCTCTTATTTTCTCGCTTTTTCACCCTACTTCTTTTCTGGGAGCCATAGACATTGCCGGATTTTACGGAGATACTATCTTTATGGGAGTTTTGCCGCCTTTAATTCTTTTAAGAAGTAGAAAAATAGGAGAGAGAATTCCGGAGTTTACGGTCCCGGGAGGAAAAACTATCCCAATTTTAGTATTTTTATTTTATGCCTTTGCTATGGTCTACAAAACTGTCAGCTTTTTCTTATAACCCCCACACCAAAATTGGTGTGGGGGCTTGCCATAAATAAAATTCTGTGTTATTCAAATTAGAGCTCATTAAAAAATTTAAGGAGAGGAAAAATGAAAGACCGGATAGATATTGTTAATTTTGTAGTTCTCTGCCGGGGAAAAGAAAAAATTTACTTAAGTCAAAGGGAAAGAAAGACAGTTGAGGAATCTAGAAGGGCCCTGGAAGGTTTAATAAAATCAAATCCCAATCAAACATATTATGGAATTAACACGGGAGTTGGCGCCCTTCTTAAAAAACGCATCCCCAAAAGAAGGTTAAGAGAGTTTCAGGAAAATCTGATTATGAGTCATGCCTGCGGAGTAGGTCTGCCCTTAGAGAAAGAAATAGTCAAAGGAATGATGCTTCATATGATTTTTAACCTCAAGAAGGGTTACTCTGGAATAAGGCTGGAGACCCTCGAACTTTTAATTGAGATGTTTAACAGGGATATAATTCCCGTTGTTCCGGAAAAGGGTTCTTTGGGAGCGAGCGGTGATTTAGTCCCCCAGGCCTATATATCTTTGGCTCTTATTGGGAAAGGTGAAGTATGGCATCAGGGCGAGAGATTGTCAACAATATCGGTTTTTGAGAAATACAAAATCCAACCAGTAAAACTTCAAACCGGTGAAGCAATTGCTTTGCTTATGAAGCAATAGTGGCTTCCACCATCAATGCTGCTTACGCTATTGGCAGAGCCGAAGAAATTGGGAGTCTTGAAATCGGCAAAAAAGCCGATGTCATTATTTTAGATATTCCCAACCACCAGCAGCTTCCCTACTGGTTTGGAATGAATTTAGTTGAAATGGTTATCAAAAACGGAAAAGTGGTAACGAGAAATAAAAGTTAAAATATATAATGGAAAATTAAAAAAGGCAACTTAGCGTGCCTTTTTATTGTTTTTTCGATGTTCTAAATATATTGAAATTCCGAGTTTTATAAATAAAGGAACTGCGAAAATCAAGAAAATCAGTAAAATAACTCCGTCGAATTCGTTCATTTTTCCTCCCCTATTCGGTCATTGTATCAATATAATCCTTCCGTTGCTTAGCCTTTTCGTCTTGATGAGGTTTTCTTAAAGTCTTATTAAGAATCTCGGACCCTCATCAGGATCAATCAAGCCTTCGGAATGTTCTAAATCCTTTAAAATAGTTTCTTTTAGATGTCCCAAAAATTTTTCCCTATTTTTTAAGAGAGAAAAAACTCCTCTTCCCAGGTAATCCTCATCACCGTTGCAAAGCTCCACTATTTTTTGATAGATTTTCTTAGCCAACCTTTCGGCTGTTTGTTCTTTACTCACTGTTTTCACCTCCTTTTGTCTTCATTACGAAAGATCTAAAGAAGCTAAAAAATCATACCATGTTTTATTTTCTTCTAAAGCTATGATTCCGGGTAAAGTCCCATTCTCCAAAAATTTAAGAGTAGCGCCTCCGCCGGTAGAAATATAAGTAATTTTATCTGCTACTCCTGCTCTTTTTACCGCATTGGTAGTATCTCCGCCTCCCACTACGGAAAGCGAAACTTGAGCCACGGCCCTGGCGACCTCCATAGTCCCCTGGCTGTATTTCTCCTCTTCAAAGGCTCCCATGGGACCAGACCAGAAGACCGTTCTGGCTGAAGCTATCTTTTGCTTGAAAAACTCTATAGTTTCAGGGCCAATGTCTTTCCCTTCGTTTTCGTCTAAGGGACCGACGATCTTATGGGGAAACCTCAAAGCAATATTCTTTTCTTTGATTTCTTTTTCAATCAGTCCGCCGATTATCACCAAATCGGCAATTTCTGATATTTTATCAATCGGCTTGGCTTTAGTTTCAACTTTCTTGCCTCCAATAATAGCAACAAAAGGTCGAGGAGGACTGGCCAAGAGCTTATTAAGGAAAGAGACCTCTTTTTCAACTAAAAACCCCGGGTAAGATGGTAAATACTTGGGAAGTCCAATTATAGATGCATGAGATCGGTGGCAGCAGGCAAATGCCTCCTGGACAAAGACTTCTCCCAAGCCGGACAAACAATGGGCAAATCCTTCATGGTTTTCCTCTTCTTCCCACCAGAAACGGAGATTCTCTAAAAGTGCGACTTTGGGCAATTTAGCCTTAGCTAATCGGGGGGACTCAAAGATAAACTTTTTACCGACCAGCTGGACGTTTGTTTTCACTTTTAGCTTCAATTCCAGGCCCTCTTCTTGAAAGATTTCTTCCAGGCGCCTTGCTACCGGCTCTAAGCTCAATTCTGGAACCAGCCGTCCCTTAGGATTCCCCAGATGAGACAATAATGATATCGGACAATCCTCTTTCAGAAGATGCTTTATGGTAGGCAGAGCGGCTCGAATCCTTTCATCGTCAGTTATCTGCCCCTCTTCCATCGGAACATTGAAATCTACCCTGACCAGGACCTTCTTTCCGCTTAAATCCATATCTTTCAGCGTTCTCATTATTACCTCCTTTCAAAGAACTTTTTTCTAACTCATTATTATACCAAGAAAAATCCGAATGTCAAGTTTGTTTACAAATTAAAATCGGGGGGGTAAAATAGATTTATGAACTATAACCCAGAAAAGATAGAAGAAAAATGGCAAAAACGCTGGGAGAAAAATGGGATTTTTGGGGCAAAGGATTTTTCAAAGAAACCGAAAAAATATATTTTAGTTGAGTTCCCTTATCCCTCCGGAGAAGGTCTCCATGTCGGCCACGTTAGGGGTTATTCAGCTTTAGACGCTGTTGTCAGAAAAAAAAGAATGGAGGGCTTCAACGTTTTATATCCGATTGGCTGGGATGCTTTCGGCTTGCCCACGGAAAATTATGCCATTAAAACCGGAATCCACCCCCAGACAGCCACAGATAAAAATATTGCTATCTTCAAAAGACAGCTCAAAAACTTAGGCCTTTCTTTTGACTGGTCTAGAGAAATCAACACCACGGATCCAAAATATTACAGATGGACCCAATGGATATTCCTTCAGCTCTTCAAGAAGGGCCTGGCCTATCAGGCGGAAATTCCCATTAACTGGTGTCCCTCCTGTAAAACCGGCTTAGCTAACGAAGAGGTTGTCTCGGGAAAATGCGAACGCTGCGGTACTCAAGTTGAAAAAAAAGTATTAAAACAGTGGATGCTTAAAATCACCGCCTATGCGGACAAACTGATAAACGATTTAAAAAAAGTTGATTATCCGGAAAGAGTTAAGTCTCAACAAATAAACTGGATCGGGAAGAGCTATGGCACGGAAGTTAAATTCAGAATTTCCGGCTCTTCAGAGACAATCAAAGTTTTTACCACCAGAATTGATACTCTTTTTGGAGTAACGGCTGTTGTTTTGGCCCCGGAACATAAAACTATCTCAAATCTCCTGCCAGCCAACCGGACTCCCCGTAGGGTTGCAAGTCAAATCTCAAATCTCAAGGAAGTAGAAAACTACATTAAACAATCAAAGAAAAAGAGCGACTTCGAAAGGACGGAATTAACAAAAGAAAAAACTGGCGTGGAGCTAAAAGGTATTCAGGCGATTAATCCGGCTAACAATGTAAAAATACCAATTTGGGTGGGAGATTATGTGGTGGCTACTTATGGAGGAGGAGCGGTTATGGTTGTGCCGGCTCATGATTATCGGGATTATGACTTTGCCAAGAAATACGGATTAGAAATCAGAGAAGTAATAAAAAGTCAAAAGTCAAAAGTCAAAACTACATACCCCCCCACCGCCCTCCCGCCTTGGCCTCCCCCTCGTCAAAAGTCAAAAGAGGCCTTTGTTGATTACGGAATTTTGATTAATTCCGGTCAGTTTAACGGTTTACCTTCTGAAAAAGCAATCGAGAGTATCACCAAATGGCTGGAAAAAAGGAGGGTGGGGAAGAAAACGGTTCAGTACAAATTAAGAGATTGGATTTTCTCCCGTCAGCGCTATTGGGGAGAACCAATCCCCATTATTCATTGTCAAAAATGCGGCCAGGTTCCGGTACCGGAAAAAGACCTGCCGGTAGAGCTTCCCCATATTAAAAAATACCAGCCCACCGGCACCGGAGAAAGCCCTCTGTCTGCCATAAAAGAATGGGTGGAAGTTAAGTGCCCGAAATGCGGCGGAAAAGCTAAAAGGGAAACCGATACTATGCCGAACTGGGCGGGATCTGACTGGTACTATATGCGCTACTGCGATCCCGGCAACGAAAAGAAACTGGCCGACCCGAAAAAGCTGAAATATTGGATGCCGGTTGACTGGTACAACGGCGGCATGGAACATACAACCTTGCATCTTTTATATTCCCGCTTCATTTATAAATTTCTTTTTGATATTGGGACAGCTCCACAATCCGAACCCTATAAAAAAAGAACTTCTCACGGAACAGTTTTAGCTGAAGACGGAAGAAAAATGTCAAAATCTTTTGGTAATGTAATTAGCCCCGATGATATTGTTAAGAATTACGGAGCAGACACTCTAAGGGTTTATGAAATGTTTATGGGACCCTTTGAACAAGCTATTTCCTGGAGCAACCAGGGAGTAAAAGGAGCTTATCGTTTTTTAGAAAAAGTTTGGAATTATGTAACAATAATAAAGGAAAAACAGCCAAAAGGAATTAAAACCGAAAAAGAGGGACTGATTCTTTTAAATAAAACAATAAAAAAAGTAAGCGAAGACCTTGAGAATTGTAAATTTAATACAGCTGTTAGCGCGCTAATGGAATTATTAAACTTTTTTAGGGAAGATAAGAACAAATCAGGCAGTCAGATAGGATGTAGAAGCATTGAAAAAAAGGACTTAGAAAAATTTTTGCTCATACTCTCTCCTTTTGCTCCCCATATTGCCGAAGAACTCTGGCATCAATTAGGCCGTCGAGATTCAATTCATAAAGAAGAATGGCCGAAATACGACCCAAAATTGATAAAAGAAGAAAAAATTACCTTAATTATTCAAATCAACGGCAGGGTCAGGGATAAAATTGAGGTTGAGGCGGATATTTCTGAAAAAACTGCCAGAGAGTTGACACTAACCAGAGAAAGGATTATAAAATGGATAAATGGAAAAGAAATAAAAAAGGTCATCTTTGTCCCGGGAAAATTAATTAATATCGTAGTATGAAAATTATCATTAAAAAAGACTATGATGAATTGAGCAGAGAAGCTGCTAGGATTGTTAAAGAAGCTGTCCAAACCAAACCGGACACTGTCTTGGGATTAGCTACCGGAAGCACTCCAATCGGCTGTTACCGAGAATTGATAAAAATGCATGAAGAAGAAGGACTGGATTTCTCTCAAGTAACTAGTTTTAATTTAGACGAATATCAAGGGTTACCAGCTGATCATCCTCAAAGCTATAATTATTTTATGTATGAGAACCTTTTTAATCGCGTTAATATCAATCCTAAAAATATTTTTATTCCAGATGGAATGACCGAAAATGTTGAAAAGTTTTCAAAAGAATACGAAGAAAAAATTAAAGAAGCCGGGGGAATTGATCTCCAGATTTTGGGAATTGGATCCGATGGCCATATCGGATTTAACGAACCCGGCACTCCACTTGACTCAAGAACTCAATTAGTCAAATTGGCTGAATCAACCATAGAAGACAACTCCCGATTTTTCGAAAAGAAGGAAGACGTTCCAAGGTTTGCTATTACAATGGGACCACAAACTATTTTTGAGGCAAAAAAAATCCTTCTTTTAGCTTCGGGTGAAAATAAGGCCGAAGCGGTGGCAAAACTTATAGAGGGACCGATTACTCCCCAAATTACTGCTTCAGTTTTGCAAAAACATCCAAATACTATTGTTATTCTTGATGAAAAAGCTGCATCAAAATTAAAAAAACATGGAAGAAATTCTTTTTAATAAGCCGGGAGAAAAGATAATCTTTTTAGGAAATGAAGCCATTGTCCGAGGAGCTCTGGAGGCAGGGGTCCAATTTGTTTCCACTTATCCCGGGACTCCGGCTTCTGAAATTGGTGATACTTTTTACAAAATCAAAAATAATTTTTACTTTGAGTTTTCAACTAATGAAAAAGTGGCTCTGGAAGCAGGCGTGGGCGCTTCTTTTTCCGGTTTAAAAACCCTGGTGGCGATGAAAAACTTCGGCCTGAACGTTGCTTTGGATAGCCTACTTCCCTTTTTATATACCGGCACCAAGGGTCCGACCGTAATCGTCGTTGCAGATGATCCCTCCTGCCACAGCTCAGCTCAATCTGAAGAAAACAGCCGGGGATTGGCTTTAACGGCTCATATTCCGACCCTGGAACCGGCCGATCCCCAAGAATGCAAAGATTTTGTAAAATTAGCTTTTAAGATTTCTGAAAAATTTAAAATTCCGGTAATGATAAGAACAACCACCCGGGTTGCTCACCAGAGAGCCCCGGTTAAGTTAGAAAAAATTACGAGACCCGGACTCGTAACAGATAAATTTGTTAAGGAGCCGAAAAGATTTGTCACAATGCCGCCAAGGGTTTTGGAAATGAAAAAAGAGCTTTTGGAAAAAATCAAAGAAATAGAAAAATTTTCCGAAAAATCAAAAATCAACAATTCCAGCGGGATGGCTTCCCGCCGAGAGATAGGGGTTATTGCTTCGGGGATTTCTTATTTGTATGCAATGGAAGCCCTGAAAGAATTAGACCTCAAATTGCCGGTTTTAAAAATTGGCTTTTTTTATCCTCTACCCGAAGAAAAAATCAAAAATTTTGTTAAAAAACTCAAAAAAGTTTTGGTAGTTGAAGAATTAGAACCCTATTTAGAAAAAGAAGTAGAAAGATTAGCCAAAGAAGTTAATTGTAAATTGGAAGTATCTGGTAAAAATTTATTGCCTGAAATTGGTGAACTCAAACCCGAGCAAGTTACTTTAGCTATCGCTAAAGTAACAAATTCCAAATTACAAATTCCAAATTACAAATCCCGATTTCATCGAGGATTCTCGACAGAGTCGGGACAAATTCCAAATTCTAAATTCCAAATTCCAAAGCGTTTTCCCCAACTCTGTCCCGGCTGCCCCTACTGGTTGGTATTTTCGGCCGTCAAAAAAGCAGTTAACGAAACGGAGGTAATTTTTGGCGGAGATATCGGCTGCTATATGTTAGCCGGCCTTCCGCCCCATTTTATCCAGGATTATCTTTCCTGTATGGGTTCCTCAATCGGAATCGCTCACGGAATAAAAAAAGCAACCGGCCCCGCCTTCGCCAAGGCTTCGGCGGGAAAGCAAAAATTAATTACCTTTATTGGCGATTCTACTTTCTTTCATGCCGGAATTCCGGCTTTAATTAACACTGTTTTTAATAAATCAAATCCCTTAATTATTGTGATGGATAATCAAACTACGGCTATGACCGGCCACCAACCCCACCCCGGAGCCCCAGCTGTTCCAAATGGCATTAAAATTGAAAACATTGTGAGGGCTTGCGGAGTTAAAAATTTAAAAATAATTGATCCCGTCAACCAAAAAGAGTTTATTCAAACGGTTAAAGAATTTTTGAATAAAAATGAGGTTTCGGTAATTATCGCAAGACACCCGTGTATATTCGTTAAATAGCTATGAAAAGAGAATTTAATATTGTTATAGTTGGCACCGGCGGCCAAGGTTTAATTACTCTTTTGCAAATTATTGCCGAAGCTGCCGTAACTGAAGGTTATGATGTTAAAACCTCCGAACTTCACGGCTTATCTCAAAGAGGAGGGTCGGTTGAGGTCCATATTAGGTTTGGCAAAAAAATCTACTCACCCCTGGTCCCTCAAGGAGAAGCTGACCTAATTTTGGGATTAGAAATGCAGGAGTGTCTAAATGCTGTTCATTTCAGCAATTCCAAAACAACTTTTTTAATAAATAAATATATAGTTCCAATCCCTTTGCAAAAATCTGTACCGGAAAAAATAATTTTAGAAAATCTAAAAAAATTTACCGGGAACATAATTTTAA